>Ga0265297_10012168_pt1 | contig 10384 bp, 13 predicted proteins | sample Munlanlwell13791_FD_192502 | JGI IMG/M metagenome (GOLD analysis project Ga0265297, IMG submission 192502) | Leachate microbial communities from a municipal landfill in Southern Ontario, Canada - Leachate well 137-91 | ecosystem: Engineered > Solid waste > Landfill > Unclassified | place...
CCGGAACGAGTGGACGGCGCCGGCCTGGTAGACGCCAGCGCCGGCGAGCACGAGGGGTCGATGAGCGCGCTCGAGCTCGGCGACGACCTCCATGAAGCGCGAGCCGAGCCGGTCGCCCTCGCCCGGGTCGATGTCGGGATAGGCCTCGGTCGTCTCGCATGCCTCGGCCTGCTGCACGTCCATCGGCAGGTGCATCACCACCGGCCCTGGCCTGCCGCTTCTCGCGAGGTCGAAGCACCCCCAGAACCACCTGCCGACGGCCCGATCGGGGAGCTGCGCCTCGGCCTTGCAGATGCCCGAGAGGTCGAAGCTGACGTCCTGAAACGCCCGCTGTCGCACCTTGGCGCGGCTCAGCTCGAGCACGGGCCGGCCGATGAGGACCAGCAGCGGGATCGAGTCGCAGTAGGCGTCGGCGATCGTGGTGACCGCGTTCGTGTGCCCTGGGCCGCACGTGAAGAGGCAGACCGCCGGGCGCCTCGTGACCCTGGCCTCTCCGATCGCGGCGAACCCCGCGCCCGACTCGGAGCGCCCGACGCAGAGATCGACGCCCCTGCGCTGGAGCGCGTCGAGGAGCGGGGCGACCGAGCCGCCGGGGTAGACGTGGACGCGCGGCACGCCGTGCGCCTGGATGCTTTCGGCGAGGACGTCGGCGTTAGTTGGCATCGTCATGCCTCCTGACCTTGATCCCGAGGTCGTTCTCGAGCTCCACCGATCTGGATAGCGCCTTGGCGGCCTCCGACAACTCCGAGAGGACGTGGCGCTCATCGCGGGAGGCGCCGACGTGGACCGGCTCTCCGTAGCACATCTCGTAGACGTGAAGGCGGAACTCGCAGGTGTAGTGTCCGCACGTCAGCAGATAGACCGGCTCGTTGTCTTTGCCGCCGATCCGCTCCAGTTTCAGCGGGGCGATCGTCTTTGGTTTAGTTGGCATCGTCGTCCTCCTTCAGATCGAGCTCGCGCCGCTGCCGCGCCAGCTCGGCGGCACGCTGCTGGACCTGCACGAGCCGGCGCTCGCACTCGACCATCACCGGCAGGGCCGTGGCGAAGAGCAGCCCGGCGGAGACCGGGTCGCCCTTGGCGAAGAGCTCGATCGACTCGGCCAGCGACCCGAGCGCCTTGCCGTACCGCTCCCGGGTGATCGGGTCCATCTCGGCCATGTGCGCCTCGGCCCCGGCGAGCTTCGCCTTGAGGTCCACCATCATCTCGGCCATCTTCTTCTGCGTCAGCATCTCCCTGCCTCCTCCATGATCTTCTCTGCCACCCTGCGAGCCCCGAGCCCATCGACGAGGGCTCGGCCTGCGTGGGACATCGCCGTGAGCCTCGCCCTGCGCGCGACCGACAGAGCAGAGCAGCCGGTGTTGTCCGATAGAAGCTCCCGAACACGACGGGCCAGATCGAATCGAAGCATCGTGTGGTGGATCACGTCGGCAACCCCGGCCTCGGCAAGTGGTCGGGAGTCGATGTCGTGACGGGCGGTCGGGGGGACGATGATCATTGGCGTGCCAATGCAGGCCAGTTCCCACGCCGTCACGCCCATCGTCACAATCGCCAGCGAGCACCGCTCTGCGGCCTCGAGCATTGATTCCGGCGTGGTCGGGATAAAGAGCGCCTCCGAGGGTTTCGCCCTGTCTCGCATCTCGTCGAGGAGTCCCCACGAGTCAGACCATCCGGCGGTAACCAGGACGCCGTATTGGTATCCGTGCCTACGGCGCTCACGATGGGCGACCACTTCGCGCCTAATCGGCATCATCGCGGGTCCGGTGAGCAGGTCGGCGAGCCTGATTGGCTGTCGAGGTCCGGCGTCGTCGGCGGGTTTGGTCGGAGGGTCGTCGTCGACGATGATGTTGGCCTCCTCGCTCTTCGCGAGGCTCCACCCAAGGCGCTTGATGTACTTCTGCGCCATCTTTTCGCCGGCCCGAAACACCACCTCGGCCCCGAGCCCTCGGAGCGCATCGGCCACTGCCACCGAGCGCGTGACGTGCCCCATGCCGAGATCGCGGGAGCCGTCAGTTCGGATGACGATCTTCATGGCCGCCTCCGGGCCACGACCACGATCTCCCGCCCCCACTCGCGCGCGGCGAGCGATCGGTAGAAGCCCTCGGCGTCCGGGCCGAGGCCGCGCTCGAGGGCTATGCGCTTCGCGTGGCACTGCGGGCCGAGCGACGGGTTCGAGATGTAGTCGTCGCCCATGAGCAGGAACCACTCCATCGGGAACGAGGTTGTTTCGGCGAGCACCTCGAAGCCGCATCGGCCGAGGAGGCGCCAGAACGATTCGCGTGAGAAGTAACTGCAGTGGGTGTGATGGATCCACCACGACGGCAGCCCTGTCGCGAGTTGGAGCGGGGAGAAGTCGCGCGGCACCCCGGCGAGGAGCCGACCGCCGGGGCGAATGAAGCCCCGCGCGAGTTCCAGCGTGCGCGCCGGATCTCGGACGTGCTCCAGAACGCCGGTGAGCACCGCGGCATCGAAGCACCCGTCGGCAAACGGGCCGACCTTCTCAAGCGAGCCCTTCGTTACGTGCAGGCCGTTCCTGATCGCATGCTCCGCCGCGGCCGTCGACGGCTCGAGCCCCTGCGCGCGCCATCCCCTCGCGACAGCCGCAAGCATGAGCGAGCCTGGGCCGCAGCCGATGTCGATGAGCGCCCGACCTGGGCTTTCGGCCTCGCCCCAGCACTCCATCTCCTGTTCGAGCATCTCGAGCCAGCGGTCGAACGCTGCGCGCCACCAAGCACCGTCGCGCTCGCGCTCCGGGATGAACGTCGGCTTTTCGCTGGTGTAGTACTCGTCGCGGTAGAGCGTCTCGAGCGCCTCCGGCGTCGGCAGCGGGTCCAGGTGGTAGAACCCGCACGCTTGGCAGTCGATGACCGTGAGCCCGTTGTTTTGCCCGACGATCGGACCTTCGTGTCTCTCCTCCATCACTCGCCTCCCTTCATCAGTTCGACCGCGGCGCGGAGCAGCACGATGCGACCGCGGCGGTAGAGCGCGTCGTATACCCCGGCCACGCGGCGCAGGTCCTCGAGCGTGTCGACGCTCAGGCGCACGTCTTCGAGTTCCCAGGGCTCGAGTTCGAGGCGACCGACGCGCAGCCCGGCCTCCTCGGCGTGGCGGTAGGCCCATGCCGTGACGTGCTCCGTTGCGAGCGGGTCGACCCCGGCGAGTTCCACTGTCGCCAGGAGCGTTCTGACGCTCACGACCTCGGCGCCCTGGTAGACCGTGAGCGCGTCGGCCGTCGGGGCGACGAGGTCCACCTGCTCGCGGGCCATGCACTCGATGCAGCGGGCCGCCCAGTCGGGGGACCAGAGCGGGGCGTCGCCGCAGACCCTGACCGCGTGGGTCGCCGATGGGTAGTACGAGAGCGCGGTGAGGAAGCGCTCGAGCACGTTGGCCTCGCTCCCCCGCACGACGCTCGCCCCGATGTCGCCGGCGTAGAGCGCGATCGGGTCGTCGGACGGCAGCCTGCTCGTCGCGACGATGACGGGCAGTCCGAGCGGCCGGGCGCGCTCGACCACGTGGTAGAGCATCGGACGCCCGGCGAGCGGCGCCAGCGCCTTCGATGGCAGACGGCTCGAACCCATGCGGGCCTGGATGATGATGACGGTCTTCATGGCTCACCTCGGAATGTAGGGCTCTGACGGTTGAGCGGGCGACGCGAGATCGTGCTGGCCACCGGAAGGTGCTGCACGAGCGACGGGAAGTGGACGAAGATGTCGACGTGCGCCCACTTCGCCCAGGCCCCGAGCGCACGACCAAGGCCGCTCTTCACCTCGGGGTGCTCGGCTTTCCACGACGGGAACCAGCGCGCGAACGAGCCCGCATCGACCGACCGCATAGCGATCGCCTGGGTCATGTGGAAGCGGCCGTAGGGCCACGGGCCGACGATGCTCGGCCCGACCGCGTCGGAGTCGGGCTCGATCGACCAGCGCGAGAAGAAGCTGTAGAGCGCTCGGCGCTTCGGGTAGGTGGTCGACACGACCTCGACGATCCGGTCGAGAGCCCCTGGCGCGAGCGTGACGTCGTCCTCGAACTGCACGAGCCACTCACCGCGAGCCGCGCCGAAGATGCGCTCGACGCGCGCCCACGGTGGCGCCCCAGGCTCGTGCACCTCGACGCGCACCGACCAGCCACCGAGCTGCGAGAGCAGCGCGGAGAGCTCGGCGGAGCGCTTGGGGAGCACCGTCGGGATCACGATGTCGATGTCGGGGGCCATTCGTTTCTCCATGCGGACGCGATGCGCATCTTCGCAATCGCTGATTTCTCGATGCGCATCGCGTCGTGCTTTGTTATTCCAACGGCGATAGCCACTTTCGCTGGCGCCATCTCGTCTGCTCCGAGACCGTATCTAAGGCTGATAACGCTCCACTCCTCCGGAGACAGCCACGACACGAGCCACTCGGCAGTCGCTGCATCCTGCTTGGCTTCGTCGAGGGCCTCGCACACAGCCTCGGGGTTTGGTATCTGGCCTTCTATGGCGCTATCATCGATGCTTTCTGGCGAGTCGAATCCAATCTGATACGGCGCAGGTTCGGAGCGCCTGCCGTGGCGGAGCCCGTGGCGGCGCAAAACGATCATCATGTATCCGAAGGCGTATCTGTACGCATACACCCCCCATGTCCCCAGCCGCTCGTTATACCTAGCAGCCGCCTCGCATAATCCAAGCTGCGCCCCGGCGAGCAGATCGTCCTCGAGGTAGCGCAGTGATGGGCAGCCGCGCAGGAACTCGACGACGATTCGCCGCGCGAGGCGCAGGTGCTCCCCGGCGTCGATGCGCGGACGCGGGGGCCGCGGCGGGCACGTCGTCATTGCGTGGCCCCCTCGTCTTCAGCCAGCCGCCACGCCCAGACCCCCACACCCCTCGGGTGCGAGTCCGCGTTCAGTTCGCCCTCGTGCGCCGCCAGGCTCGGGGGAAGCGCGGCCCGGCTCCTCGGCCTCGGCGGCTCGGCGTGCGGCGCGGCCGGGTGCGTGCACGGCGACGAGGTCTGCGCGCTGACCCCCTCCAGCGGCAGCCCGTGCCCCCCGGCGACGCCGGCCTCCCTGCCCCCTCCCAGCGGCGACAGCCAGCCGTGGATCGCCGCGAGCCCGCCCTGGGGCGATCGGTCGGCGGAGAGCCCGCGGAGCTCCTCGAGGGCGTCCCGCCTCGCCGGGTGCCAGATGCGGTCGAGCGCCTTCGCCTCGATCTGGCGGATCCGCTCGCGGGTCAAACCGAACAGGTCGGCGACCTCCTGGAGCGTCGCGCCGTCCGATGGGCCGATCTGTGCGGCGTCGAGGTCGCAGGTCGGGACGCTGTAGGGGTCGGCCTCGAACCGCTTGTCGACCCACAACCGGCCCATGGTGTCCACCCGGGCGCAGGCGTGGTGCGCGCAGCTCACATGGATGCACGGGCCGCCGTCGCCCCTCCGGCGCGGGCAGTCGCCCGGGGACCACTCGACGTCGCGGAGCTCGCCGTGTTCGGCGCGGTCCCTGGCGACCAGGCGGGAGAGCTGGCGCTCGCCGAGGTAGTGCCGCGGGCCTCCGGGCCGCGCGTGCCGCCTCTCGGCCATCGCGCGGAGCGACCTGCCCTTCAGCACGGCGATGCAGGTCTTCACCCCGCACGTCGCAGGTTGGCGGGTGCCCTGGCGGGCCCTGGCGACCGGCGCGCCGCAGATGATGCACGAGATCTCGAGTTGCTCGATTGCCGCGTTCATCTCGTCACCAGGATCGTCGCGGAGTGGCGCGGGTCGTCATCAGGCAGATCGACCACGACGGCCTCAAGCATCGCCTGGGTCCACTCCGACGCGGCGACGTTGAACGTGTCCGATGGCGAGGTCGCTGCGTGCGGGAACAGGACACCCAGGACGCGAGCGTGGGCTACGCAGTCGACGCGGACGACGGCATCGCCGCACCGGAGCATGTCGCCGGGCCTGGGGTCGGTGCGCGGATCGCGCCGGTGGTAGACGCCGCCGCCGGGGGCGAGGCCGGATCGGTGGTAGGTCACAGCATCACCTCCGGCCGCTCGGTCCACTGGCGACCGTCGAGGAGGGGGAGCTTTTCGACGCGACCTGAGACGCCTTCTGCCTGCTTGAGAAAGAACGGCACCCTAGCGGACTGGCACTGGTCCCGGATGTCCCTGGCCCAGCGGTCGAGCATCGGGCGACGATGCGGCCCCGACTCGCAGCCGAGTGCGACGAATCCGAGCCTACCCATTGCGGAGAACGACTCAGATCCGTCGAACGCTCCGTACAGCATGTTCACCGGCCCAAGGAGCGGCTCGAGGCTGACCCCGTGGACCGCGGCAGGCACGGCCAGGGCGTCCTCGACGCGCTCGTCGAAACGCTGCTGCGTCTCGGCGCTGAAGAGGAAGACGATGTTTGGGAGCGGCAACGCCCCCTGCCTCGGCTTGTGCGCCCGGCCGAACAGCGATACCAACCGCGCCGCGTCGTCGGGGACGATCGCCATCGCCTCAATCATGCGGGCGTGCCAGTCGGGCTGGGAGAGCAGGGTGCGGGCCCGGGCCGGCCGCTTCGTGCAGACCACGAAGGTGTGATGCTCCGCCATCGACATCACGCCCCAGACGGCTGCGATAAACGCCTCGGGGATCGCGTCGTGAAACAGGTCGCCCATGAACGAGACGGCGATGTTGCGCGGCCGCTTCCAGTGGAGCGGGATCGCGAGCCGATCCTGGTGGACCGTCGGCGCGAACGAGGTTCGCATCCTCGTCTCGGCGACGCCGCGGGCCCAGCAGTTGTTGCAGCCCTCGCTGACGGCCTCGCAGCCCGTGGTCGGGTTCCACGTCGCGCCAAGGACGTCGTTACGGTCGCGGAGGTACTCGATCCCGGTGTGGTCGCTCATCGCGTCTTCTCCAGTCCATCCCCTCGCACGGCGGCCCGGATCATCGCGGCCACCTCGGGCGAGTAGGTCTTCCGCTTCCACGGCATGGCGGCCTGTTCCGCCCGCTCCTCCACATCCGTCATCGCCCGCCGCGCCTGGACGGTCGAGGCGTGCACCGCGCTGGCGCCGGCCTGCAGCCGGGCCACCTCGAGGGTGAGCGCCGCGAGCTGGGCCTCGGCCTTCTCGGCGCGGTCGTGGTTCTGGCCGCATCCATCCTCGGCCAGCCATCTCCCCAGTTCGGCCGTGCGGTAGTCCTGCCAGATGGCCTCCATCTCGGCGCCGAGGGTGTCGGCCAGCGCCTCGGCCTTTTCAGCTCGCTCGTACTCGAACAAGAGGTCGCCGTCCCTATCCGCGAGAAGCCCGGTCAGCGCGGCCACCTCGGCCTCGGACTTCTCGCGGGCGGCGCGCTCGGTCTGGTACATCGCGGCCAGGCTCCGCTGCTCGCCTCGCGCTCGTTCGCGCTGCGCCCTCACCTCGTCTCTGGCCTCACGCATTTCGTCGAGGTCGGCGATCAGCGCCTCGGCGTGGCGGCGGGCCGGACGCAACAGGTCCAGCGTCGCCGCGCGGTTGACCAGCGGCGACGCCGCGGCCGCGATCTCGGTGTCGAGCGCCTCCAGCAGCTCCGCCCCGTGGTCCTCGGGGGCTGGCGCCTCGGTGCGATCCATCAGCGCCGATGTCGTCGGCGCGAAGCACGAGAAATCCTGGCTCATACCCCGGGGGTTGGCGCAGTGCTCTACACCCGCGACGGTGTAGCCGTACAGGCACCTCGAGCAGGCGACTGGCACCCAGTTGGCCTCCCTTGGGTCATCGCCGTCGGTGTCGACGCCCAGGTTTCCGTTGGTCGGCATGTTGTCGGGCTTGACATCACGGTCGACGTCGGCGTCATTGGCGCAGCGAACGCACCGAGTCGGGCCTCCGGCGACGAGGCACCCACAGCCGATGCACACACGGATCGTCCCGAACGGTGGCGCGAATGCCCCGTCCTCGCCCACGGGGTGCCACTGCCAACCGCGTTCGCGCACCTCAACGGGGACCGGATCGCGTCCGAAGGGTTCGGCCTCGCGCCTCGCGGCCTCTTTGCACCACAGGCACGTCCCCTCCCCGGCGCAGGTGCATCGGCCGGTGGGGTGCATGACCGCGTTGGCAACCGCTCGCGTCTCCTCGGCGCGCTGGACTGCGAGCGCCCGACGCACTCGCATGCGAGACGCTCCGTGGCCCTCGGCCTCTGCGATCTCCTCCGGCGTCAGCGCCTCGACTCCCGCGTCCGCGGCGTCAGCGTCGAGCCCCTGATCGAAGCCGACGTATGGCACCGGGACGCGCCCAGGAGCCCCGCTCGCCTCCGGTGGCCCCGATGTAGCCCCGGCCTCGTCTCCGTGGCTCTCCGTGCGCGGCGGGGGCACGGACTGGGCATCGGCGGGGCGACCGCTCGGGATGACGCCGATCGCCGCGCGCGTCCCATCGGGCAGCCGCCGCTCCGAGTAGCTGATAACCAGCGGAACGTAGTGGTCCATCACCCCGCTGTGGCACTCGGTGTAAACCTCGCTCGGGCAGACACCTCGGGCGCAGGTCGCGCAGCGGTCTTCGTCGGTTTCGGGTCTATCGGGCATGGTCTTCTCCTGCTGTGGTGGCGAACGCAGCCTCGACGCTCGCCTCGATCGCGAGCCTGCGGCGGTAGCGTCGATCGGCCTCGGTCGCGCGGGGCGCAGGGGCCGACCAGCGGTGATAGGCCTCGTGACAGGCCGGGCAGATGGCGACGAGGTCGGTCGGCAGCTCGTGCCCGAGCCGCTCATAGGTCCGGTGGTGCACGTCGAGGGCGCCGGCTGCGTTGCAGAGCTGGCAGCGCCCGCCGGCCGCGGCGATCGCCCACTCGCGCCGGGCCTGCCACTGAGGGGAGCGGAGGTAGTCGGCGTAGGTCATGACGCCACCCCCTTCGCTCGGCGCTTGGCATCGGCAAGCGCCTGGCCGTCGAGGTGCTGGAGCTCGGTGGGTAGCGACGAGGTACGCTCGGAGGGCCCGGTACCGAGCGAGGCGAGGAGCGCACGTGCCGCCGGGGTCGCCGTCACAGGCGGCGGTGGCGCCGCCTGGGCCATGGGCGTCAGCGCCTCGAGCAGCCGTCGTCGCTGGTCGGCTGTGACGTGGTCGAGGTCGGGCGCACCGACGGCTTTCAGGGCCTTCGCCACCGCGCCCTTCGTCGCTCGCATGTCGCGCAGCTCCTCGCGCAGCCCGACGACGGCATCGGGGGAGAGGAGGGGCTTGACGCCGCCGTCGCCGTTCGTCGGCTCCGGGGCGTCCTCCTTGCACATCTTCCGGAACATGGCCTCGAGCCCGGGCCCCTTGTCGCTCACCCACCACGACGAGTCGCGCCGGGGGAGCCAGGCGAGCTGGCGGCGCACAACCTCGGATCCACCGGGCCTACCATCGCCAGCATCGGCCACGAGCATCTCGAACTGCCTCGGGGAGAAGCGCAGGCCGGCTGCCGCGATGGCTTCGGCGAGGCCGTCGGCGGGCTCCGAGCACCGCTCGATCTTCCCACCTCTGGCGCGCAGCCTCGGGGCGTCGATCCCGGGGTGCTCCGAGAGGGGTGGGTGTTGGATCACACCCACCCCCATTCTCTCTCTATCTTCTCTCTTCTCTCCTATTGTAGAGGGTGGGTGTTGGATCACACCCACTCTGGGTGTTTGATCACACCCACCAGTGGGTGTTTGATCACACCCACCTTGCGAGGGAGGGGTGGGTGTTGGATCACACCCACCTTGACCGCCTAGTGGGTGTTGGATCACACCCACCACTAGGCGATAGGTGGAGAGCTGAGAGGACGCCTCGGAGCGCACGAGCAGCCCGAGCCCCTCAAGCACCGACACGGACTCCCGGAGCGTCCGAAGGTCTGGCGAGCGGCCGAGGGCCCGGTACGCCGCGGCGAGGCGTCGCACCGAGCCGGTCCAACCCACGTCACGGTGGGCGCCAAGGGAACCAAGCATGATGTAGAGGACCAGCGCGCCATCTCCGCGCTGAGAAAGCAGGCCGGCGAACGCAGCCGGGGTGAGCTTGGTGGGGATGTAGTCGGCCACACTCGCCTCAAAAGGTCGGGGTCCTCGGCGCCGCGGAGCGAAAGGCAGGCTTGCTGGACCATGCCAGCGCCGAGGACACCCCGAAAATTATCTACGATTCACGAGCTCGCTCCGTTCGATCCAGCACACCCACCGTCGCACGACTCGCGAGCCGATGTCAAGCCTCTTCCGCGAGGTCCAGCGCGCCCTGAGCCCCGGCCGTCAAAACCTCGCCGTTCGGTCGGACCACTGCGGAGAGCGCCCTGACAGCGCGCGGCGGTTCCCGGACGGCCACGGACGACGAGATGATGATCCCGGGCGCCTCGTCGGCCTGGACCGTGATCTTTACCGTGATCACGCCCTTCGCCTCGTCGCCCCTGTCGGGCTCGTGGACGATCATCGCGAGTCGCTGGATCGCCTCTTCGATCTGGGCAACGAGGGGTTGATCTTCGGCGAGGCCGCCGAGTCCGATC
>Ga0265297_10012169_pt1 | contig 10382 bp, 8 predicted proteins | sample Munlanlwell13791_FD_192502 | JGI IMG/M metagenome (GOLD analysis project Ga0265297, IMG submission 192502) | Leachate microbial communities from a municipal landfill in Southern Ontario, Canada - Leachate well 137-91 | ecosystem: Engineered > Solid waste > Landfill > Unclassified | place...
TACCTGGGTGGCGGGGTTAGTGGCGTTATCAGTAACGTTATAGGTGATGGTATAGGTGCCGGGGATACTGGTGTTAACGGGATTAACGGTGGTAATGGAAGAGGTGAGGTCGCCGTCGACATTATCACTAGCGGTAGCGCCGGGGTCGGTGTAGGTATGGTATTGGTAGATGGAAGTGGGGTTGGGGCCGGAGAGGGTGATGGTGGGGGGAGTGGTGTCGGGAGTGGTGGTAATAATAGTAAACGAAGGTAATGTGGTGGTGGCTGAATTATTATTCGCGCTATCAATAACCGAAATTTGGCAGTTAGTGTAAGTGCCGTCAGACAGGGCGTTGAAAGTAACGGTGTTAAGGCCGGAAAAAATAGAAGTGGAACTACTAGGGATACAGGACCCACTGTAGAGTAAGGTTCCGGCTTCAGTGGAGGAGAAAACATAACTAGGGGTAGTGTCGTCTGAGGGGGTAGGAACGGGCGTAATTTCGGTTAAAACCGGGGGAGTTAAATCCTCTAAGGCGAAGGTGCGGGTGGAGTAACCGCCGTTATAGACAAAAGAAACGGCGCCGGAATCGCTAGCGACACAAACGCCGTTGGTACAGGTAGTTGAACCATGGCCGGTAATAGCGGTGGTACTGGCTGAGCCGTCTAATTTAAAAGTATAGGCTGTGTCTGGTTTGAGATCGCCGATGGTATAGATGGTGGAGGTAGCGTGAGTATTAAATGGGGCTTCAATCGAGCCGGCTGTCCATTGCTTATTTTTAGCGCCGGTAGTTTGCCAGTTATCAATGGTGATGTCCAGCCAATGAGAGATACTATTTGAATCAAAGCTTGATACTCCACCGAGAGGAGTAACGGAAAAATTAGCCAGACTAGAATTCGGGGTGTTCAAATTTCTAAATTTACCATCGGCATAAATTTTAGCTCCGCCCGCTATATCAACCAAATTTGTTCCCATGGTATATTTGGTAAAATAAAGATAATCCGCCAGAGCGGCAAAAAACGCATGTCCAGCGTCATTCGGATGGACGTTGTTAATTAAACTGGTATAATAGTCGGTTTTCCATGTAGACGCCGACATTTCCATGCGATCTAATAGAGAATCACAAACCCAACCATTTGCGTTACAATAAGTTTGCGTGGCCGCGTTAAAAGCTTTTGTGTTGATATTGGTGGGAGGATTTCCATATTCACTGGGCGAGCCTAACCATATAGGCCTGCTACCGTAAGCTGAAATTTTTTCAAGAGTTATATCGGCTATATCAGCCAGATTTTGAACGGTTGTTGTACTTGACGGTAGAATACTTCCCGTTCCAAAATTATTCGCTCCTATCATCCCGAACGTTGTAGCCGGAGTCGTGTCCAGCATCATTTTATCCGCCAGCCAAAACCATCCGGTAATCGATAGACCGGGGACAGCGGCGTTAGCGGATGCTGTCGTCACTCCCGAAAGAGTCGGAAATACCTCGTAAACTTTATACCCGCCGCCTGCACTCCCACCAGCAGAAATTGAATCGCCAAAAAATGAAGCGCCAGATAAAGACGGAAATGGTTTAGGAGCGGTAAAGCCGGTGTTGGTATATGCTCCGACATCTCCATAAGGAGCGGCTAATGACCAGGAAATACCGTTTATATCACCACCAGAAGGAAGATCTAAGACTGAACCTCTTGCACCGACGTAATTCGTTGCGACATTACTCAAAGTTAGAGTCGCGTTAGATGGTTCCGTACCGTAAGCAGTAAAAGTCGGATTAATCAGATGATTAGACTTGTCAACCGGGACTACATAGATTCCTCCCCCTCTTAGGAACTCAAAGTCTCCCGAAGCAGACAGAGTGTCGCTATAAACAAAGTTATTCTTTACCCAAGAAGACTGAAAGCCCGCTATACTATTTAATGATAAAAAGTAATTGCCAGTGCCCTTTCGAATGAAAATATTGTTTGCTATATTAAGAGAGGAAAAAGCGACTGAACTGTACAAAAAACGGGGTACTCGTACCGCCGTATTATTAGTTATAGTTACGGAAGGTAGGACTGTGGTGGTCATAACCAAACCCAAAACGACAGGAACTGTATCAAATTCATTAGCCTGAATGATTATGGTCTTTGCCTGGTTGTAACCCTGACTATCTCTTATAGCATAATAATTTGAAGCGATATTCCTCATCTTGGAACGGGATAATTCAAATAACCCATCATAGCCATTAGTACTACTAACGGCTATGACTCCGGCTGTCGGACCGGATACATTATTATAATCAAAAGTTACCCCCCTTACCCTGAATGTCGTACCAGAAGTATTTAGGAAGGATTGACTGACGCCCGCTCCGTCATTATTCGTAAATGTTAATGTTCCGCCACCCCCCATCGTTCCATCACTACTCTGTATAATAACCTCAAAAGGAGGATTAGCGCTTGCGGTAATCATTGCCGCCGTACTAGTACTATTCATCTGGAAAATTACGGCGGCGCCAGTAGCTGGTTTAATGGTAATAGGTCCGCTACCAGTTATATTATGTCTTATGGCACTGTTTGCTATTTTATAGGTACCGGCGCTTATAACGATGGTGTCCCTTTGGAAAGTTTCCATCCATTAGTACTGCCATCCCAAGCATGGGGGGGCGTAGCCCAAGGATTACCACTGGAGCCGTCTCCCGTAGTATCACTCCCCGTAGTCGCGACATACCAAGTCGCCCCCCCATGCTTGTTCAATAAAGCCAAAAATAAAAAAACCGACGCAAAACAAAAATACGGCGGTCTTAGGAATCAAACCGAAACCATCACGAAGTTTATCTTGACTCGTATTTAAAATATTCAACATATTTTTGACTGTTGGATACCTTATATCTTAATTTTATCTACCATTTTTTAGTCGTTTTTTCGGCGCCGCTTTAGAAATTTTACCAGTAACCGATTTTTTTACCTCTTTCTTCTCATAATCGGCAATCGCTTTCTTTAATCCGTTTACGGCCATAACCGAGCAATGAATTTTTTGGCTGGGCAAACCGCCTAATTCATCGACAACTTTCCGCCAGTCATATTTTTTAGCGGCGGCGATAGTCAGGCCTTTCACCTTTTCGGTCAGAAGAGAGGCCGTGGCGATATTGGAAGCACAACCGAAAGACAGGAACTTAACGTCTTTAATCTTCCCTTTTTCGACCTTCAAAAAGAAATCGAGCTGGTCGCCGCAGACCATATTGCCGATTTGCGCGTAACCGTCCGGTTTTTTAATCGAACCGATATTTTGCGGCTTTAAAAAATGTTTAATGGTTTTTTTAGTATAGTTAAGCGACATATAAAATTGTTTATTGTTATTTATTAAGTATTTCTATTATACTATTAATTAGGAAATTTCTACAACTACTTGACAAAAATAGAATTTTATTATATAATATAATTAGTACTTTAACTTGTGGATAACTAAAAAAGATAAATTATGGCTGTTAGTACCTATTATGATGCCATCTTGATTGTCAGCACAAACAAGACGGCAGTCAACCAAAAAATGATTGAGGAGGCTGGAGAAATAAGCGACTGTACGCCAATAATGAGCACCGGCTTAAACGCTGAAATAACTTCTGCTTATCCCAATCGTCGAATCGTTTTAGGTAGTTTGTTAGAACTGACTAAAACCGCGCGGGCTGAAGGCTGGAAACACATTCTCGTTCTCGCCAGTAAATGGCGAGGAAAAGCTTACGTCCGTCTTCTAAAAAAATACGGATTCCAATCTTATGTCTTCTCGGATTTTTTAAAAAAACCGAGATTTAATTGGTTCGCTCGAAAAATCAGACTCTTTTCCTGGAGCCTATCGCGAGGAACTGGATCAAAATCTTTTTTTAACGCTTTAAAAACCACGCTGTTTTGAAATCACCTAAAAATGCCAAAGGATAATCACAAAGATTATCCTTTTTTATTTTCCATATTTCAAATTTTCTACTTTATCGGGCTCAAACCTCTTAATCGCCTGACCGTGTCCTTCAAACATTTAAGCGTATAGTCGATTTCTGCTTTGGTATTAAAACGTCCCAAAGAAAAACGAATATTGCTATTTAAAAAATTCTTATCCAGGCCGATCGCCTGCAGGACATGAGAGGCGCGGAGATTGGTGGCGGAACAGGCCGAACCGGTAGAAACATAGACCCCTTTAAACGATAAATCCATCAAAATCGCTTCTCCTTCAATCGAACCGAACATAATATTTAAATTGGCCGGAACGCGCTTCAGCGCCGAACCGTTAAGTTTTATTCCGGAAATTTCTTTTTTCAACTGGCGCCAAAAATAATCGCGCAAACTTTTTACTTTTTTCAAATAGGTGTTCCTTTCTTTATAGGCTAATTCCAGAGCATAAGCCAACCCCATGATTCCCGGCAGATTATAGGTGCCGGAACGGTAATTGTCCTCCTGGCCGCCGCCGGCGAGAAGCGGCTTTATCTTTACGGCGCGGTTGATATAAGCGACCCCGACGCCCTTGGGACCGTAAAATTTATGAGCCGACAGACTTAAAAAATCCAGACCCATTTTCTTCACGTCCAGTTTCAGATAAGGCACGGCTTGGACGGCATCGGTATGGAAATAAGCGCCGTGAGCGTGCGCGATTTTGGCCAAAGCGACGATATCCTGAATGGTGCCGATTTCATTATTGACGGCCATCACGGAAACCAGAATAGTCCGGTCGTCGATTATTTTCCGTAAAGCCACCGGATCGACTATTCCCTCTCGGCCGACCGGCAAAAATTCTACCGTAAATCCCTCCCGCTTTAATTCATTGGCTGATTCCCGCACGCAGGGATGCTCGATTGCCGAAATGATAATTTTATCTTTCTTCTCGGTCCGATTCGCCCGCGCCACGCCTTTGATTATAAAATTATTGCTTTCCGTAGCGCCGGAAGTAAAAATAACGTTCTCCGCTGTGCCGTTTATAACTCCGGCGACAATTTTTTTCGCCTGATACAAATCTAAATTAGCCGCCTGCCCAAGGGCGTGGATAGAAGAAGCGTTGCCATACTTAGTCGTCAGATATGGATTCATTTTTGCCAGCACGCGCGGATCAAGGCGTGTCGTAGCGGCGTTGTCCAGATATATCGGCATAATTTTAGTTTATTTTAACAACTCTACCCCGCTGATAACCACATCCGTAAGCGGTTTGTCGCGACCGTCGGTCTCCACTGCTTCGATTTTTCTGACGACATCCATCCCGGCTGTGACCTGGCCGAAATTAGTATGATGGCCGTCTAGCCAAGAAGTCGCTTCGGCCGTTACGACAAAGAATTGCGAACCGTTGGTATCCGCGCCGGAGTTAGCCATTGCCAGCGAACCGGCGACCAATTTATGATTGTTGAATTCATCTTTAAACCTATAACCCGGACCGCCGGTTCCCCAGACCGAAGTATTGTTTTCTTTGCTTAACGGATCGCCGCCCTGAATCATAAAATCCTTGATGACGCGATGAAATTTCGTACCGTTATAAAAGCCTTCTTTGGCCAAATTTAAAAAATTATTGACCGTTATCGGCGACTCGGCCGCGTAAAATTTTACGGTAATATTTCCGAGGCTGGTTTTAATTACGGCTTGCGAATACTGCTTAGTCAAATCCAAAAATTTTTCCGGGTTAATCATATTTTTATTGGCCGCCGACGTTACGGTCGTTTCCGTCGCGGCGGCGCTTGAATTATTAACAGGATTATTTTCCACCGGCGTTACGGTCGGTTCTTCGGTCGAACCATCGTCCGGCCTGACACAAGCGGAAACGCCGAACAATATTACAAAAAGCGCGGCGATAAATATAATCTTCTTCTGACCCATATGTTTTTCACTTATCCCGATTTGGGGATTAAATTAATTTTTAAACTTTATAACTTTTTTTTATTTCCTTATCATCAGCTTCTCTTCTCTCAGCAATAATTCCTTTGGCTTTGGCGCGCAATTCTTCCAGATCCAGTCGCGCCAGAATCTTCGCCCGCGATTCCAAATATTTTATCTCGTTGCGTTCCGGTTCTTCGATTACTTCGCTTAATAAGACGTCTAAAATCGCGCCGATCTTCGGTCCGGGGACGATTGCCAGAGCCTTCATTAAGCCGTCACCATTAATCTTCAACATCTTGACCGACACCGGATCATTCTGCACCTTTTCTAGCATATATTGCAAATGGCGCAACTTATAGGGCATAGCTTTCGGCGTCCCGGAACCGAGACGGTCGGCAATCCGTAAAGCAATTAAATCTTTAAGATTTTCCCGGCCGACTTTAACGATTAACCGGCGCACCGAAGCCGCCGTCACCTCTCCAACATTATAATAAAACATGTGATTTTTAACAAGGTTGACGACGCGTAAACGGTCGTCATTGGAAAATTTCAGACGGCTCATAATCCGATCGGTCATTTTCGCGCCCAGGTATTCATGGTTATAGAAAGTCGCAATGCCTTTGATTATTTTTCGCGTTTTCGGTTTGGCGACATCGTGCAAAAGAGCGGCCAGACGCACCGGCCACTCTCCGCTCGGGCAATGTTCTAAAGCTAAAATATTATGCTTAAAGACCGGATAGATATGATGCCGATCCTGATTGACGCCGATACCCTGTTCCAGCTCCGGCAAAATATATTGCAGTAATTTACAATCATGCAGTAACATAATTCCCGCCGCTGGCCGCTCCGACGCCAGAATTTTAATTAGTTCGTCGCGGAGACGCTCTTGGGAAACGAATTTCAAACTGCCGGCCAGCTTGACTATCGCCCGCTGAGTTTTCGGTTCCAGTTCAAATCCAAGCTGGGCGCTAAAACGCGCGGCGCGCATCATCCGCAAGGCGTCTTCTTTAAAACGATCGGACGGCTCGCCCACGGCCCGAATTATTTTTGCCTTAATATCTTTTCGTCCGCCAAAAAAATCAATAACTTCTCCCTGGCCATCAGCTCCTTCGGCCGCCGTTGGATTAAGCGCTAAGGCGTTAATGGTAAAATCGCGGCGCTCCAAATCTTTATCCAATTCCGTTTCAAAACTTATGCTGTCTGGATGGCGGCGATCGGAATAGCCTTGTTCACTGCGGTAGGTAGTAATCTCCACGACATCTTCCAGGACGCCTTTGGCTTCGCCGTTTTTCGGTTCGGCCCGGAAAGGCAAAAGCACCGTTCCAAAAACATTTTCGTATTTCGCGTCCTTAAAAACTTTCAAAATTTCTTCCGGCCGGGCGTTGGTCGTTATATCCCAATCTTTCGGCTCTTTTTTCATTAGTAAATCCCGAACACAGCCGCCCACGATATAAGCCTCATAGTCGGCGGCCTGCAAATCTTTAATTATTTTATTGATGTGAGAAGGAATATCCATTTTATTTAAAACTTTAAAAAGAATTCTTGCTCGGCTTAACGGCCGTTAAAATCGAGCCCTGGCTCTTTTTAAACTTCGTGTGTAAAACTTTAGCGGCTAAGCCCTGCGTCTTCGCCCAGTTATAATATTCAACCATTGCTTTATTCTCATGCGCCCGGCGCACCGTCCGGCTCTGGTCGATTTTATACATACCCTCCAGCCTTTTTTGCCGGATGGCGTCCGTCGTCGGAATCGGCTGACCGCCGCCGCCGAGACAGCCTCCCGGGCAAGCCATGACTTCAATATAATGATATTTTTTTAATTTCGGCCAGACGCGGCGAAAATTACCGAGACCGTTAACCACGCCGACGCGCAATTTTCGGCCGGCAATATTAACCGTCGCCTCTTTAAAACCGGCCAAGCCTCGGACTTCTTTAAATTCCAAACGCTGGTCGCAAAGCGGATTTTTTCCCGCCGCGCACAAAAAAGACGCGACCGATCTAAGCGCCGACTCCATTACGCCGCCGCTAATGCCGTAAATCGCCGCCGCGCCACTGCCGCGATTAAACAGTTTTTCGCCGTCGGAGTCGGGCAAGCTGTTAAAATCAATATTATTCTTTTTGATCAAATAAGCCAGCTCGCGCGTGGTTAAAACATAATCTACGAGCGGCCGGCCGTTTAAATTAAATTCCGGACGCGCCGCCTCGTACTTTTTCGCCGTACAAGGCACAATAGAAACAACGCTGATTTTCCGCGGGTCGATTCCCTGCTTCTTCGCCCAATACGTCTTAATGGCGCCGGCCGAATGAATATGCGGCGAACGGGCGGACGTCAGGTGCGGCAATAATTCCGGATGATAAAATTCGGCGTAAGCGACCCAAGCCGGACAGCAGGAAGTCGTCATCGGCCAGACCGCTTTCTTATCCCGCAGACGTTCCACAAATTCTTCCGCCTCGGTCATAGTCGTGATGTCGGCGCCGAAATTGATATCAGTAACATGCTTGAAGCCTATTTTTTGGAGAGCCGTATAAATTTTTCCTTCGCAATTAGTACCATAAGGCAAACCGAATTCTTCCCCCAAAGAAACTCGGACTGCCGGCGCGAACTGGGCAACAACAACCCGATCTTTGGCCCGTAAAATTTTCTCCACTTCCGGCCAAACTCCTTGTTCTTGAGCGGAAGCAACTGGACAATGCAGAGCGCATTGGCCGCAATAGATACAGGCCGTCCGGCCGTCCCGCACTGGTACGATTTCCTGGTTGACGCCGCTTCCCGCCATTTCCAAATAATGGATTCCCTGCCGATCGCAGGCCTCCACGCAATTTTTACAGTCGATGCACTGCGTCCCGTCAATTTCCACGGCGCCGGCGAAACGATAAATTTTTCGTTTTCCCTTGCGCTCCGAAAAACGATTAATCTTTAATTTATACTCTCTCGCCAATTTCAACAATTCACAATTAAAACGCAAAGTACAGGTCGCGCATCTTTCAACATGCTCGGCGAATAATAATTCCAGATTCAAAATCCGCGCTTTTTTAACTCGCGGACTGTCTGTATTTATTTCCATCCCTTCTCTGATAACCGTTGAACAGGCCGTCGCCAAATTTTCCCGTCCCTTTATTTCTACGACGCAAATCCGGCAATTCGCCTTGACGTCCAAATCCGGATGATAGCACAAAGAAGGAATTTTAATTCCATTTTCCACTGCGATTTCTAAAATCGTCTGACCAGCGCGGCCGACAATCGTCTTATTATTGAGGCGAATATTCATGATATTATCTTCCCGTATTAACCGGGGTTAGCGTTTATTTCTTAATTTTCACTAAATCTCGATAAATCCGATAATTGAACAATAAAACGACCGGACCGATTAAAAAGCTGATGATCTGAATAAGACCGGCCCAAAGAGAAGAAAAGATACTGTCTTCAGAAACAAAAGAGAGCGGTAAGGAAACGATGGCCATAAATATCCAGGTGGCTAGACAAATTACTAAAAACCGTCCGAAAACCGGCCACCAATAACCCTTTACCAACTGAATACTGCGACGAATGGCAGCCATGCCTCTTTTTTCTTCGAAAAAGAAAGCATAGCAGGCCAGACTATAAAAAATCGAATAAATGATTCCGGGGATGATTAGTAGCAACGACCATAATAAAATAAAAATCGTCGTTAAAAGAGTCAAGCCGAAATAGGGCCAAAATAATTTTTTAGTTTCCTTAAAGATATCCAATTCTTTACCCTGATAATCTTTCTTGACTAGCAGAAAAACACTCATGTAAGCGCGGATAGAAAAATAAATCGACGCTACTACGCCGGCGGCCACGATAACCGAGGCGCCGATTTTTAAGATTAAAGCCGCACCATCGCCCAGCCAAGCGATTAAAACTGCGCCTAGTAAAGATACGACCAGGGAAACCAAGGCGAATAGTAAGCCCCATAAATACACGCCGACAATTTTTTTTAGATTCTTCCACCAAACCTTTACCGATTCCTCCAAGATATCAAGAACCGGCATTAATTTCGATTTTTTATTTTCTTCTTTTTTTTCTTCGTTCATAAAATTATTACTTATTTAATTTTTATTATTTTTATACTTATATAAATGATAACTGGGAATCTATTTCCCCAAAAACCTCTTCACCGCTCTCTGCGTATAGGTCCCATAGTAGGTAGTAGTGTAAGGGAAAGTGAAATAACTGTATTTCTTAAGGAGAGTCTGGAGGGTTTTCACTTTAGGGTCGCGGGTGTTGGGTTTGAGGGTATTGATGAGGGATTGGATGGTCTGTCGGTCGGAGGAAGAGATGGTTGATGGGGTTTTGGTCGGGGTGGATGGAGTGGTAGGGGTGGTGGTTGAGGTTAACGGGGTTAATGAGGCACTAGAGGAACCGGATAATGTATTGGTTTGGGTATTGTTTGGATTAGTTATTATTATCGTTGTTTTGCTGGGGTCTGAAATATTGATAGTTCTCTCATACGTCTGTGAGCTATAGCCATACTCGGTATAGAACCGGACATAGATGGTTTTTGGTCCGGAATTGGGGGAGGTGATGGTGTAGTCTCTGGTTGATGAGGTGAGGGGTTCCTGACTGGC
>Ga0265297_10012170_pt1 | contig 10382 bp, 11 predicted proteins | sample Munlanlwell13791_FD_192502 | JGI IMG/M metagenome (GOLD analysis project Ga0265297, IMG submission 192502) | Leachate microbial communities from a municipal landfill in Southern Ontario, Canada - Leachate well 137-91 | ecosystem: Engineered > Solid waste > Landfill > Unclassified | place...
ATGGATTTGGAGGATGCCAGGCCAATATTGAAATATAACTATAATATTAAAGGCAGCGATGATATCAGGCAGGTTAAAGGTTCAGATATTGTGGTAGTCACTGCCGGCCTGGCGCGTAAACCCGGTATGAGCCGGGAAGAGCTCTTGGCAAAGAATGCCCAGATATTGAAAGATGTATGTTTGAATGTGAAAGATTTGGCCAAAGATGCTATTGTTATAATAGTAACCAATCCTTTGGATATTATGACGCTTTATGCTTTAAAAATCACTGGTTTTAAACCTCAAAAGCTTTTTGGAATGGGGATTAGTTTGGATACCGCCCGTTTTGCTAATTTGGCAGCCCAGGAGTTGGGTTTGTTGAGCACAGACATTGAGGCTTTGGTGATTGGCGCCCATGGCGAGGCTATGATGCCGTTACCTGGTTTTACCAAGGTTAAAGGCGTGCTGCTTGATGAATTTATGAATGAAGATAAAATTAAGTCTTTGGTCAGCCGCACGGTCGCAAGAGGAGCTGAGATTGTTGCCAACCTTGGTACAGGCAGTGCTTTTTTTGCTCCTTCGGCGGCAATTGCCGCGATAGTTAAGGCTATCGTAAAGGATGAAAAACGTATTATTGGTTTATGCAGTTATTTAAATGGAGAATATGGCATTAAGGATACCTGTATTGGCGTCCCTTGCCGCCTGGGCAAGAATGGCATAGAAAAGATTATTGAATTAGAACTTTCGCAGGAAGAAAATAGCAGATTGAATAAATCGGCCATCCAGGTGGCTCAGGCAGCAGCGCAATTATTGGCTTAAATCCCATGCCTATGTATGATCTAGCTGTTATTGGTGCAGGTTGGGCAGGTTTTAACGCTGCTTTAAGGGCAAAAGAATCAGGTTTTAAGGTTTGCCTTATTGAATGTAATAAAATCGGAGGAACCTGTCTTAATCAGGGCTGCATACCTACCAAAGCTTTAATCGCTTGCGCAAAAACATATTCACTCATCAAGAAATCATCCGGTTTTGGCGTTGAGTCGGATAATCCCCGCTTTAACTTTAGTAAAATCCAGGAAAGAAAAAATAACCTTGTTCGAGTCCTTGCTCAAGGCATGCAAGGCAGGCTTTCCGGAATTGATTTCATTCAATCAAAGGCGCAGATTATTTCACCCCATGAAATAAAAGTTGACGGCCGCCCGATTTCTGCAAAATTCATGCTTATTTCTACCGGAAGCCAGCCTGTTGAGTTAGCCCAGTTAAAATTTGATGCTGTTAAAATAATTTCCAGCGAAGGGGCCCTTTCGCTAACCTCACTTCCGCGTTCTTTGTTGATTGTCGGAGGGGGGGTAATTGGCTGCGAGTTTGCCAGTTTATTTGCAGCTTTAGGGGTTGAGGTTTCTATGGCGGAAAAGCTGCCGTTATTTTTGCCCGGGGAGGACAGTGAAATATCAAGAAAAATCGAGGTAACTTTTAAGAAAAAAGGAATAAAAGTTTATACTAGCTCGGATATATCGGGCCTTGATTTGAATATTTACGAAAGAATACTGGTTTGCGTGGGAAGAGAGCCTGATATTTCCGGATTAGGTTTGGAAAATTTAGGGATAAAACTGGATAAAAAAGCTATAGCTGTTGATGATTTCCTCAGGACCAGTGTAACCAATATATATGCGGCAGGAGATTGCGCGTCTAAAATTATGCTTGCCCATTATGCGGCTTATCAAGGGGTGGCAGCGGTTGATAATATGATTTCAGGTAATAAAAATAAAGCGGATAATTCTGTTGTGCCTGCCTGCGTATTTTGTGATCCTGAAATTTCCAGCGTTGGCTTAAGCGAAGAAAAAGCCCGTGCCGCTGGTTTTGCGGTTAAAGTAAATAAATTTGATTTTCGCGCTTCGGCAATGGCGCGTATTATTGAGGAGCATGAAGGTTTTATCAAAGTTGTTTCTAAGCAGGATACCGAAGAAGTAATCGGAGGCTGTATAATCGGCCCGAAAGCTACGGAGCTTATCGCTATTTTGACTATGGCTGTTTCACTGCGTTTGAAAGTAAGCCAGATCCGCGCGGTTATCTTCGCGCATCCAACGCTTTCAGAATCTCTTCGTGAAACTGTCAAAGATTAGGGGGGGTACCATGATAAAAGTGGTTTTACCGGAATTAGGAGAGGGGATCACTAAGGCAACTGTTTCATATTGGTTTGCCAAGGATGGGGAAAGGGTAAAAGAGAAGGATGACCTGGTTGAGCTGACCACTGATAAAGCCACATTTAATTTGCCTAGTCCCTGCACAGGCGTAATCTCTGAAATAATGTATAGTGAAGGAAACACTGTGGAAGTTGGCCAGATCCTGGCGATTATCAATGAAGAGTAAGGTTTGTACCCGCCTTGACAATCCCCTGTTTTTCTAGTAAAGTATAGCTACCTAAGCAAAGATCCCCGCCGTTATACACTCGTAGTACTTTGGCGCGGTGCGCCAAAATACTACTCGTAACGTCAGGGATTAATTCGGCCAAACAACTTATGTTCGCTGTCACTCCATAAGTTGTGGCCTCATTAAATTTAAAATATGGCGATCGATTATAAGAAAGAGCTCCAAAACGCAGCCAATAACATGATCTTTGTGCATGATCCTGATCTTTTAATTAAGATGATGGTGCGCATGATGGTCAATAAGGCCAAGATTGCCCATGCAAGTTTCTTTTTACATGATAAAAGAAAAGAAAGTTACCTGCTTACTGTTTCAAAGGGCTCATTAGGCAAGAAGATTCCCTTGGATTTAGTCCGTATTGATAAAGATGATGTGTTGATTCGTTTCTTCAGGAGCCGGATGAATCGTTCTTTATTTGGCAGGGAAGTTTTGCTTCATAGCGAAGCAAAATCCGCGCTGAAAAATTCTAAAATAAAACAGGAGCTCAGGCAGCAGCTAGCCCATGTCTTGTATCAGATGGAGCTTTTAGAATCCCTGGTTTGCATCCCCAGTTATTTTCGCGATGAATTGCTGGGAATTTTACTTCTGGGAAAGAAGGATAACGGCAGGAATTTCATAGATGAAGAATTGGATTTTTTTGTCGCCCTTAATTCTAATGTGGCAATGGCCGTCAGGAATGCCCAGTTATTTAGGGAGTTAGGGCTTGAGTTAGACCGTAAACACCAGTTGTTTGTGCGTACAACTATCGCCTTGGCAGCGGCTATTGAAGCGAAAGATAATTATACCCACGGGCATACTACCCGTGTAACTAATTTAAGCCTTGAAATTGCCCGCAGGATCGGACAGAAAGATGAGAAATATTTTGACGCCAAATTCTTAGAGAATTTGCATATTGCCAGCCTCCTGCATGATATCGGCAAGATCGGTGTGCCGGAACATATCTTAAACAAAAGAAACGAGCTTACTGTTGGTGAGCGTAACCGCATTAAAGAGCACCCTATGATCGGGGTAAATATCCTTAAACCGATTAAGGAATTAGAAGGTTCAATGTTAGGAGTCAGATACCATCATGAACGTTTTGACGGAAAAGGTTACCCCGAGGGCCTAAGCGGCGAACAGATCCCCTTGATTGCCTCTATAATTTCAGTAGCGGATTCTTTTGATGCTATGAGCACTGACCGGCCATACCGCCTGGCCATGTCCAAAGATAAGGCTGTTAATGAGATCAGGCAATTAAGCGGCCGGCAGTTTTCTCCCCGCATTGCCGATTCTTTTCTGGATCTCTGCAAGGAAGGCAAGATTTAATCCTTATGTTACCCAAGCGTATAATTTTAATGTATATATCCGAAGTTTCCGGCCACCGCAGCGCTACTATGGCTATTGAAAAGGCGCTTAAGGCGCTTTCACCGGAATGTGAGATTTTAAATATTAATGCTTTTAATTATACCAATCCGATATCAGAGAAGGTAATTAACCGGATTTATATGGAAGTTATCAAGTATACGCCTCAGGTATGGGACTATCTTTATGATAATCCCAGCGTGGTTAAGGGCTTAGAAAAAATCAAAAAAAGCGTGCATAAATCAAATTCACCAAAACTTAAGAAACTTTTCGACAACTTCAAGCCGGACATGGTAGTTTGTACCCAGGCATTTCCCTGCGGTATGGTCGCCGATTATAAGAAAGCTTGCGGATTAAACTTGCCGCTGGTGGCTGTGCTTACGGATTATATACCGCATTCCTATTGGGTTTACGATACAGTGGATTATTATATAACCCCTTCGGAAGATGTGTCGGAGCGGCTGGAAAAAAAGGGGGTTGTTCCTGAAAAAATTAAGCCATATGGGATACCTTTTGACCATAAGTTTAACCAAAAACTGAGTAGTGAGGAGATTTTTCGTAAATTAAACCTGAATCCGCGTAAACCCGTAGTATTAATTATGGGCGGAGGCCAGGGGCTGGGGCCGATCAAGACTATAGTCAAATCGCTTGAAAAGGTTAAGCAGAATATCCAGGAATTAATCATTACCGGAACTAATAAGAAATTATACCGAACGCTCAAGCGTAAAATCAGCAGTTTGAAAAAAGAGGTCCATCTTTTTGGTTTTGTGCAGAACATCCATGAATTAATGCATATTTCTAAACTGATTATTTCTAAACCCGGTGGGGTAACTACCGCTGAAGTATTAAGCGCAAGGCTTCCCATGATTATAGTTAAGCCTATCCCGGGACAGGAAATCAATAATACTAATTTTCTTACGCATAAAGGAGCGGCAATTAAGGTGGACGACCCTAAAGAAGTATATAAGGTTATTGACGAATTATTAGCAGGGGACAGGACAAAGCTAGAGAAATTAAGGCAGGCTGCGGCAGAGATTGCTAAGCCTAACGCGAGCATGGATGTCGCCAGGCTTCTTTTGAGCATATAAATCGTGTTAAACTATTATTTCTACCGCTTCGGTCAATTTATCGCACTGGTTTTGCCGCTAAGATTAGTTTATGCCATCGCAGTTTTATTGGCTGACCTGCATTATTTTTTTGCTTTTCGCGACAGAAGATTCGTAAAAGCCAACCTGAAGATTATTTTCCCGGAAAAAGAAAACAGACAGCTTCGTAAAATAAGCAGGATGGTCTTCAGAAATTTTGCAAAATACCTGGCGGACTTCTTCCGTTTTGAAAAACTCAACCGTGCTTATATTGATAAGAATATAAAATTAAAAAACCTGCATTATTTTGACCAGGCATTGGAAGCCGGTAAGGGGGTGGTTGTGTTGACTGCTCATCTGGGTAATTGGGAGTTAGGGGGAGTTGTCCTGGCTCAATTAGGTTACCCATTCTGGGCAGTAGCTTTGTCGCATAAGAACGGCAAAGTCAATGATTTTTTTGTTTCCCAGAGGGCTAGAAAAGGAGTTAATGTTATCGCTATGGGCAAGGCTATCAGGAGTTGTATTCAAGAGATCAGGAATAACCATATGGTCGCTTTAGTAGGCGACCGGGATTTTACCGAGAAGGGAATTGTTATAGATTTTTTTGGCAAGCCAACGCATTTTCCCGAAGGGCCTGCGGCTTTAAGCCTGATGACTGGAGCTGCCATTATACCTGGTTTTATGCTCAGAAACCCTGACGACAGCTTTACTTTAAGTATAGAGAAACCTATTGAGTTTACCCCTACCGGTGATAAACCAAAAGACTTAGCTAACTTGGTTAAGGTTTATAGAAACATATTTGAAGATTATATACGTAGATACCCTGATCAATGGTATGTCTTCCGCAGATTTTGGACTGAATAAATGAATACTTGTGTAATAATCCCAACTTATAATGAATCCAAAGCTATTGGCGGCTTGATCAATCAGATACACAAATTAGGGTTGAAGGCGGTTATAATTGATGATGGGTCAAATGATGATACCGTAAAAATTTCCCTGGAGTTTGGCGCAGAGGTCTTGCGTAATCCGTCGAATACCGGCAAAGGAGCCTCTTTGATTAAAGGGTATGCATTTGCGGTCTCCCGGGGGTTTGAGGCGGTGATAAGCATGGATGGCGACGGGCAGCATTCGGCAGATGATATTAAAAGTTTTATCCAAAAGGCAGAATCTTCAGGCTGCGGGATTATAGTCGGTAACCGTATGGCTATGACTAAAGATATGCCGGTTTTGCGTATTGCCGCTAACCGTTTTATGTCATGGATGATTTCAGTGATTACCAAACAGCATATACCTGATACTCAATGTGGATTCCGCCTGGTAAAGAAAGAAGTGCTTCAAAAGATTGATTTCTCTACTTCTAAATATGAAACCGAGTCAGAAATCCTGATTAAAGCATCGCGTTTAGGGTTTAAGATTGAATCTGTTCCGGTTCAGACCATTTATTCGGGACAAAAGAGCCGGATTGATCCTTTTTTTGATACATTAAGATTTACGCGTTTTATAATTTTGGAATTTTTCAGGAGTTTTAAACATGCTTGATGTTATTCTAAACTGTTTAAAAGATTTACCCAAAGATTATGTGGTAATGATTGTGGGGGCTTTACCCGTTTCTGAACTAAGGGGGGCGATACCTTTGGCGTTGTCATTCGGGATGAGTTTAACAAAAGCTTTTTGGCTTTCTGTCCTGGGTAATTGTATTATTGTGGCTCCCGCGCTTTTCTTTTTTAAGCCGGTTACCGGGTTTTTACGAAAATTCAAGATTTGTTCGCGCTTCTTTGATTGGATATTTGAACGTACCAGGAAGAATTCGGATGCTATCCAGAAATATGAGGCTTTGGGTCTGGTTATCTTTGTGGCTATACCGCTTCCTATGACCGGTGCCTGGAGCGGAGTAATCGCGGCTTCTTTGTTTAAGGTCCGTTTTCGTTACGCGTTTATGGCTATAATCTCCGGGGTTATTTGCGCAGGGCTCATCGTCTCGGCTTTATGCGCTTTAGGTATAATGAGTTGGAAGGCGGTAGCTGGATGATCCATGTTTATACGGGTAACGGTAAGGGTAAGACTACAGCGGCTATTGGCTTGGCTTTGAGGGCTTCAGGAGCAGGTTTAAATGTTTATATCGCTCAATTTGCCAAAGGCCGTATCTGCAGTGAACATAAAGCGCTGCAGAAAATAAAGAATATAAAAGTTGAACAATTCGGCGGGGATTATTTTATTCTTCATAAAGTGCGGTCTTTTGATATAGAGTCGGCCCAGCAGGCCATGGAGAAGATAAGGAAAGCTATTGCCCGCAAAAGTTATCAAGTAATTATTCTAGATGAAATTAATGTTGCCTTAAAACTTAAATTGGTATGCCTTAAAGATGTGCTTGAGTTGATTAAATATACGCCGGCAACCATTGAATTGGTGCTTACCGGAAGAGGCGCGCCCAGACGGCTTATCGAATGTGCCGACCTGGTTAGCCGGATAAATGAAGTTAAACATTACTTTAGGCGCGGGTTCAAGGCAAGAAGAGGCATAGAATTTTAAGTTGACAAATTATTATTGGATGTTAAAGTAAAGAGGAAAATTTAAGCATATAGGTTAAGGGAAATCCGTAGCTTAGCGCTGTTCACCCAACGCTTAAAGGTATTGCGTTGGTGTGGCCGGCCGGCCAAATCGGATGCGGTCCCGCCGCTGTAAGAGTTGACGAAAGCTGCAAAAGAAATCCAAAGCCACTGTGTTGACAAATGTCGGCATGGGAAGGCGCAGCAGTAGGTTAAAGACTCAAGCCAGAAGACCTGCCTATATAAAGAAGAGTAACGCCTCGTGGAATGGGCCAAAAGTATTATCAGGGTGAAGCCCGATCCAGGTACGAAAAGTACCAGATCGGGTATTTTTATTGTTGGGTCCTATTATGAAGAAAATTGTTCTGTTAAGTTTATTTATCGGTTATTTTCTTGCCATGACGGCCTTAGCTAAAGCTGCCTCAGCGCGCTATATCTCCCTTGCGCCATCAACAACTGAAATCCTCTTTAGCCTTGGCCTGGATAAGGAGATCGTAGGGGTAAGTTCTTACTGCAATTATCCACCGGAAGTAAAAAATAAAACTAAGGTCGGAAGTTTCAGTTCTCCGAATATTGAAAAGATAATCGCTTTAAAACCGGATTATATTTTCTGTACCGGCCTTGAGCAGGCCCCGGTTGTTAATCAACTAAGGCAGCTTAATTTAAATGTCTATGTTTCTGACCCTACGAGTATGGAGGAATTGTTCGATTCAATAAAAGATATAGGTAAATTGACCAACAAAGCCGGGGAAGCTATTGCCTTGACGAAGAAAATGAGTGACGAAGTCAACGCGATAGGTTTCAAGCTAAGGCTTATCCCGATTGATAAAAGGGTTAAGGTTTTTGTAGAAATCTGGCATGAACCGCTGATGACTGCCTCCAAAGGCTCTATTGTAGATGAATTGATCAGCCTGGCAGGCGGGATCAATATTGCCCATGAGCTTCCCAGGCCTTACTGTAATATCAGCGCCGAGAAAGTGATCAGTCTTAATCCGCAGTGCATTATTATGGCGTATATGGATAAGGAGCCTTCTTTGAAATTGGCCAAACAGCGTTTTGGCTGGGATAAGATAGAGGCGGTAAAGAATCAGCGGGTGTTTAATGATATTGACCCGGATACCCTACTTAGGCCAGGTCCAAGAATTATCCGGGGGCTGACTGAGGTTTATAAGAGATTGTATCCGAGAGGATAAGTATGTATTTTAAGAAAAGGTTCGTGATCTTATTTTTCCTTCTAGGGTTAGCGGTAATCTTCGGCCTGGTTAAGGGGGCGGTGAACATTCCTTTAGCCAGTCTTTTACTTAAGGATAATCAGGTTATTTTTAATCTGCGCCTTTTGCGGATAGCCGCGGCTGTCCTTGTGGGAAGCGGCCTGGCGGTTTCCGGTATAGCGCTCCAGGCGATTTTAAGGAACCCTTTGGCTGAGCCATATTTACTTGGAACTTCAAGCGGGGCGGGCCTGGCGGCAGTAACTGCTGCGATACTTGGGCTCTCAAGGCTCTATATGCCGCTGGCTGCTTTTTTGGGAGCAATACTCAGTATTATCCTGGTTTACAGTCTGGCGAAAGAAAGGGGCCTGATCGCGGATAAATCATTAATTCTATCCGGGGTAATTGTCTCGGTTGCTTTTTCTTCAATAATAGTATTTTTGGTATCTTTGTTTGGTAATGAGGCGATGCATGAGATGAACTGGTGGTTATGGGGAAGCCTGCAGGTCTATGATTACAAGCTTTTGTTCTTAGTCGCTCTTCCAGTCGTATTGGGGATATGCGGGATTTATCTTTTTGCCCAGGATTTAAATGCTATCAGCCTGGGTGAGGAGGAAGCCGTGCATCTTGGCATAAACACGCAGGCTATAAAAAAAATATTAATACTTATTACGGCAATAATTACCGCTAGCTTAATATGCATCTGCGGGATAATCGGGTTTGTCGGCCTGATCGTGCCGCATATGATGCGGCTGGTTGTGGGGCCGGATCATAAGATCCTGATACCGGTGACCTGTCTTGCTGCTTCCATATTTGTGGTCCTCTGCGACCTTTTATCGCGTACGCTTTTTGCGCCTGTTGAAATTCCCATAGGTGTGATCACGGCGATAATCGGCGCCCCTGTATTTATTATTCTCCTGAAAAAAGGAAAAAGGATCTAATGGGCAAGTTATTGGAAATAAATAATGTAAACGGCGGATATTATAAGGAGGATGTCATCAAGGGTGTATCCCTGGATGTACAGGAAGGTGATTTTTTGGGGATCATCGGGCCTAACGGATCGGGAAAGACCACTCTTCTGCGGCTGGCAACGCGGATTCTTCCTTTAAGAAAAGGAGAAATTCTCTATAAGGATAAGAGCATTTCGGCCATGGATCTTAAGGAATTCTGCCGCAGGGTGGCTTTTGTCTCCCAGGATATATCAACAGGTTTTTCTTTTACGGTTATGGAACTGGTTTTGATGGGCAGGATCCCGCATTTAAAGAGACTGCAGTTTGAAGGCAAGAAAGATATGGAGATTGCCCGGGAAAAACTTTTCTTAACCGATACTTTAAACTTAAAGGATAAACGCATAGATGAGTTGAGCGCCGGGGAACGCCAGCGGGTAATTATTGCCCGGGCCTTGGCGCAGGAGCCTGAACTTCTATTCCTGGATGAACCGACTGCTCATCTGGATATCGGCCATCAGGTGCAAACTTTGGATTTACTGAAGAAGCTCAACCGGAAGAACGGCCTTACGATTGTAATGATCCTGCATGATCTAAACCTGGCTAGCGCGTATTCTAACCGCATTGCCTTGCTGAACAAAGGCGTTATTTTTAAAGAAGGCAAGCCCGAAGAAGTTTTAACTTATCAAAATATTGAAACAGTTTATAAGACCATTGTTCTGGTGAACAATAATTCAATCACAGGCAAGCCTAATGTAGTTTTGGTCCCGGGGGAGAAGTGATGATGACAAAACTTATTTTAATCCGGCACGGGGTAACTCAATGGAATAAGCAGAAAAGGTACTGCGG
>Ga0265297_10012172_pt1 | contig 10382 bp, 20 predicted proteins | sample Munlanlwell13791_FD_192502 | JGI IMG/M metagenome (GOLD analysis project Ga0265297, IMG submission 192502) | Leachate microbial communities from a municipal landfill in Southern Ontario, Canada - Leachate well 137-91 | ecosystem: Engineered > Solid waste > Landfill > Unclassified | place...
TTAATAAAAGAATGTTTAATCAATATAATATATTAATGAATAGCGAATCAGACACAAAATTTCCGAAAGTTTTAAATCTTTTTAAGAGATGGCATTTAGGCAAAATGATGAAAGCAGATATATTTAATATGCCTGATACATCACCACACGAATTCTTTTATGAGCAGGGAATAATTGGTAGGGATAATTTTAATGGATCTGATATTACCTTATATCTTGAAAAACTCGAGGATAAATTAAGTAAACTTGATAAAAGATAAGAAAATGGAAGCAGAATTTATAAAAAATACTTGTCAACAAACTGAAAGTTTTTTAAGACAAATGCGGCTTGATCATTGGGATCGTGATTTAAACCCTCCAACACGTGAAGAAAGATTGGAATGGGAAATTGGTAGATTAAAAGCAGAAAAAGAAGAATGGATCAAAAAAAATGATGATCTGAAAAAGAAATATGATAAACTTATAAAAAAATTAAAGAATATCAGGAAAATAAAAGATTCGGGAAAATAATTAGAAAATATGAGCAGAGAAAAAAGAACTTGTGGAAATTGTCGGCATAGTAAAAATCCGGTACATGATCATGAATCAGAGAGAAAATGTGCTCATCCAAGAATATTTAAATCGGGCAAAATCCTGATTGTTGAACATTGTGTAAAATCTCAAACAATTCATCCGAATTGCCCGATTGATAGAGTTAACAGATTTAAAAAATAAAAGTATGGGAAGAATGATTAATGAATTAAAGTACATTAAATCGCTTGAGTGGAAAAGCGATTGTGCAGGTGAGATCGCAGAACCATTTCCATTTTGGAGATATAGGATCATACATTTTCAGAGTGATGAACCTAATGGAATTAACGGATGGATGGTAAATTGTGGAATATTCGCAGGTACTTACAGCTTGGGAATTTTACCAGCCAATAAACCGTATGATACCAGAGAAGAAGCCGAGGAAGTCGCTCAGGCGCACTGGGAAGGTATGGTACAGGAATGTTTAACTGATATTAATTTATCGTTTAAAACATAAATGGCCGGGAAACCAAGACAAAAAAGTTATTTGGCAAATATAAGACGAAGTATGGATAAATGGCAAGAGATACAGGATGACATTAAAAAGTTTAGTGATAAAACTTTTGGTGATCACAGAATTGCTAAATCAATGATACCTCATTTAAAAAAAGAAGTCGATGAATTAAATATGGCATTAGATGAATTTTACGAAGGAGCATATCTTTGTACCAATAATTGGATGGATTTATTTAATCAAAAAATTCAAAATGTTAGAATGGAATATGCGGATTGTTTGATATTTATCTTGGATTCAGCTGCACATTTTCATTATCCGATTACAACCGATGAATTATTAAAAGCCATAAAGGATAAGATGGAGATAAACAAAGGACGTAAATGGGGTAAGCCTGATGAAAATGGAATAACTGAACACATTAAATAGGATAAAAGATGAAAACAAAACAAAGTTATCATTTATTTCTGGATGATTTTAGGCAACCAAATGAAGCGATTTGTTTTGGAAGCAAAATAAATTATTCAGCTGTAGATTGGGTTATAGTCAGAAATTATGGAGAATTTGTAAGTTATATAGAAAAACATGGATTACCAAGCATTATTTCTTTTGACCATGATTTAGCATACGAACATTATGGGATGAAATTAAATACAAATGAATATGAAGAAAAAACAGGGTATGATTGTGCAAAATGGTTGTTAGAATATTGCGCTAAAAATAAGATGGATCCTCCTCAATATTTTTTACATTCAATGAATCCCGAAGGAAGAGAAAATATTAAATCATTATTCGATACGTATGGGAAAATGGCTAAAGAAGATATAGATAAAGCATGGGACGCATTAATGAGCTTCAGGAAAAAATCATATAGTTTTAAGCGATTAACGTTTGTAATATCTCCTGAACATTGGTGTTTTCCGTTAGATCTGGAAATAGCAAGATGGCAAGATGGAATGAAGCTCATTATCAGCTTTCTTTGTTTTGATGTAATGATAAAAATTAATAATAAAAAATATGAGGAAGGAACAGACAAATGGTTGAAATTAAATAAAAGGCTTGAATTAAGATGGTTTAACCGTTTTTGTATAAGCTTAACCCCTCATTTACTTTTAAGTATATTTGACCGAGAGATAGAACTTGCTATCTTTAATTTTTCAATTAACTGGATCTATAAATTAGATTATAAAAGAGGTCAACATTTTAGCAAAAATCTACAAAATGATGATACAATAAATTGTTAGAAAAAATTAAGAATATGAAAGCGGATATGCCAACAGCAAAAATCAAAAAATTCTGTCCTAAATGTAGCAAATTTATTGCGGATGGGACAGAAGAACCTACAACTACAATTGGACAGGAATATTGTACTTGCGGAATAGAAGGAAAAAATTATATGGATGAACCAAGGAAAGAATATGGGTGGATATGTCCTAAATGCGGTAGGGCTAATTCACCGCTTGTATTTGAATGCCCGTGTACAAATAAAATGGAAGTTGTAATTCCTAATACTGTTTATGTAGTAGGGGGCTAAATGATAATGAAATGGATGCAGAAAAAATAATAGAAGTAGTTCAAGAGTTAATTGGAGATATTCAACCATGTGGTGATAGTCATATTGACGAAAAAAGATTTGAAAATCTTAAGGTAATGTGTGCGGTTGTTGTTAACCTTATAACTGAAATTGATACAGTTGTCCGTAATAATAAAGACAAACGAGAATTTTCAATGAAAACAATAATTGGTTATGCAAACAATTTCTTAAAGGATATAAAGAAACAACTATAATTAAATACTAAAATCATGGGTAAAGAAATAAGATACCCTCCCGGTATAACTGGATGTCATGAGTGTGGCGGTGGTGCAGGAAAATTTGATTGTCAAGAAATGGGGGACAAATCAGTTTCCGTCATTAAATATTGGCAAGATCACACTTTTCACCCTGACTGCCCATTTTCTAAAGGCAGAGAGGATGATGATAAATTGAAAGAAATTTACTATGTTTTAGAACCTGATCAAGATCATCCAGACTTACAAGGTGCTTATGTTCAGGCAACTCATGGACTTAATTATGATAATGCCATTAAATCTTGTGAAAGAAGAGGGAATAACAGTATAGTTGTTAAAATAATAAAGAATGATTGAAGATTATATAGGCAAATTATGATAAACGATTATTTAATTTAAAACTTAGATCATAAAAAGAGGATAAACATGGGTCATAAGTTCAAAATTATCTTAACAACAAAGTATGAAGCGAATACAAATCTTTTCTCCCAGGGATGCAATTCAACAGAATGGCTTGACTGGAAAAGATAGTAAATAGATGAAGGAACCTGCCGTAATCTATTCTTTATACTTAAAGTTTTCCGTAGTTTAACGGGTCAAGACACCGGGTGAATAACCCGGAATTCTCGGTTCGAGTCCGGGCGGAAAACCAAAATTCTTTGAATTTGGAAATATGGTGTATTTAATCATCTGATTTTGCATCATATAGTTCATTGGATCTAAAGAAGATATAACCGATCTGCGCAAGATCATGGTTGAGTCCACATGGTAGTGGGTGCGTAACTTGAAGGGTTCGAATCCCTCATATCTTCCAACTAATAATTATATTATAATTTATGGAGAAAAGTAATAAAATGAAAACAATCATAGTTAATTGTAAAGAAATTGAATGGGATAAAGATGTCATTACATATGGTGATATATTAAAAATATTGAATATAAAAAGTACATCAATATACTCTATAAATTATTTGATAAAAACAGGTAAATCAGAAAGATTGTCTGGAATCCTGGATCCTGATACCTCGGTTGAGGTAAGGGATAGGATGATAATTTCATGTCATTATACAGGTAATGCTTAAATAAAGGAAATTAAAGCCGATATATCATGAGTTCAAAGCAAGAGAAATCATTACGATGGAAAGTAATTGATTTTAAACAGGCTAAAATAATAGTTGAGTTATTTAAGGCTAAGAGTATAGAATTACCGGGAAGTCAATGCCATTATTTTTATGATAATGATAAGGGCAGTATAAATTATACGGGTAAAGATGCCTTTCTGCATACTAGAACTATGGATTTAGTGCATATTCCTGAACAATACATTTATCCCGCTTACGATGTAGCGGAGATGATGGATATGTTAAAAGATAATATAATACAAATCAAGGAAAACATTTCTTATGATTCTTCAATTAAAAAATGGTTATATATACCATATGGGGGAGGCAAACAATCTATTAAGCGATATGAATATTTATGTGCAGCCCTCGGTGATTTATTCATACATTTGAAAAAAATGATTGATATAAAAGAGATAAAATGATTATTGATCCAAAGAATTTTCCTCATTTATCCATTGAGGAAATTGTAATTAAAGCAGAAGCTATAACTAATGAATATGATAGATCATTTTTGAAAGCCGATATAAATGATGACTGTAGTAAATCTTTAGAATTACTTTTAAAGATAATAGAGAGTAGAATAATAAATGAATTGTCTGAGGTTATTAATTTAGGTTGCTTAATCAAATAAGGAGGATGTTGTGAATAAAGAATTGACTGAAATAGATATAATCAAAGCAGATAATGAATGGCTTAGTGAATTCGGTATTCATAGGGTTAATGATAGATATATTATTGAGTTCCCTGATGGCACAGCTACGGATCACTGTGTAGCCCAGGACGTTGCTGATTATATAAATAAAGTTGTTGATGCATCAGATAAGATAGTCAAAAATTTGGGGGCATTAGAAGAATGGGCTACTTCGGTATATATCAAAAGTATAAAAGCCGAAATCAAGGATACGCTTGAGGAGTTGATAGAATGGATTGATGAAGAAGTCAAGGATTTAAAGAAAATTCATAAAGGAAAGAATATAGACGATAAACTCATTGAATTGAATAAGAAAGTATGTGACATTAAAGCTATAATGGAAAAGAATAATAATATATCTAATTAAGCCTAAAGCAGGGAATTTTAAAAGATAAAAATGAAAATAAAAACTGTAAGAGTATCAGCAAAGCAAAATGAACTAAAAATTGTGACAAAATTTGAAGGATCTATTGTTTTAAATTGCCCCTATTGTGCACATAGTCACCGTTATTCCGGGAATTTGTTAAAAAATGATACATGGAATTGCGGAAGATGCGGTAAAGATTTTCAGGTTGAAATCATAGATGATATTTGCCAAGCCGATGTCTGCCAAATGCAGAATAATCAATAATAAAGAAAGGAAATAAAATGACAGTAGATGAATTATATAATCACATAACTAGTCAGATGTCGGCAGAAAAGGCATTAAAAACATTCCTGAAAGGCTCTTTAATCACTTATAATAAATTAAAATTTGAAAGTCCAACTGAAGTTTTACATCCTTTATTCATTATAACGCTTGCAGCGATGGATATGGATTGGGAGATTTGTGTGGAAAAGGATACTGAAAATGTAGAGGGCTTAGTTGTAGGTACCAAAAAATATGTAAAAAGAACATTAAACGAAGAAAGGAAATAAAATGAAAACTTGTGAAAATTGTGGAAAAGAAATAAACGGCGTTTATTATGCTAGTACAGATGATCCCACCATATTCTTTTGTTCTGATTTTTGCGCAGATGAATATAATGAGGCTAAAGATCAAATATCCCAATATTTTGATTATGAGGAAAAATTAAGAAAATCTAAAAAACAATGTATTAATTGTGCAAGTACAATAACTGGTGATTATTACACAACTGTTAAAAAGACCATTGAAGGTGATCAAATCCGATTTTTTTGTTGCCCTGATTGTATAAAAGAATGGGAAGCCAAAAAGCCCGAAGATTTTTATCAAGATGCTCCATCTGAAAAGAGAACTGAACCACAGGAAGAATTTGAGGAAAAATGCAGGTTTGATGAGGATGATGGATGTGGGGCATTGGTTTGTTATTCATCTCGTAAATGTGGGGCAAAGGATGAAGATGGTAACATTATGTATAAAGAAATTGAAAAAGTTGAGGAAGATCCTAAAATTAAGGAACAAGCATTAAGCGCAATAAATGAAAGAGTACAAACTGATTAAATTGACCAAACAATTAATCAGTTATTTTCATAAAACTTTAAACATTTAAACATTATAAATTTAGTATATTAATAAATATCAGATATGGAAATTAAGGAAAAGTTTTTGGAAGAATTAAAAAATCTCAGTCATGCATCTTTTTTATACACAGAAGGAATTAAAAAAGGTAAAATTGAGACATCTAATGAACTTGAACGATCAAGATTATTAAACAAATATGAGTCTGAACATGCTACAATAGAAAGCGTAATTGTAGAATCTCAGCAGTTAAGGGAAGAGGAAATTTTATTAAAGACCTTACTTGCATCAGAAGACAATCTTGACCTAGTAATTAAAGAGCGGTTTAAATTCCTGGAATCACAGAAAAAAAATCATGATTCAATAATTAGTCCAGAATTAGAGGGAAAAATAGCTGCATGGTCATCAATTAAGCGATGCACCCTTACCATGATGTCTGAACATGTGGCTGCAGTTATGGCTAAAAAATATGGGGCTTAATTTATTGAGAGTCTCCGACCAATAAATCTGTTGGATTTTCACCCGCAAATGTAACTGAAAGCTCATAAATGGCTTCAGTATTATAGTCAAGCTCAAAAGCCTCAGGTGCAGTTATCGGGAAAATAATAGGAAAATAAATGTTCCTCAATACATCTCCTAATTTATTGTGCATCTCTATCGTACAAGACCCAATTACGTCACGTTTCGGCATTTGACGGCCAGTAGCTGGATCCCAAATCAATTTAACCCAATCACGTATGATATTATACGGGTAAGCGATGTTATTATTATCGACGTTCACCGCAAAACCCATTTCAAGGTCTATCGTAGTATCAATGATTGTACCCGGATATCTCCTTAAGTTAGAACGGTAAAGTTGTTCAGTAGCTTCAGGTATTTTATCCAATCCCAGACCGCCAATCGTATTAATCTGTTCGGTTAGTAATTCACCACCATATTTGGCTCTAAGGGCTTCTGGTAGTACAAATGTTACGATATACTTAGTAAGGAAGAACGGTTCATCCTTATTAGTAGCTGCTCGTGATCCGGTATAATGATAAGTGTTAGGCATATCGCAAAGTTTTAGTTTATAAATTTTTGATCCGTTATATTTTAGACATTATTTATTTTATGAAACTAAAATATTCAGCAATGTATAAGTTAAGTACATAATTTAAGACCAAAAATTAAAATTAATAGACATGGAAGACAAGAATAAGAGTGTATTAATAATTTATCATTCTAAGGATTTAGATGGTTTGATGAGCGGGGCAATTGCATATTCACATTATCAGTCCTTCAGTGATCTATCCAAAATTAAAACCATCGGATGGGATTATGATGACCCGATTCCTGATACATCACAATATACAAAAGTTGTAATTCTTGATATATCGTTTCCGATGGATGTGATGGCTAAAATTAGTGAACAGGCTAAATTGATATGGATTGATCATCATATTACGGCATTTGAGGATTATGAGGATTACGTAGAATTAAATGGATCGTTTGATGTTATAATTCCGATTTATGCACAGCATGGTGATTCCAACTATTTCGCAGCATGTGAAAAAACATGGTTATATTTTAATAAAATGAATATGCTATATAACATGCATAATACATCGTTGCGAGATGAAAAAGATTATGAATCTGCAATCCCTCAAATTATCAGATACCTTGGAGCCTACGATACATGGAGGTATAAAAAATATAAAGATGTATATAGTGAAGCAGATCAAGATGAGATCATTAAGCTACAGCATGGATCATTAATTAAATTTCAATCTATTGATGACATTTGTAATCACATAGATCATGTTGAGGCTTTTGTTTATAATATGCCTGATACATATTTTTATAATCAATTGCTAGAAAGTGGGATGGTATGTCAGAAAGCTTTTGAATTTTTAAATAAAAGGGCATGCAATTCAGCATTTGAGATCAAAATAAACAGAAAACAAGCAATTTGCCTGAATAATAATGGAAGTGGTTCCCAATCCTTTAAATCAATCTATAACCCGGATAAACACGATATCATGATGTCATTTTATTATAAAGGAAAAGGAATGTGGTCGGTATCCTTATATTCGGATAATGGAACTGATGTATCTGAAATCGCAATCAGACAAGGAGGCGGTGGGCATAAAGGTGCCTCAGGGTTTACAACACATGATATTCGCAAGTATCTAAAGGATTGGGAATAATTAAATTAATAAATGATGAATCTATACAAATCTTTTTTTAAATATATAGATGCTGAGCACTTAAAGCGAATTAAAAATCATGTAAAGGATATGGGATTCATTCTTGATAATCCTGATGATGTAATAAAATTTATTGATAAACATCCCAAAATCATGAAAATATTGGAGGAATCTAAAGACCAAATATCCAAATATTTTGATGATTTTAATCTTCATCTAGGGTATTATATGGATCCGGAAGAATCATATGATTTATTAAATCTTATAATTTTAACCGATATATCAGATAAACAATCAATTAAACAAATGGGGAAAAAAGAATCTCAATTGTTTGATGCCTGGTTTAAAGATCATTATAAATCACTTGATGGAAAAATGACAATACGTGTATATCCCAGAAATGATGTATGCTAATATATGCGATATAATAAGTAAAGATGCTAATTCCATAAAATTTGATGGACTTAGTGAAGATCAAGAGAAATCATTTAATGATGTCAAAAATTTTTTACAAAGTGACAATATTTTCTTCCTTTTAACCGGATTCGCAGGTACTGGTAAGACATTTTTGATTTTTCATATTATAAAAAATCTGATTGATACTAGCAAAAAAGCTGTAGCTATAACTGCAACTACGCATAAAGCAGTCAAAGTATTAATGGAGATGGCAAAACGCCAACATGCTGATTTCATGACAATACACAGTTTGATGGGCTTAAAAGAGCACATAGATCATGATGGAAATGTAAGCTTCAAACCTGGTGATGGAAATAATAAAATCATCAATTATGACATAATATTTGTCGATGAGGCTTCCATGTTGTCTAATGAAATGTTTAATCTTATCCGGGATGTTTTAGCCAAAAATTCCTCAAGTATACTTGGCGGCAAAAGACCTAAAGTTATCTTTATCGGGGATCCAGCTCAAATCCCGCCAGTAAATGAAAGAATGTCAATTATAATGACTAGGCAAGGATTACAAGATAATAGGATTAAGGTATCGGCATTAAAACAAATAATCCGGCAAGCCGAAGAATCACCGATCATAAATTTATCGGTAAAATTAAGATCAAATCTAAATGGTACAATCAATTTTAAAAATCATTCTGTATTTAAAGAATTTGGGTGTGTAGTTGTTAGTGGAGAGAGTGAAATTCATAGTTTTATAAAAACTTTAGTGGATGATAACAAATTTGAAAACAAATATAAGATCATAGCATGGAGAAATAAAACAGTAGATCAGTACAATCTAGTAATTAGAAGGCAAATAACCAAGATGGATAATCCGCCTATGATAGTTGAATCCGATAAACTGATACTTAATAAACCTATAGTTGATGATGCGGGATATATTAAAATGTACACGAATGAAGAAGTTACGGCTAAGGAGGTTAGTGTAAGCACAACTGAATTAAAACATCCTAGTTATGAAATTGTAAAAGATATAAAGTATTATGTGACAAGATTATATTCCCTTGACCGCAATTATGATCAATTTGTTCATATAGTACACGAAGATAGCATCAAGGATTTTTCTGATTTTAAAAATGAATTGGCAAACCTAATAAAAGTAGAAAAGGATAAAAAAATTAGGTCAAGACGATGGGTTGAATGGTTTAAAATGACAGGTGTTTTTGCATGGGTAAAACACGGATATGCAATAACATCACATAAAGCCCAAGGTTCTACATATGATGTTGTAATCATGGATAATAACGATATAAGCTATAATCCTAATTTATTTGAACAAAATAGGCTCAGATATACGGCTGTAACTAGAGCCTCTAAAGCATTAGTAATAATTAACTGATTATGACAAGATGTCAATAATTCATGACAATCTGTCATGACAGATTGTTTACAAGTAGATTACGAAATTTTGGCATGATTTTTGTGGTATTTCTTATATGTATAATTAACCGATAATCAATTATGGCACGAGCAAATTTTATCAAATCAGCAAACAAACCGATTTATAGAAATGGTAAACAAATTACTAAGGTTCATGAATCAGGTAAGGATAAAGGACAGCAATACAATATAGTTGACAAACATCAACCTGCTGATGAATCTGATACCATTTTAATTA
>Ga0265297_10012173_pt1 | contig 10381 bp, 5 predicted proteins | sample Munlanlwell13791_FD_192502 | JGI IMG/M metagenome (GOLD analysis project Ga0265297, IMG submission 192502) | Leachate microbial communities from a municipal landfill in Southern Ontario, Canada - Leachate well 137-91 | ecosystem: Engineered > Solid waste > Landfill > Unclassified | place...
AGGAGATCGTGACAATGCCATTGCAGGCGGCAGTTCCTTGCGGCACCACCTGAATGCCATCATCGCGGAGCTTACGCGTTATCTCCTCAGCGATGTTCAGCGGAGGTCCCTCGCGCCACGTCGAAGAGCGGACTTGAAGCTCGACCTTCCGGACAACCGGAGGTGGAGGAGCGGAAGGATGCGAGTTCTCTTTGCCGCACGCCGCGGCAAACAGACACCTTAGCACAACGGATGCTCGTGCCCAGCGGAGGCCGCGAAAGACGATTGTCGTCGCGCTCATCGATGGTTGCGGAACATTGTCACTACCCAACGGCTCGCTGCAAGTGCAAAAGGGTCCTCTGTTTTAATAGATTAGCAATGTGTCGAACGTTGGGCGGCAGATTCCGCTAGCGGCGCAGGACCTAGTGATCTCAACAACAAGCAGGGTTTCAAGCTTGTTCTCGCTCAAGCATTCTGCAACAAACTCACTGTTGATCTACAACGTGCGGCATGCGAACCACACTATGATTTCTGCAATCACACTCACCCGCGATCCGCTGCAAATTCTGAGGGTTGACGCCATTGGCTATGGCGCGAAGGATACGGGTGAAATGGGCGGCGGCGCCGCGGCAGCAGTTCTTGCTGCTGCCGGCCCAGAGATTTTGGACGCGTTGTGTTCGAGGTTGGTTACTTCGCCACGCAGGGTTGGCGACGTTGTTTTGACTGACTCATTCAAGTTGCAGACGATCGGCATTCGATGGGTCATCCATATCATTTCGATCATCAAGCACACATCACAGGGAGCTTACTGCCCGCGGCCGGAACGTTTGAAAGACGGTGTATACGCAGCGTTGACGGCAGCATCCAAAGCGGGCGCGCGTTCTCTTGCCTTGTCGGCTCTCGGCACAGGAGAAGGACGAGTTTCTCCAAACGATTCAGCCCGTTACATGCTCGATGGTGTGCGGGCGTTTCAACGGAGTCCAAGTGCATCAGCCTTGGCTGTGACCCTTTCGCTTCCGAGCTGTCGCGATTACGACGCTTTCAGTTCAGTCATTCATAGCCGTTTACCATAGCTTGACTAGAGGGGGGCCAACGACTGGAAACACGCGTTTCCAGATTGTTGTCGCTCGTCAGCTGCACATAGGCGGCGATCTGCCGTAACAGACGCACGAGCGCGGCACGTTTGATCTTCTTCTCAGCCTTTGCTTCTTGAATCACCCGCGACAGCCACCTACGCTACAGGCGAGTTCCAAGCATCAAGGAGACAACATGAGATATGTTACATGGTTGATTGAGTTGAGAAACAGAGTTTCGCTTGTCCTGTGGTGCGTGTTGCTGACCGTGGCCGCTGTGGCGATGGGCGCGGAGGATGCGGTGGATCGTGAGATCACGCCGTGGCAGCCGGGGATGCTGGACATCCACCAAATCAGCACCGGTCGCGGCAATGCCGGCCTCTACATTTTGCCCGACGGCACGACACTGCTGGTGGACGCGGGCGAGCTGCCGCGCAAGACACCCAAACATACGCCCGACCGACCGAACGACTCGCGACCAGCCGGCGAATGGATCGCGCGCTACATCCGCCATGCGTTGCGCCACGACCCGAAGCCGTCGCTGGACTATGCGCTGGTGACCCACTTTCATGATGACCACATGGGCAGCATGGCGGACACCTTGCCGATGTCCCGCGCTGGAGCGTATCGCCTGACGGGGTTGACGTGGGTTGGCGAGAATCTCCGGATTGCCAAAATGCTGGATCGCGGGTGGCCGGATTACAACTACCCGAAACCCGTGCAGGATCCTGCAACGATGAACTACCGGGCGTTTGTGAAATGGCAGATGGCGAACAATGGCATGAAGGCGGATCGGTTTGTGCCGGGCCGGAACAACCAGGTGGTGCTCTGTCGCGATGCGAAGAAGTATCCGGAATTTGAGTTCCGCAACGTGGGCGCGAACGGTGAAATCTGGACGGGCGTCGGCACGGTCACACGCTGCCATTTCCCGGACTTGAAAGATGTGCCCAAGCCGGACTGGCCGCACGAGAATATGTGCAGCACTTCGTTCCGGCTGAGCTACGGGAAGTTTGACTATTTCAACGGCGGCGACATCCCCGGGGTGCCGTCGGAAGGTTATCCCTCATGGCACGACGTGGAAACGCCCGTGGCCAAGGCGGTGGGACCGGTGGAGGCGGCCATCCTGGATCACCACGGCTACGTGGACACACAAAACGAGTTCTTTGTGGCCACGTTGCGTCCACGGGTGTGGACTCTCTCGGTTTGGGACTCCGGCCACCCGACGTTGCGAGTCTGGCAGCGGCTGCGGTCAGGGCGCATCTACACCGGCCCGCGTGACGTTTTCGCAACGGACCTGCACCCGGCCACCCGGCTGGTGGTCGGCGGCATTGAGAAACTGGCGAGCGATCGCGGCCACATCGTCCTGCGCGTGTCGCCCGGCGGCGGCGAGTATCGTGTGTTGATCGTGGACGATGACTCCGAAAGCCACCGTGTCACGAAGATTTTCGGACCGTTCAAGTCGCAGTAGCCCATCGGTTCAGCCTCAACGCGTCCTTTGCAGTGACAGCATCCAGCGGTTGGCCTCCGGCTCGCCAGCGTAGCGCACGCGGTCAAAATACTCGGCCATTTCCCCAGCGCTAAACTCCCCTGTCTCAACACGAGCGGACCACTCCGCTACGGTCTGCCGGATGTTGTTGCGCTGGCGGTCCAATTCCGCGAGACGCTCGGCGGCGGTCTGTCCGAGAACCTGCTCCACGACTGCGGCGTCGGCTGTGGCGAGAAACTGCCGTTCGATGGCTTGTCCGATCATTTCGTTGACGTATGTGGGGACGGAACTCCCCTCGGTAATCTGTTGCGCAAGGCCCAGCCCGACACTGGCCGCGGTTTGGGCTGTCGCCAGGTCGCCCCTGGCCATGGCTGAGGCTTCCATCATGCCCAGTTCGCGGCTCAAGTCGCGCATCATGCTGAGATGCGGCAGCAGCAGCCCAAACGTGGCCGCAAGTTTTGCCTCCAGCTCTGTCCGGTCCGCGCCAAGATAGAGCGCTTCGGCGGCCACGGAATGGTCGAGCAGATAGTCCTCGTACGACGTTTTTGAGGCGGCGGCGACCATCTCTTGAAGCGCGTTGGCTGGCTGGTTGTTCTTGAAGCCGTCCAGCGCAGCAAAAAAACTGGCGAGCCGGTTGTCGTGCGCCGCGTGCTGAAATGCCGTGACCCATTGCGCGCGATCCTCGGGCAACGCATTGAGGGCAAGCACGAGAAACTGCACATGCGGATCATCTGGAAACGCCGCCGCCGCTTCCTTCAGGTAACGGTTATCCCCGCTGGCTTGAAACGCCGCCAGCAGATTGCTGGCGTTGCGGCCATGCTCATTCAGGTATCGTTCCACTTCCACTGGCGAGAGATTGAGGTTCCGAGTGCCGTTGAGCAGCGCCTTCAGGATCTGGACGTCGTTGTCCGCCGCCGAACCGCTACGTCTGGCCGATGCGGTGGTTGCTAAGGCTGGCGGCCGGCGCATTGGGCGTTTGACCGCTGCGGGTGGCCGCGTCAGCGCCCTCGCTGTCAGGTGGCTGTTCTTCGCCGTCCGGGATGGCACAGAATATTTGATAAACAATCCACCGGCGACGACGAGAATCAGAATACCCATCACGACCATACCGGGCTTTGTCTTCATGTTCTGCAACTAGGACGCACACCGGCGGCGAATTTGTCTGCGCGAGCCGCGCCTTCTTTTCAGCCAGCACGGCCAACGCGACCTTGACAGGCGGGAAGTGAAGTCTTAAACCCTTTGGCTCCGCTTTGAACCAAACAATAAGGAATACAGAATGAATCACGGTTTGAAAATTTCGCAGAAGGCTGCACTGGACTTGGTTTCGCTCGGCGCCCTCGTGCATCGCCTCGATCCCGGCGTCATCCCCTTCCGCAAGGCCAGCAGTTGTGCCATCCACGTCAGCGGCGGGGAATTTAACGTCGCGGCCAACCTGAGCGATTGCTTCCGCCTGAAGACCGCCATCGTCAGTGCGATGGTGGACTACCCCATCGGCGACATGATCGCCGAGCGCGTGCGGGCGATGGGCGTGCAGCCGTTCTACAAGCGATTTGCCCACAACGGCGTCACCGGGCCGAACATGGCCACCGTGTACAGCGACCGCGGCCAGGGCGTGCGCGCGCCGGTGGTGTTCTACAACCGCTGCAACGAGGCGGCGGCGCAGCTCAAGCCGGGCGACTTCGACTGGAAAGAGATTTTCGCGGGCGGCGCGCGGTGGTTCCACAGCGGCGGCATCTTCGCAGCGCTGTCGGAGACGACGGCGGAGTTGATCATCGAGGGCATGAAGGCGGCGAAGGCGGCGGGCGCTGTGACGTCGTTCGACCTGAACTTCCGCGAGAAGCTCTGGAAGATTTCCGGCGGAGAGAAGCGCGCAGTATCGGTGATCCGGCGCATCGTGGAGAATGTGGACGTGCTGGTCGGCAACGAGGAGGATTTGCAGAAGGGCCTCGGTATTGCCGGGCAGGACGTGGCGGCGAAATCGAAACTCGATCCGAGCGCGTTCTTCGGCATGATTGACAAAGTGGTGAAGCAGCAGCCGAACGTGAAGGTCGTTGCGACGACCTTGCGCGAGGTGCACTCGACGAACCGCCACAGTTGGAGCGCGGTGGCGTGGATCAACGGCAAGACGCACGTGGCGCCGACGTGCGAGCTGGATGTGCTGGATCGCATCGGCGGCGGCGATGGATTTGCCTCGGGCTTCATCTATGGCCTGCTGGCCGGCGAATCACCGGAGGAATCGGTGAAGCTTGGCTGGGCGCACGGCGCGCTGCTGACGACGTTCCCCGGTGATACGACGATGGCGACCGTCGAGCAAGTGCGCGCATTTGCCAAAGGCGGCTCGGCGCGTGTGCAACGGTAGACGACCGTGATCAAGGACCGGCGATCAGGTGCGGCAATCTGAGAATTGCCGTTCGCGCCATTTGATGTGGCCGCGTGTTGTTTTGTGCTGGAATCTGGCAGGAACACAAGCCAGCGCTGTTGACAAGGAAGGTTGATGTGACTCACGACACATGAGCAGGAGTCCAACTCACAGAGGACGCATGATGCAGCGTAAGGGGTCGCTGCTGGCGTGTGTCTGCGTTGCGGTCCTGACAGTCACTTCCTGCCTTGTTCTCGCTCAGCCGCAGGCGGATTTTCTGACTCCTGAAGAGCGGTCGTGGCTGCGAACACACGGTCCATTGCGCTGGTCAACCCACCCGAATGCCCCTCCCTATGGTTTTGTGAAGTCCGACGGTCGGTTTGAGGGTCTCACTCCTGAACTGATGGCGATGGTGGCGAAGCAGCTTGGAGTCGAGGTCAAACCGGTTGTTTACGAGACTTGGTCGGAGACGCTGGCAGCGATCAAGCGCGGGGAATATGATCTGTTGGCGGGCGCCGTTCCCACGGAAGACTGCAAGGAATACCTTCTCTTTACCCGCCCCTATCAGAATGTGCCCACGGTCTTATTCGTCAACCGCACCACGAGCGAGATCAGCAATCTCCAGGACTTGAAGCACTGTCGCGTAGGCGTGGGCCGCGACAGCATTGCGCACGAGTGGATTCAGCGCAATCACCCTGAGATCAAGATTGTGCCTGTGGAAACCGCACGCGAGGGGTTGCTGCTGCTGGCGGTGGACCAACTGGACGCGATGGCGGAAAGCCTGCCGCTGGGGCATTATGTCATCACGGAAAACCTGTTGAGCAATTTGCAAGTACTGCCCGGCGGATCATTGTTCTACGGCCAGCATTGCCTGGCGGTAAAAAAAGACAACAACCGGCTGCAGGCGATTCTGCAAAAGACGTTGGACAAACTCCCGCAGCCCGATCTTAGGACGCTGTTTGCGAAGTGGAGTGGGACGGAGTTGAAGCGGCCGTCCTGGCGTCCCCCGGAGTGGCTGTTGGAAAGTGTGTTGCTGCTTCTGGCGATCTGCGTGGGTTCTGTGATCTGGAACTACTTGTTGCGCCACCGTCTGGCCGAACAGGCGAGGCAGATTCACGAGCAGGTGGAAAAAGAAAGAGAATCGGAACGGCTCTGCGTCGACATCATCGAGAATGCCACCGACATGGTCTATTCGCGGGATCTAAAGGGCAATTACATCAGCATCAATCCCGCGGGTCAGCGGCTTCTGGGATATACGCAGGAAGAGGTGTCGCGGCTGAATGTGAAGGATGTGGTCGTGCCGGAACACATGGACCGAGTCGGACAGCAAACGCCGACGAAACTCGCGGGAGAAACAGCGTTGGTCTATGAAGTGGAAGTGTTGACCCGCGACCGCCGTCGCGTCTGGTTGGAGACCAGCGTGAGGTTGTTATACAAGGACGGCAAGCCGGCGGGTGTGCAAGGCATCGCGCGTGACATCACCAAGCGCAAGGAAGCCGAAGCGGCTGCAGAACAGGAGCGCAAGTTCCTGCGCACGTTGGTCGACAACATGCCCGACCTGGTTTACACGAAGGATCTTGAAGCCAGGTTCATCCTGAGCAATACCGCCCACGTCAACTTCATGGGCGTGGCGTCTGAAGCGGACCTGGCAGGCAAGACCGTGCTCGATTTGCATCCACCCGAGTTGGCACGGAGCTATTATGCCGACGATCTGCACGTGCTTCGAACTGGAGACACGATTCACAACCGCGAGGAACTGGTTCGAGATCATCAGGGCGTGGCGCGCTGGCATCTGACCATCAAAGTGCCCTTGCGCGACCGCGATGGAAAGATCATCGGATTGATCGGTGTGAGCCGCGACATTCATCGACAGAAGCATGCCTTGGAATCGCTGCATGAATCCGAACTGCTCTACCATTCCCTGGTTGAACAACTCCCCCAGTCTATTTTTCGCAAGGATATCGAGGGACGGGTGACGTTTGCCAATTCGCGCTACTGCGAGAGCATGCAGCGGGAACTGAAGGATATTCTGGGCAAAACGGATGCCGAACTGTTCCCCCCGGAGTTGGCGGAGAAGTATCGCGCAGACGACAAGCAGGTCATGGAGAGCGGCACTCTTTTTGAGGCCATCGAGCGTCATCGCACTCCAGACGACCGTGAGTTCTTCGTGCACGTGATGAAATCGCCGCTGCGTGAGACGGACGGACGGATTGTCGGCATCCAGTGCATCTTCTGGGACGTAACCGGGCGCAAGTTGACGGAGGACGCGCTGCGCCATTCGGAACAGCGGTTGCGGTTGGCGACGGAGGCGGCGCAGATGGGGACTTGGGACCGGGACATGAAGAACAACAGGCTTTTCTGGTCCGCAACCCAGGAAAAGCTCATGGGATATGAGCCGGGCACCTCGCCCGGCACCTATGAGGCTTTTTGCGAGTTGGTGCACCCTGACAGCCGCGACGCGCTCGCTGCTGCGCAGAAGAAAGCGCTGGAAACCGGCGAGTATAGCGCCGAATTGCAGTTTCAACTCCGGAATGGCGCCACGCGCTGGGGACTCGTGCGCGGACAGATCATCTACGATGACCAAGGGAAGCCCGAACGAATCCTTGGCGTGGATTTTGACATCACCAAGCGCAAGCAGGCGGAGGAGGAACTTGCCAGACTCAACGAGGGACTGGAGCAGCGCGTCAGGCAGCGTACCGCCGAACTGGCCGCCTCCAACAAGGAACTGGAAGCATTCTGCTATTCGGTCTCGCACGACCTGCGGGCACCGCTGCGCTCGATTGATGGTTTCAGCGCGCTGGTGGTGGAAAGATGTCAGAACCAACTCGACGCCACGTCCCTGGACTACTTGCAACGCGCGCGGGACGCCGCCCAACAGATGGGAGACCTGATCAATGACCTGTTGCAGCTATCGCGCGTGACCCGCTGCGAATTGCAGCCGGTGCCGGTGGATCTGAGCGCGCTCGCCAACACCATCGCGGAGGAATTGAAAAACTCCCAACCCCACCGGCAGGCAGACGTCGTGCTTCAGTCAAAGCTTACCGCTTTTGGCGATCCGCGGCTGCTGCGCGTCGTGCTGGAAAACCTGCTGAGCAATGCATGGAAGTTCACCAGTCACGAACCCCGGGCGCGAATCGAGTTTGGCGCGTCTCGCGAAAACGGCTTGACGATCTACTACGTGCGCGATAACGGTGCAGGCTTCGATATGGCTTACGTCCACAAATTGTTTGTGCCGTTTCAACGGTTGCACTCGGTCACGGAGTTTCCGGGCACGGGCGTCGGTCTTGCGAGCGTTCAACGCATCATCCACCGCCACGCTGGCCGTGTATGGGTGGACGCTGCGGTCGGCCGCGGTGCAACCTTTTACTTCACGCTTCCAAATGAAAGTTCCCCTGCATGAATGACAAAACCATCCTCTTGGTGGAAGACAATCCCAACGACGCAACCCTGACGCTTGAAGCCTTGAAGAAATACAAGCTCGCCAATGAGGTGGCTCTGGCGCGCGATGGTGTAGAGGCTTTGGACTACCTTTTCGCCCGCGGTTCGTATGCGAACCGCAACGCCTCCCATGTGCCCGCTCTTGTGTTGCTGGACATCAAGCTGCCGAAAATGGATGGGTTCGAAGTGCTCCGGGAAATTCGCGCAAACAAGTTGACCGCGCTGATACCCGTGGTCATGTTGACCTCTTCGCGGGAAGAACAGGACCTTCTCGAAAGTTATCGTCTCCGCTGCAACAGCTACATCTGCAAGCCGGTGGACTTCATCCAGTTTGTTCATGCGGTGGAGCAACTTGAGCTTTACTGGCTTGTGACCAATGAAGCTCCGCCCGCCGCGCGGATCCCGTAAAGCCACGTCTTTCCTTTCCCGCAGGTGTGTCACTCATGCACCGGCGAAGCCCGGCACTATCTTCATCGCACGTCATCGCAGTAAGAAGACACGCATCTCAAACCAAGAATCCCATGCGCCACCACCACTTCAAAAACGTTCTCGCTGGCCTTGCTTTGATCCTCTCGGCGGGTGGGCTTTGGGCGGACGTGCGCCTGCCCGCGATCCTGTCCGACAATCTGGTTCTGCAGAAAGGGGTGCCGGTTCCAATCCGTGGTTGGGCGGAGCCTGCGGAAAAGGTTGCGGTCGAGTTTGCCGGTCAGCGCAAGGAGACTGTGACCGACAAGGCAGGAAATTGGACCGTCACGCTCGATCCCTTGGCGACGTCCACAGTGCCGGCTGAGTTGCGAGTGGCCGGGAAGAACACTGTCATCATCAAGAACGTGGTGGTGGGCGATGTCTGGCTGGCGTCGGGGCAGTCCAACATGGAAATGTCGGTCAGGCAGGCTGCGAATGCGGCCCAAGAGATGACGAGCGCAAACTACCCCGAGATCCGGTTCTTCATGGTCGTGCGCGACATGGCCTCGACACCCCGGGACGATGGCGCGGGAAAGTGGGTCATCTGCACGCCGGCGAACGTCGGCGCGTTCTCTGCTGCCGCGTATTTCTTTGCCCGCGAACTCCACACGAAATATCGCGTCCCGACCGGCGTGATCAATAGCTCCGTTGGCGCGAGTTCGTGCCAGGCTTGGACCCCGGCCGAAGTCCTCACGTCCGATCCGAGGCTGCCGCAGTTAGCCGCGTTGGCCCCGGAGAACTACCGCGATAGGAAGACCTACGAGGCATTCCGCAAAGAGACCTACGAGAAATACTCCTGCAAGGACCCAGGCGTGACACCCGAGTACCTTGCCTGGGCGCAACCGGGCCTCGACGTGTCGGACTGGAAGGACTTCAAAGCGCCGAGCAGCATCGAGGCGCAAGGCATGAACATCGACGGCGGCGTTTGGTTCCGCAAGGAGGTGGACATTCCTGCGACGTGGGCCGGACAGAACCTCTCCATCGCGCTCGGTCCGATCAGCGACAATGACGTCACCTACATGAATGGCGTGAAGGTCGGTGCCACCGAAAACAACTGGCGCGAATGGGTGTTCCGCACGTACCCGATCCCCGGCAAGCTCGTCAAGGCTGGTCGGAACGTCATCGCCGTCCGCATCTTCAACCGGATTGGCAACGGTGGTTTCTATCCGGGCTATCCTGCGCCCCTGAAATTGCGCAAGGACAACGCCAACGAAATCATTCTCTCGGGCATATGGAAGAGCAAGGTCGAGATGTCCACCAAGCCGGCCAAACTGCCGTTTACGCTGCCGAGCCCGTACAGCGTTCCCACGGCGTTCTTCAATGCCATGATCGCGCCTTACTCGAAGTTTCCGCTGCGCGGGTTCATCTGGTATCAAGGCGAGGGGAACGCCGGTGCAGCGCAGCAGCACGACGTCTTATTCCCCGCCATGATTGAGTCGTGGCGCAAGTGGTGGGGCGACCCAAACCTGCCCTTCTACTTCGTGCAACTGGCGAGTTTCCGGGCGCGCGGAGCGCAACCGTCCGAGGGTGGCTGGGCTCGCCTCCGGGAATCCCAGATGAAAACGCTGGCGCTGCACAACA
>Ga0265297_10012174_pt1 | contig 10380 bp, 7 predicted proteins | sample Munlanlwell13791_FD_192502 | JGI IMG/M metagenome (GOLD analysis project Ga0265297, IMG submission 192502) | Leachate microbial communities from a municipal landfill in Southern Ontario, Canada - Leachate well 137-91 | ecosystem: Engineered > Solid waste > Landfill > Unclassified | place...
GAGATTATTACTGACCTATTTAAAAGATAGGAAAAAGAATGAAATTGTATGGAAGATCACAAGCAAAGCCGATTTTAACTCAAAGGACAACATAAATAGCGATGGTGGCGTAAATAATCTGTCGGCTGCTGTCTTTAAGTCAAAATCGGCCTTTTCTATAAGATTATTAATGACCTTATTCAAAGATAGGGGAAAGGAATGAAATTATATGGCAGACAACAAGCAAAACCGATTTTAACTCAAAGGCTGAAACAATTACAGCGATAGCGGCATAAATAATCTGTCGGCTTTAAGTGGTTGGCGGTCGGCTTTAAGTCAAAATCGGCCTTTTCTATAAGATTATTAATGACCTTATTCAAAGATAGGGGAAAGGAATGAAATTATATGGAAGATCACAAACAAAACCGATTTTAACTCAAAGGGCGATACAATTATAGCGACGGCGGCATAAGCCCCTCAAAAAAATAGAATTACGACAAAAGTTCCGTTAGGAACGATACATATTAACGACGGGTTTTAACCCGGCGCAATAAAGAATGGGTATAAAAGTCCCAGCGGGACGACACATACTAACACTGGATTTTAATCCAGTGTAAAAATATAGGGAGGTTAACTTCCTGGTCAACCCACAACAAACAAACTATCAAGCAGTCGTAAGATATAGTGGGAATTACATAACTCGGCTGTCAGGAGAACGACGAGGATTTCGTTCTTCCTGAAAAATATCTCTCATAGATTACATAGATTACACAGATTTGATTATAGAATCAAGGATTTTAGGATTTTTTTAAAGAGGAAAGAACATAATAGGGCCCTAAAATCTCAATTAACTTAATCAATTTGGGAAGGCAAGAATCAGTGTATCTTGATTATTTTGGTAATTACTTTTTCCTTGCCTGAGGTTACTTTGACGAAATAGATTCCGGAGCTGGTGACTTTTCCTGCATTATCTTTACCGTTCCAGATAAATTGAAGATCTTTATTAGGATAGCCATGAAATACACTTTGCACGATTTGTCCTTTCAGATTGTAGATTTTAACATCCATCAATTTACTCGGATCAGCATTTTCTACAGTTAATGTCGTTTCATTCACGAAGGGATTAGGATAATTGGGAAGTACCTTTAGTCCTATATTAGGAGGGGGAATATCGGGTTTGGTTGTTTCCTGGAAAAGGTTAGCAAACACATATTTGATTAATTTCTTAGCCGATTCTGCTTGCATATTGTAAAGAGGAAAACTTAAACATACTGTTTGACCTTCTGCATAGGTATGATGAATACCAACACTTTTACCATTTAATGTCCCCTGATTGCTATCAGAACTGTAATCGGAACCATACTGATAAATACTTTCCTCAGGATTTACCGGTTCCAATCCTTCCACACCAAAGATATGACCATTCCAAGTGGACAGTGTCTTTAAGCTATCAACTTGAAGAGCAGGATAATTATCCTCATTAGGAATTGCATATTTAAAGCGTGCTTGTCCATTATAATTTACACCCCCAATTCCTAAAACTTCATAGATAAAACTATCTGCAGAAAATAATGCTGGATAGCCAGCATTCAATTCAAATGCCTTACCCGGATAATAGACAGTAATAAATAAATTACCTCCCGACCGGATATATTGTTCTAAAGCATCACGAATCTCGTAGGGATATGTGTTATCATTCAGTTCATTGCCATGCCACAAAATAGATGAATAGATACCGATATCTGCCATTTTCAAGATACTGGTTTGTTCTTCCAAATCCAAATGGGAGACATTTTCAAAGTTCTCCAATAGATCATTGTAAAAATCATCAACTGCTTCATCAGTCGGTTGAAAAGGAGATGTTCCGCTAAAATTTTTGCTTTCGTCTATCACATAAATACCTCTGTCCAGTGAAACCATTCTACTTGCCAAAGGAGTAGAAAATTGACTTTGATTCCCCTCTAAATCATTGGCAGTAATGCAATAGTAATAATATTCCTCATTACTTTCCACATTCGCATCAATATAAGAAGTATCAGAGAAAGGAACAGTTGCAATCAGTGTTTTTGTCCCGTTTAAGCCGAGAGAGCGATAGATACTATAGCTGGCAATATCCAGTTCCGGATTAGGCAGCCATTTGATAGTTATAGATGCTTTATCCGGGAAATCAGCAATTAAATTGGGTGTGGTAGGAACCAAAAAAGGAATTCCATTTGCATATTTACGCATACTTTCAAAGCCAGAATCATTTACGGCACAAACAGCTATGTTATAAAATAGTCCTTCCTCAAGTCCACTAATAGAACACTGGTTAGCATTCACATATTGCCAGAAAGTTAGAGAATCAATTTCTGTTCCGTAATATACCGCGTATTTTGTAACTTCCGGATCGGAGGAAATATCCCATTCAGCCAATAAGGAGTTTCCTGTTCCAGGATCATAGACCTTTAAATTTTCCACCAATATTGGCTGATTGGCAAATACAGCAACGGTTGCAGTAGCTGCTTTAACTATTTCAGCTTCATACTGAAAATCCAGATAATCAATTAAATCCTCGTTGCTATGATAATAGGAACTGATATATCGTTCAAAGAAAAATACAGCATTAAATCCGTTTCTTGAAAAGATATCGCTATCCGAGCCCATACCTGTTATTCCCAAAACCGGTTGATAGGAACTATATAATTCTGCTATTCTCATCGTTTCATAACTATATTCCTCACAACCTAAATATGGCATAACCCGAAACTCTTGACTAACCTCCAAATTATTAGCTACCATATCCAGGTTAATCATCACTCTGATATTTTGGTTTTCAGCGATAGCATAATCGCAATATGTTTCCGATCCCCAGGCGGCACCTTCTTCTGCACTAAAGGCAATAAAACGAATTGAACATTTTGGTTGATATCCTGTAGCCATCATCACTCTGGCAATTTCTAATACTCCAGCTGTGCCACTAGCATTATCATCTGCACCGGGAGCAAAAGTAAAAAAATCAGAATTAAAGGAAATTGAATCATAATGCCCTCCTACAATGATATAAATATCTGGATGTAAGTAACCTGGAATAGTGGCAATTACATTATATTGAGTAGTATTATTATGTGGATATTCCTGCATCCAAGTATTGGTAAAGCCATAACTTTCAAATTTTCCTTTTATCCAATTTGCCACTTCTAAATGATTATCAGCCAAAGCATAACGCGTTTGATAATTCTGCAGGTGTTGAACATACGCTCTCAATGTATCAGCATTCACCATAGATATCAAATTTATAATATCGGGTTTCGGTTCCGCAAACTGAGCGAACAGAAAACTGATTACTATTAAAAAAGCCAGTAGAAAGCAGATCTTTTTCATTGTTTCTCCTATAAAATATATTTATCGGGCAGCTAAGCAATTGTTTTTTCTTATTCTGCCTGCTGCTTCTTGTCTGATGAGTGCCATTCACAGGAGTAATTTCTTTTGCATTATCTTATTCACTTTCCGTAACTTTTCTCCACTAAAACTAATAAAAGATATGAATGTGGAATTGTCAATTAAAATAAATACCATTTTGGGATTGGTAAAGGTAAAAAGTATCTCCCCTTAAGTTATCATTCCTATAAGATACATAGAAATATCAACTACAACTGAAAGCACTAAATTAGAAATATCGAATAAATTTAGCTATCGGAACCATATTATGCTGGCTTTCCCTACCACTTTCCTAATAGAATCTCCGTATTTCTTTCTATATTTCATGTGCAAAGCCCTTAATCTATCGTTTAACATACCTTAATCAAGCGTTAATAATTAACGCTTGATTAAGGAGTGATAAACACTTGATTAACGCTTTCACTTAAGAACGAAGAGTGGTGATTGCATTAGATATGTAGTTGGCGTTAATGTAGAAAATATCAGATGACAAGTAAATATATGAGGATATTACTAAATATTAACCTGCAATTTTTAAGTGCGGAGGAAAATGGGCTAATAAATTCTTGGATTATTTCTTGCGGGGGACCGGCGTCCTCTGGCTACACTTTTGGGTAGTCGGAGCTCGCTGAAGCTCCGCTTTTTGGATTTTTTCTTGCGGAGGATCGGCGTCCTCCGGCTACACTTTTGGGGAGATAGTGTACACTATTGCTACTTATACAGAGTAACGAAAAAATCCCTGCCGATATTTTCTATCCGGGATTTCCAGGGAGCAATATTAGAAAAAAGCTCTTGTAGTTGTTTTTCACTATATAGATAAAGCGGGCATTTAAATTTATAGCGAATTTGGCGTTGCCAGGCCAGAAAGCCCTTATTGGAAGGAAAACTAAAGAAAACTTTATCGGTTGCCAAACGCATCGCTTTTTCAATAACCTGCTTTGGGTTTTCCATATAGTCCATAAAACCCATCAAAATAATGTAATTGTACTTTTTATCTTCGGGCAGAGTATTAAAATCGGCAATTTCAAATTCACATATTTTATCTACACCGGCTTTCTTTGCTTCGTTTTTGGCCAATTCAATCATTCCGGGAGCAAAATCTATGCCATACACATAAGCGGGAGAGTTTTTAGCTAGAGTTACATCATAAATTCCGGGTCCACATCCTATATCCAAAATTGTCTTTCCTTCTAAGGGTTTACATCCATCTATTGTCTTTTGAAAACGGATCAGCATTGTTTGTCTGAACCATTTATTTATAAGGCGTTGAAAAGCTCCAGTTCCAGTTCCGTAAATGGCATTAAAATCGCCAGAATAGCCATCGAAGAAAGAAGCTGTTTTTTTGTTATTTTGCATTTAGTTATCCTTTATTATTGCCATATATTCTTTGCAAGTGATAAATTTACTGCTGGAAAGTATTGCTTCCAGCTTGGGCTTTACTGTATTCATATTTACATAACTTTTGAAATAGGCCAGTTTGTTCATTTTTAAGCGAGGATGCTGTGGTTCCATCTCTCGCGGGTGAATATAGAATAAAGTAGGATTTCCTTCTCTTGCTAGTTTACTGTGCATAGAAAGTATAATCCGTTTTGGGAACAGACGCAAATATCCTCCCCCAAAAAAACAAAAGTCCTTACCACAAAAGGGGGCTACCGAAATAGGAAATTCACAAAGCATACCCTTATCGGTTTTGATCCAATACGGTTTTTTTTGAGTTGTTTGATAACCACCATAATCTCTTTTAACCGGAAAAACGGAAGAATCAATTTTAAAACCTGCTTCTACTAAAGCATCGAAAAACCAGGGGATAGACTCTGTAACTGAAAAACTTGGGCTCCGGAAAGATATAACTTCCTCGGAAATAATATCCTCTAATATTTTCTTGGAGGATAGCAAATCAGCAATAAATTCCTCTCTGCTTAGCTTATATACAAGGCGATGAAACATTCCATGAGATGCAATTTCGTGACCTCTTTTTTTTGCTTCTATCACTAAATGAGGATATTTTTGGGCTACATATCCTAAAAAGAAACAGGTTGCCTTAACTTGATAAAGATCAAGCAAGTTTAGCAATTTCATAAAACCGCTTTCTACTATGCTGGGTAAAAAATCCCACTCAGAAATTGGGGGCTCACCTCTTTCTTCGGTAACATTATAATAATCTTCCACATCAATAGTGAAAATAGATTTCGGATTCTCTCGCATAACTATTTAGATTTCCTATAAAACAAGTAATACCCTATCCTCCTGAAAGGGAAAAAATGTCAACTGCTTTCTTAGGACTTAAACGCTTACATAGCGATAAGAAGAAATAAAATAAACAAACACCGGGTTTTTTTACTTAGTGTACATATAAACAAATCTTCTTCTTTTCCCAAATTAAATAATATTCCTCTTTTCACTTTAAGCAAATAATCTGCTTTATTCAGTGGATAAATGGCTAAAACAATAATCATCTTTTATCCGAGTTCTTATTTGGTTGCCGAGATATAAAAAGACTTTTTTACCAAAAAACAAACATATCTTTGCTGAAAGTTCAGTTGACAGATAAACCGCAAGCAAAAAAATGATCATACTTAAGGAGAAAAAAACTGGAAAACAAAACAATGATAGAGCTAAAGAATGTAACTTGCGGTTACGGGGATTTCCCGGTTTTGAAAGATATTTCTCTGCAAATTGCAGAAGGGGATTTTTGTGCACTTTTGGGTCCTAACGGAGCTGGAAAATCTACTTTACTATACACAATTATGGGCTATTTGAAACCATCTGAGGGATATATTACCATATTTGAAAAGGATATAGCTAAAATAAAACATTCTTGGTTGGCAAAACAGATTGCCTTTGTACCTCAAGAAACTAGGTCTGAGTTTGATCATACAGTTCAGGAAACTGTTTTGATGGGTCGTTATCCCTATCTGGGTTTTTTACAATCCTATAGCTCTGAGGATTATGAAGCGGTAGATGCTGTTTTGGAAAATTTGAAGTTAACAGAATTTAAACACCGCTGGCTTTCTGAAATCAGTGGAGGCGAAAAACAGAGGGTATTAATTGCCAGAGCGTTAGTTCAGCAGACACCATTTATTTTGTTGGACGAGAGTTTGTCCCAACTGGATATAAATTATCAGATAGAAATAATGAAACTCTTAAGAACCATTCACAGTAAAGAAAATAAGACGGTTTTAATAGTTTCTCACAATATAAACCTGGCTTCCAACTATGCTGAAAGGTTAATATTTCTAAAAGAAGGAAAACTATTGGCTGCCGGCAAACCGGAAGACTTGATGCAAAAAGAGACACTGAAAGATCTATTTGCTGTGGAGCTGGATATTATGATCAATCCGCATACCGGACATCCCAATATTATTTATCCATAAGAGTTTACGCTATGCAGCACCTTCGTTTTTTATCCGTTTTCTTTATTCTTCTAGGTTTTGTATCTATTCTGGAAAGTACCAAAGTATCTGGTATTGTTACAGATGTAGATAAAAAACCTTTGGAATCGGTTCGTTTGGTTAGCGGGAAAAAAACAACTTTAACAAGACAAAATGGCAGTTTTACAATTGAAGTAATGGATTCTATGCAGGTTAGCCGTTTGGGCTATAAAAAGCAAACCCTATCCCTAAAAGAAATATCTGCTCTGCCTAAGGATAATAGAGGAATCCAAATAATTCTGCAAGATGAACCGATTCAGCTACCTACATACTATGTTTTTGCCTATCTTGGCGAAGAAAATATTTCTGCTGCAGATGTGGTAACATTGCCAATAGATCCAGATAAAAATTATAATAGCGCTTCGGAATTAATCTCACAAACTTCTTCTTTTCAAAGTACTGGAACTCAGCTAAAGGGTGAAATAGCGGAAATAAACATCCTGGGAAATATCAGCAGACACACTTTGGTTTTAGTAGATGGAATCGCGATGAATACTTTAGGCGAGCCTTTTGATTTTTCCCGGTTGAATTCAGAAAACATAGCAAGCATAGATGTAGTGAAAAATAATGCCAGTGTTTATGGAGGTGGATCTGCCATTGGTGGTATAATAATGATTACTACAAAACAGGGTGCTGCCATAAAAACAAATCTGGAAAGCAAAACAGAATTCGGCTCTTATGGCTATTTAATGCAACAAATCACGGTTAGCGGATTAAATCCCAAAAATTCTTATCGGTTATGTCTTAATGCCTACAATACGGATAACGATTTTCCCATAAGGAAAGGAGAATTGATTCCAGAAGATAGTGAAAGCATCCGGAAATATAACAGTAAACAACAGCTTTCTTTTTCCGGTGCGTATTCAACTCGTATTGCCAAACTGCTAACTAGCTTTTCTACTGACTATTTAACCTTTCAGAGAGAGCTTCCTGGCCCGCTAAATTTTGCCGATTTATATTATAAGTCTTTTTTGGAGGGTTCCTCGCTGCGTCCGCAAATTCGGCTCTCTGCCAATTTCGGCAATTTTACTTGGCAAAGTAATAACTGGCTCTTGAAGGATGAAACAACTTACGATAATACGCAGTCCTTAATTGAGGGATTTTCCCAAAAATATAAACAAAAAATGGATAATTACGGTTTTCGACAAGGTCTTAACTACAACTCCCAATTTTTCCAGGCAGCTTTTAGCGGTGAATATTCTTATAATCGCTATCGCTATCAGGATTTAATAAATCCTCATCAAAGCAAGATTGATTATGTTAGGAATCAATTTGCGCTTGCCTTAAAGCTTAATCAGCAAAAAGAATTTGCCTGGCTGATTGTGAATAACGGTTTGGCTGGTCGCTACGATTACATAGAGGGTGAAGATGAATTTAGCGGACGGCTGGAATTTTCCGTTCGCAATTGGGGAAATAATTATCTGGAAACGGGAGCCACAATTGGCAATTCTTTTGCTCTGCCTTCGCCTTTTGATCTTTATTGGAAAGGGGATTCTCAAACTTTGGGTAATCCAAATCTTAAAAGTGAAAAGGCAACTGGTTATCAGATCTGGATAAAAGGCAATATTCCCCAGGCAACGCTAAAAGCAACCTTACACCAAAACAAGATTAAAAATCTGATTCAATGGCGGCAAGTGCAAATGTATGGTCCTGTTTGGAAACCAATGAATATCGGAAAAGCAACAGTTCGGAATCTGGAATTGGAAGGAAATTGCCAACCGCTTAAACAATTGGAACTTACTGCTTCGGCGGTTTTTACGAAAGCTAAGGATACTACTTATTATAGTTTTGAAGATGCACCAAAACTTATGTACCGTCCTGAAGTTCTTTATTCTTTTGCCCTTGATTGGCAACCAGGGATTTTTCACTTTTGGACAAAATATAGCTTCACCGGAAAACAATGGATAACTCCCGATAATTTGATAGATCCTATTTCTGCTTATGCTTTAATGGATTGCGGATTAAGCTTGCATTGGCAAAAAGATAACTGGAAATTTACCCCCGCCCTCACTATTAAAAACCTTACGGATGAAAACTATATGGTTCACGCTTATGTCCCTGAACCGGGTAGAACTTTTTATGCCACTTTGCAACTGAACCGATAACTTTTTTATGCCACTGTGAAACTGTGAAACTGAATAAATAACTTTTTTATGCCAATTTGCAACTTAGCAGATGACTTTTTCTTGCAGAAACAGCTTTAGGGAAACTAAATTAGATTTACGCATCTAACCATCGCACACCATTTTAGTTATAACCAGCCCATAAACGAAACGATATTTGTCCTTCCCTAAATTATTTGAGTAGTTTATCATATTTGAGAAAGTAACTAAGATAATTTTAGGGTAATGCAAATTTTACAAAAAAGAACTTGACCTAAATTAGCAAACTGAAAACTATGCAATTAGACGCTAACTTTACATAGATTGTGAGCAACAAGGGATGTTAGATGCCCTCAACTAATAAGAGAAACATTAAGTTGGTATGGATACTAACATTTGGAACTCAGCAAAAAAACAGTAAAGGAGACCATTATGTCAAAATACAAGCTAAAAGGTAATGACCTTTATGACCCTTATAGTCATCGTATTGCAACTATTAAGGGTGCCAATATTTATGATGAGCACATTCACAAAGTAGCAACTATTAAAGGTAATGACATCTATAATGAACATGGCAATAAGGTTGCAACTCTAAGAGGGTTAGACATTTGTGATGGACATAGCCACAAAATAGCAACCCTAAATGATGTGCATAAGGCCATTGATGGGGCTATGGGTGGTGCATCTATAGTAGGTTTGTGGCTGTTTTTTGTAAGGTAACCAATTACTGATGTTTGACAGTTCAATTTTGTAAATGAGAGGAATTAGAAATAGATAAAAATTAAAATATTGTCTTTGGCACTACAAATTTCATTTTTGACAAGAAATGTTGCTTGCATAGTATGGAAGTAAAGGGAAAAAGTATCCCCCTTTTTAATAAGTTCAGTTACTAAGGAAGAAGGAATATACCGTTTCTACAATTCATCAGGAATTTCCCACTGGCAAAAAAATCCGAATAAGTAAGCCACACAGTTTATGGACATAGTCAGCAAATGAGGTGCCGAATAAAAAACTTCTAAAAAACAGGTAAGCATTAAGTTGGTTGGCAAACTTCGGTTTATTTGTAAAGTAAGAATTGATTAGCTCATTTTCTCCCGAACTTTAAAATTTGGTGTTGGTATTATGTCTTATCCTAATATATTTACCTGTCAGCAGGTATTTACTACTTTAGTATAAACTGCATATTACATTCAGTCACCGCTCTTCGTTCTTAATACAAAGCGTTAGTCAGGTATTTATCTAATCTAAATCAAGGGAGATAAGAGACAACAATAGTAGGTTTTTATTATATAAGTGATTACTAAAATCGGTATAATATTGTCTCAATAGGGAAATGATCGCAATATCTTTAAGTTGTTACTTTAATCCTTCCAATTGTAATTGACACTTATAGTTATCATATAGGAATGAATACCTTAGGGATATATTTATCTCTTTAGCATCCACTC
>Ga0265297_10012175_pt1 | contig 10380 bp, 11 predicted proteins | sample Munlanlwell13791_FD_192502 | JGI IMG/M metagenome (GOLD analysis project Ga0265297, IMG submission 192502) | Leachate microbial communities from a municipal landfill in Southern Ontario, Canada - Leachate well 137-91 | ecosystem: Engineered > Solid waste > Landfill > Unclassified | place...
AACGTAAAAGGAAATTATTTAGTTGCCCTCTGGGCTGGCTCTTCCTGCCAAGTATTTTTTAAAGATGTTGTGAATCTAAAAAGCACAGAGATTACAGCCTCAGGAGCTAATATAGAAAAAATAAATGTTATACCGGTTAAATAGTAAAAATGACAAATAAAAAATTAAAACTTATTTTCCTTTGTCTGCTGGCTTTATTTGTTTTTGTTTTTCCGTTTAAAATTTTTGCCGTTAATTTAGAGGTGGCAGAATATCCAGAAACAATAACTGGCTCAACTGTAACTAGCCAGTCAAATCTGGCACAGTACTTAAAATATGTTTTTGATTTTGGAATGTCTATTGGGCTTTCACTTGTCTTTTTAACTTTAGTTGTAGCTGGAATATTTTATTTTGCAGCACCTGCATCTCCAAATGCTTTAGCTATTGCAAAAGACAGAATTTCTGGTGCGATTTCTGGATTACTTATTTTACTTTTAACATATTTGATTATAACAACAATCAATCCCTATCTTTCTATATTTAAAATGAATTCTTTAGAAAGCGTAAATGTTCCTGTTCCCAGTACTGAAGCATATGGAGTTAATTTTTATAACTCCAACGATTGTTCTAATGTAAGTGCAACATACACAGAAAATATTTCTGACTTAGGAGATTTAAAAAATAAAGTAAACTCTATAAAAATTTCTCAAAATGCCGATGGAGATATTTATTATATTTCCGTTTTATATGACAACACTAATTTTTGGGGAAAATGCCAATATATTAATCCAAACACGGGATGTCAATCTGTAAATGTCTCTACTGCTTCGGCATCCATTTACACTTATGACTTTTCTCCAACTGGCAATGGTGTATATCTGTATCGCAAATCTTTTAATGAAGTGTCTGGAAAAGAAGAAAATAAAGATGGGGGATATTTAAGGATAACTAATACACAAATTGAAAATAAGGGCAGTGGCGCGTTATACCGCAAAGAACTTAGCAGTTTAAGCTTTACCGGTGAGGGCGGGGATTGCACCGTACCAATGGCAGAGAGAGATTGTATCCAATGGAGCGACACCGGAAAATGTCTGACATATAAGTGCCCAACATTGGATAAAGAAAATATTACATCTATTAAAATAGATGGAAATTATCTTGTTCTGTTAATTTATATAGACCCGTTGGATAAAGGCGCTTATTCTTACTGCCAAGCGTTTCCAGGCGATGACGACACAAATAAAGATGGCCCTCAACAAGTAAAATGGGACGCTATCAGAAGCTCGGGATACGAGCCAAATTACATTTTAATTATTCCCGTAAAACAAAAATAGCTAAGCATAGTTGCAACAAAAAAAACGGCTAATCAGCCGTTTTTAATTTACTTATTTTTTATTTTCTAGCGGGACTTGATAACCACGTGCCTGTCAAATCCATCACCACGGCTCTCTGTAACAACATCTTGCCTTTGAGCAAGTTCTGCGTGGATAATCCTTCTTTCGTAAGCTGACATAGGCATTAAAACCTTTTCATTTTTAGTAATAGCCACCTCGTTTGCCAAATCTTTAGCGATTTCTTTTAAATATTCTACTTTTTTCTTTTTGTAATCGTTTATATCTAAATTTAAATAAAATATTTTTTGCAATTTTTTATTTAAAATTATTTTTAAAATTCTTTGAACCTCAAAAAGGGTTTGCCCTTTTTCTCCAATTAAAATTTGCGGCTCGCTCAATCTCACATTTAGTTCAACAAGTTCTTTATCTTCTGTGTTGCCTTCTAATATATCTTTTTTATTTTCATTCTCAACAGAAATTTTTACATCAATATTAAGAGGATCAACCGTTGCTGTTTGAAAAAACTTTGAAGCTATCTCTTTAATTTTTTGAATGTCGTTTTGATCTAACATTTTATTTTTTACCTGATCAAATAAAATCTCTCAGATTTTAATTTTGCTCTGCAAAATTATTTGATCGGGTGAATTTTTAAGTATTCTTTATTTTTTTAAGGATGATATACTGCTGAACTGTAGAAAATAATCCTCCAACTATCCAATAAAGTCCAAGTGCTGACGGCAAGCTCAACAATATTATTGTTGTAAATATTGGCAAAAAATAAGTGGTTTGAAATTGCAGAGCTTTGGCAAAATCGGCGCCTTTGTCCGTGTCTGATATCTTTGTGCTTGGCATCAACATTTTGGTCTGAAAATATTGGCAGATACCGGCAATTACAGCAAGAGGTATATTTGGTTTTGATAAGTCAATTATATTTAAAAAAGAGACATTAATGACTCCCGGATTTAAAACAAAGTTGTACAAGTTAACAAGTTCACTGGAATTTAATCCGTTTCTAAAAACCGAATAAAGAGCTATTAGTATTGGCAATTGTATTAAGGCTAAAAATATTCCGCCAAATGGATTTATTTTATTGGTTTTATAAATTTCCAAAACCTCTTTTGCCTGCCTTTCTTTATCGTTTTTATATTTATCTTGGAGCTGTTTTATTTTGGGTTGTAAATCCTGGAGGCTTTTCTGCGATTTAACAGATTTTATTGACAGCGGGATAAGCAAGGCTTTTATGATTATCGTTAAAGATATGACCGCGACTCCAAAATCGTGTCCTGGGATAAGGTTGTATAACAATATAAGAAAATTGAATAGTGGCTTATATAATATAACGTTAAAAATATCCATAAACGCTGTTAAATTTCCTATATTATTTTATTTAAAAGTTTATCTGTCTCTTTTTTAATCTCTGCAAAACTCTTTTCTTTTATTGCAGGTAAAGCCACAAAAATAAAATCTATTCCTTTTTCGGTTTCTTTTTTAAATTCTTTAACCGATTCCGACAGCCTGCGCCTAACTTTGTTTCTAACAACGGCCTTTGGAGAAACTTTTTTGCTCACCATAAAGGCAAAGCGATTGGTTTTCAAATTGTTTTGTATAAATTTTAAAATAAAAAAAACACTTTTGGCGCTTTTTCCATTTTTAAAAATATAGTCAAAGTCTTTTTTCTTGCTTATTTTATTATTTTTAACTAACATTATAAAAATAACCGTGGCTCCTACGGACTAACAAAATTTATAAGGCTATTTTTGCACGGCCCTTTCTTCTTCTGTTTTGCATAACCTGCTTTCCTGTTTTAGTTTTTTTTCTCTTCAAAAAACCGTGCGTTTTTGCTCTTTTTTTCTTTTTTGGTTTGTATGTAAAGCTCATAATATTTATGTATTGATTTTAATTTTTTGATTATTATAATATAGTTAGTATAGTTGAAAAATCGCTTTTCGTCAACCTAAAATATTTATACAAAAACATTCTTTTCATTGTGCGTCTGTGTTAAAATAAATAACACAAGTTATACACATGTTAATAACATGTGTATATAATTTGGTTTTATTTGACAATCGGCAAATAAAAGTGAAAAATATAGTATTAAAGAAATAATCTTATTATAATTATGAATAACATAGAGCTTTGGCAGTCAGTGCTGGCACAAATGCAATTTCATATATCTAAGGCAAACTTTGCTACGTGGTTTCAGAATACAGAGATTATTTCTAAGGAAAACGAAAAAGTAATAATTTCCGTACCAAATGCTTTTTCAAAAGAATGGCTGAGTAATAAATATAACAAATTAATTTTAAAGATATTACACGGAGTAGATGAGTCTATAAAAGATTTAGATTTTGTGATAAAACCTCAGCCAGCCAAAAACTCAAACGCAAAGCCAGTTCAAGAAGTTGAAAAATCCGACGAAAGCCAATTAAAGTTTGATGAGTTTAAAATAAACAAAGACACAAACCTTAATCCGCGCTATACTTTTGATAATTTTGTGGTTGGCTCTTTTAATGAGTTAGCTCATGCAGCGGCTCTTGCTGTCGCTGATAATCCGGGCTTTAATTATAATCCTCTTTTTATATATGGCGGAACTGGGCTTGGCAAAACACACTTAATAGAGGCTATCGGAAATAAAATAGCCGGGGGAGGTGATTTAAAAAAGAAAAAAGTAAAATACATTTCTTCTGAAAAATTGGTTGCCGGTATTGTCTCTGCTATCAGAACAAATAGCATGGAAGCTTTTAAAGCAAGCTTGGCGCCAATAGATGTTTTAATTTTAGACGATATCCAGTTTATAGCAGGAAAAACTAAAAGCCAGGAAGAATTTTTTCATGTGTTTAATTCCCTTTATGAAAAAAATAAACAAATTATTCTATCTTCTGACAGACCGCCAAATGCAATTCCAGAATTAGAAGACAGATTAAGATCAAGATTTGAAGGCGGAATGATAGCCGATGTCAGTTTGCCAGACTATGAAACCAGATTAGTGATTTTAAAAACAAAATTACAGGAAAAGGGAGTAGACCTTCCAGAAGAAATCTTAGAATATATTGCAACAAATGTTAAAAAAAACATAAGGGAGCTGGAAGGAGCTTTAAATAAAATATTGGTTTGTCAAAAATTAAATCAGCCGTTAAATATAGAATCTGTTAAAAAGTTGCTGAGTGGTTTTATTTTTTCCCCTTTTGATGTCGCCAATTATAAAAAAATTATAGAGACTGTGGCTAAGTTTTATAACTTAGAAGAAAAAAACTTGTTTGATCCAACCAGAAAAAAAGAGATTGTAAGGCCAAGGCAAGTTGCCATGTTTTTATTAAGAAAAGAGCTTAAATATTCCTTCCCGGCCATTGCCAGAAAATTTGGAGGAAAAGATCACACAACCGCAATCTATGCTTACAAAAAAATTCTTCAGGAAAATGAAGAAAACAATAAATTAACAGAAGAACTTAATTTAATAAAACAGAGGATATACAGTGGATAAATATAGTTAAAAAAGTATTAAAATATGTTACCAGATTTTACCCTTTTAAAACTTCCACTATTTTATACTTTTTATTCATTTAACTTTTCCACAATCTTTTCACATAAAAAATACGAACAATTTAAAAATTTTTATTACTATTTTCACCTTTAAAAACTAAAAAAACTTACACACCAATAACAATAACTTAATATATATAATATATTATATTTAATTAACTAAAAACATGAAAATCGAAGTCTTAAAAGAAAATTTTAAAAACAGCTTAGGTGTTGCAGAAAAGATTGTTAGTAAAAGTTTATCATTGCCTATTTTAGACAACGTTTTAATTAGCACGGAAGATAATTTTTTAAACTTAAGTTCGACTAATTTAGAGACAGCCATTAAAATATGGATTTTGGCTAAAATTATAAAAAAGGGAAAAGTTGTTGTGCCTGCTAAATTTTTATCAAGCTTTGTGTCCTCATTGCCAAATGAAAAAATTACGCTGGAAGAAAAAACCCAAGGATTATATATAGAGTGTAAAAATTTTAAAAATAATATTCAGGGATTTAATCCGGAAGAATTTCCATTAATTCCAGAATTTAAAGATTGCGAATACCTAGAAATTGATAACAAAAAATTATGCCAGGGATTGGCTCAGGTGGCGGATATAGCCGCATTGTCGCAGTCCAGACCGGAAATTTCTGGAATCTATTTTTATTTTTCGAAAAACACGGTTAAAATTGTTGCAACAGACAGTTTTAGATTGGCAGAAAAAAATATAATATTAGAAAATCCTGTTGAAAAAGACATTTCTTTTATTCTCCCGCAAAAACCCGCAAAAGAAATTTTAAATATTTTAGAGGACAAAGAAGGCAAGACAAAAATATATATATTACCTAATCAGGTGATGTTTGAGTTTCCTATGAAAGAATTTGACCATCCCCAGGTGCAGGTTATATCCAGACTTATAGAGGGGGAATATCCAAATTATCAAGAGATTATTCCAGCCAAGTTTAAAACTCAAATTTTATTGAAAAGAGACGAATTTTTAGATCAAATAAAGACAGCATCGCTTTTTGCAGGCAAGCTTAACGAGGTGAAAATTAAAGTAGAAGACAAAAATAAGGAGGTTCAAATTTCCGCCCAAGACCCAGATATTGGACAAAGCCAATCAAGCATTGCAGCAAAAATAGAAGGAGACCCGATAGAAATATCTTTTAATCATAAGTTTTTAATAGATGGTTTATTAAAAATGAAAAGCTCGGAAGTCTCATTTGAAATAAGCAAAGAAGAAGGAGCCTGTGTTTTAAAGCCAGTGGGAGACACAAGTTATATTTATGTAGTTATGCCGATTAAGTCTAATTAGACCCAGTTAAAATAAAAAACACCCTTTTAAATATAGGGTGTTTTTTATTAAATAATTAATATTTTTTGTTTTGTATCAGCCAATTGTTAATGCCTATTTGCCACAAGGCATATTGCGGATCTTGAGCCGGATTTGTTGGTTGAGGTCCCGATGGGTTGTTTTTATCAACATAATACAAAATTGTATTTGTGTCGTCTGCCGGCAAGGTTCCCAATAAAGCGGCGCTTCTGTCTGTTATTGGTTCTGGTGGCGTAAAGTTTTCAACCGGATTAGACGATAATACTTTTTGCATTACAGTGTTCCATATAGGAGCTGCAATCCCAACACCCTCGTCATTAGTTGGGGTATTATCATTATTTCCGGTCCAAACTCCGACAACGGCAAAAGGAGTATATCCCATTGTCCAGCCGTCAACAAAATACTGTGTAGTACCTGTTTTTGCAGCCACCTGGTAGCCAGGAATATATAATGGTGAATGTGCGCCAAAAATTGGGGTTCTTGCGTTATTGTCCGACAAAATATCATTAATTTGTCTGGCGATTTGCGTGTCTAAAACCTTTGTGGACTGTTCCTGGTTTTGTTCTATAATATTGCCTTCGCTGTCTTCTATTTTTAATATGCTGACAGGTGGAGTGTAATTTCCTTCAGCCGCAAAAACACCATAAGCAGAGGTCATTTCTAACAAGTTAACATCTCCTCCGCCAAGCACCAAGGAAAGACCATAGTTACTGGTATCTGTAAGCGTTGTGATGCCAAAATCTTTTGCTGTCTGTAGGGTTTCTGGAATGCCCGCTAAATAAAGAACTTTAACCGCGGGTATGTTTAACGAACAGTCTAGGGCTGTTCGCAAAGTAACAGGTCCTCTGTTTTTTCCATCGTAATCTTGTGGGTTGTAGCATACTGTCCCCGTATCGTCTCCATTTGGGTTGCAGGTGGGGTTAAATTCTGTTTTAACGTCCCACAGCACAGTATTGGCAGTATAGCCCTTTTTAAAGGCTGTAGCATAGGCAAAAGGCTTAAAGGATGACCCTGGCTGTCTTTGTCCCATTGTAGCCACATCGTATTTAGGCTCAAACAAACAAGTCTGCTCTGGATTTTCATCACAACCCGCAGGATAAGATTTGGCGAAGTAATTTTTTGATCCAATCAGGGTTAAAATTTGCCCATTTTTAGGATTGATTACAACCATTGCTGCATTATACGCGTTTTTGGCAATATTTGTTTGGTCAGCATCCTTAATAGTTTTTTCTGCATATTCTTGGAGATCATAATCTAACGTGGTATATATCCTTAATCCCTTTTCTTTTAAATAATCTTCTCCGTATTTGTCATCTAAATATTTTTTAACATACATTACAAAGTCAGGAGCTTTTATAGAAATAGTCGATTCTGCAAAATTTAATTTTTCATTTTTTGAACTTTCAAGCTCTTCTTCTGTAATATATCCAAGTTTTTGCATCTTTTCTAAAATAACATCCTTTTTTGCCAATAAATCTGCTTTGTGTGATCCATATGGAGAATAATAGCTTGGAGCTGGAAGAACTGCAGTGAGAAGCGCTGCTTCCGCGATGGTAAGATCGGAGGCAGGTTTATTAAAATAAGTTTGGCTTGCAGCTTCGGCTCCGTAGGCATTTTCCCCAAAAGGAACCTGGTTTAAGTACCAGTCAAAAATTTGGTCTTTAGAATATTTTGCTTCCAATTCTATGCTTAAAACCGCCTCTCTAATTTTTCTTGAGATGCTTTTTTGACCAGTTAAATAAACAGATCTAACTAACTGCTGGGTTATTGTTGACCCTCCTTGGCTTTTTGATTGCTGTTTTATGTCGATCCAAATTGCGCGCAACACTCCTAATATATCCACACCGCCATGCTGATAGAACCTGGAATCTTCAGATGCCAAAACAGCATGTTTTAAATTATCAGAAATTTTATCAAAAGAAACTATCTCTCTTTTTTCTTCCCCATAAATGTCATACAAGAGAACTTTTCCTGTTCTGTCATAAATTTTAGTTGACTGGATAAAAGGAGTTTCTGTAAATTTTTCTGGCTGGGGTAAATCCCAAACATAATAAATAACCAACAATAAAACCCCGGCTCCGCCAGCTAGGCATAAAAAGAACAGATATTTAAAAACAGTATAAGCTGTTTTTAAATTCTTGCTTTTTTTAAGATTTTCAAACATTAAAGTTAAATTGAATAATATTCTATTCATTATAGTCACAAATTTGACAAAAAAGCAATTTAAAAGGACAAACAAAAACTGCGTTTTAACACAGCTTTGTTTTTTTGATTTAATTATTCGTCTTCTGCTTCTACATCGTCATCGTCTAAATCTCCGTCTTCTGCATCATCATCTTCCTCTGTATCGTCATCCCAATTATTATCTTCATCAAAATCATCATCACCATTAATTAACCTAGTTAAAAATTCCTCTTCCATTTTTTTTAACTTATTTTTTTACAACAAACTCAGTTATTTTCTGGGTTTATTTTAAAAAAATAAGCTTAATTTTATTTTACTTTTAAAGTAATCTGTTGTATTTATATCTAATTATATTTTTTAAAACGATATTGTCAAGCCTTTACTTTTCCACATATTAATATAGTAAATTACGACCAAATTTTGCAAAAGTTGGCTAAAAGCTTTTGTAAGCAGCGCAGATACCAAGCCCTAAAGCATCAAAGGCATCATCTTTCTTTCGGTTGTTTATTTTTAGATTAAACTTGTCCAAATCAAGAAGTTTTTTTATCATCTCTATAACCTGTTTTTTTTCTGCTCTGCCATATCCCGAAACAGTCATTTTAACCTGGAGGGGAGTAAACTCTAAAACAGGAATCTTTTTTTCTGCGGCCGCTAATAAAATAACTCCTTTTGCCTGGCTCACTGGCATAACGGTTTTTAGATTTTTAAAAAAATACAAGCTTTCAATAGACATTACGTCTGGCTTGTATTTTTTAATTATTTTTGTTATTTCTTTATAAACTTTTTCCAATCTTTCACCGGTCGGCAAAATTTTATCGGTTGTTATACACCCAAAATCTATAACCTTAAGGCATTGTTTATTACCTTTCTCGTTTTTTAAAATAGCGTATCCTGTAATTGCAGAACCGGGGTCTACTCCCAGAATTATCATAAATTAATCTTTTAAATTAGAATAGACATTATTAACTGCATCATTTTCGTCTAAGGCTTCGAAAAGTCTTTCGGCTTGCTCCTTTTCTTTTTCGGAAATACCAATAAGTTCTTTGGCAACCTGTTCCAGTGATGCAGATTCAATTTTTAGTTGTTTTTCTTCCAGGGCTTTTTTAACCGCTTCAAGATCTTCTGGCTTTGTGTGGATTTCTAAAGAGTTTTCCACCCAGCTAATATCATCGGCTCCGCATTCAATTGCCAACATTTCTAATTCGTCTTTTGATTTTCCTTCGCCAGAAGCGATAATAACTCCCTTCTTTTCAAACATCCATCTAACAGCTCCTTCTCCAGCCAGCTTTCCGTTGTTTTGGTTTAGTGTAACTTTTATTTCTGATAAAGTTCGGTTTTTATTATCTGTAATTCCATCGATAATAATTGCAATTCCGCCCGGTCCAAATCCTTCAAAAGAGACTTCTTCTAATGCTTCGCCAACTAGTTCTCCCGTACCTTTTTTAATAGCCCTTTCAATGTTTTCCTTAGGCATATTCATATTCTTGGCCTGTTCTATTACAGCCTTGAGTTTTGAATTTGTCTCTGGATCCCCAGAACCTCCGCCATCTTTAACGGCTATTGTAATTAATCTGCCATATTTGGAATAAATTTTGCCTTTTTTAGCGGCATTGGCCATTTTCCCGGCCATAACTGTTTTTGCATGACTATGTCCTGACATGTAAGTGAAGAGAGTACCTAGCACTTAATTTTTAAATAAAACTAAAAATTAAGTGCCAGGTTTCTCGTTTATTTTTTATAAACTCGAAATTTAATAAATAATACCGTGGAAGCTAAAATTATGGTTGTTACCAGGGCTGTTAAAAATAAAAACCAAGGGTTTGTTTTGCTATTTATTAGAGCGGACAAACTTTTTTCTTGGTTTAAATTAGCCTCTGTATTTATACCTGTTAAGTCTGCTTCTAGGTTATTATTAACAGATTTTGTTATTTTTGACAAGACTTTTATGCTAGTCCCTGTAATAACATTTGCCAGTCCGGGTGTTATGGTTGTGCTCCATTGCCAGCCGGAGTTTGTTTTATTGTAAGATTGAT
>Ga0265297_10012176_pt1 | contig 10379 bp, 13 predicted proteins | sample Munlanlwell13791_FD_192502 | JGI IMG/M metagenome (GOLD analysis project Ga0265297, IMG submission 192502) | Leachate microbial communities from a municipal landfill in Southern Ontario, Canada - Leachate well 137-91 | ecosystem: Engineered > Solid waste > Landfill > Unclassified | place...
AGACAAGGAAAAGGCGCAATGGGCGGGTGATGGGTGAGGCCGTGGTGGTTGGCACCTTCGCCGACCTGGAGGGTCCGATCCCTGCGCAGACCAACGACTTCAACTGGCAGAACTCGTTCGGCGTGGCTTACTACTCGGATGATGATGCCGAGATCCACGACGTCGGGGTGAGCCAGGACGGCATCGCCTTCTGGCAGGGGTTGCGCTTCGAGGGCGAGGACTACGTGGGGCAGTTGCGCGCCGACCTGCCGGACTTCAGGTGGTGAGAGATGGACAACACGGGCGATATGACCGGGCAGGAGAGGGCCGCCCTGGCACTGTGGCTGTTGATGCAGGGTCCTATGGACCTGTGTTCCCTGGCAAAGAAGTTGGGCCTGACAAAAAGCGGCTGCCGCACGATGCTAATTAGGGTCTCCCGCGTGGTGCCAATCTGCCACGGCGACGACGGGGTGTGGTTCGTGATGCGTAGCTAGGGCATGGTGGTGTGTTATAATAGAGTCAGCGTGGTGGGAATTGGGTGGGAATGAAAGGGGCGCGTGCCCCCCTTTGGGTGGAACTGCGCTAATCAGGAGGGGTTCGATGGATGATCTTTCACTCGCTGGCTTTTTGACATGGCTGACGTCGGCGGCCGGGGCTGCCGCAGCCACCTACTGGCTCATGGAGAACGTCAAATGGTTCAAGACACTCGATCCAGAGCCAAAGCGGTACGTGTCGCTGGCACTGTCGGGCAGCATTCCGGTCGTGTTCTGGTTGCTGATGGTACTGATGGGCTATACGGGCGCCCCTGGAACGTGGCGCGCCTGGGTCGAGGCCATCTTTGCCATTGCCGCACCGGCGATCATCGGGGCTCAGGGTCTGCACGGCGCCCTGAAGCTAAGGAAGAGGGGGGCGCAGTAGTTCTCAACGTAGCCCCCTGTGCAAGGGGGCTAATATGGGAACTTATGCGTTCGTCTTTGTGGTTGGCTGGATCATCGGTGCGGCTATTGGGTACTTCATAGCCGCACACCGGGAATTGGGGAGGTAATACATGGACCTGTATGCCATCGTATTCATCCTCGGCGGCATCTTCGGCTTCCCTGCTGGCGCCGCCGTCGGGTGGTACATGAAGCGGCTCGGGTTCCGCGTCACATTCTGTTAGGGCCAACAGATGAAGAAAAAGGTTCCGCAGCACGAGGTCGTCGTACGGATAGACTGGATCGTGTATGCGCTAGTTGCGCTTGTCATGATCCTGTCCTGTACCGCTATATTCCACCCTGTGGGGATTGAACTCGTGGGGACCCTGTGTGCGCTCGTGACCAGCATCATCGGGGGCTGGTTCGTTTTCATGCGCGGCGGGAAGAGCGAAGATGAGTGATAGGCAGCCGTGGGACCAAGCAAGCGACGAACCATCCCTCTGGTTTCGTCATTTCGAGCGTTATCGCCTGCTGGGCGCGAACCGCAATGTCCTCGCTGCCTACAATTCCCTGCGCGATGAAAAGGGCAAGCACCACGTCACCCGCCCGCCGCAAACCTGGTACAATGCCCACAAGGCGTGGGATTGGGAGAAGCGGGCCACGGCGTGGGACGCGCACTGCCTCAAATTGGCCGCCGAGCGCATCGAGTCCGAGAGAGTAGATGCCCTTACCCAGGGCTTCGCCGTCAAGGCCGAGCGCATTCAGGCCCTCAACGACCTGGCCGAGACGCTGCTTGCCGAGGTGGGCGACGAGGAACGGCGCTGGCTCAGGGACGTCAAGAGCATCGGCGCGGGCGACAACGCGGAGCGGGTAGAGACTGAAAGGTTCAACGCGCCCCTCGTTCACGAGTTCCGTGGCCTGCTGGACGACATCGCCGCTGAGGTGGGTGGCCGGGTGAGCAAGACCGACATCACCAGTGGCGGCGAGAAGATAAAGGGCTACGTCGTGACGTCGGTCACGCCAGACCAATGGGACGAGGAAGATGACGAATGACGACGTCATGCTCTTTGAGGCGTTGCCGTGGCAGATAGAACCGTGGAAGGACAAGTCGCCCATCGTCCTGCTAACCGGCAGTGGTGGTGGTGGAAAGGCGCTGGCGTTGGACACTAAAGTCGTGACGGCGCGGGGGCTGGTTCCCATGGGGGACGTGCACGTGGGCGATACGGTGTACGCGATAGACGGCAAGCCAACGCGGGTCATTGCTGAGACGGGGGTCATGCAGGACCGCCAGTGTTACGAGGTCGAATTTTCGACGGGCGAACGCGTCACGTGTGATGCGGGACACGAGTGGGTCGTGTCAAAGGACGGTGGCAAGCTACACGTCCAGACGGCGCGGGACCTGGCGAGGCACGTTACCAGGCAGAAAGGGAATCGGTACGCGGTTCCCGTATGCGGGACTGTAGAACGGGATAGCCGCGATTTACCGCTGAGTCCCTGGTTGCTCGGGTTTCTGTTGGGCGACGGATACTTGCCACAGATGACTTTCACGACGGCTGACCCTGAGATTGCGGCTCGGGTCGCCCAAGAGGTACCAGGCGGGCATGAGGTCGAGCACGTGGGGAACGCGGGCAACCCGTACACGTACATCATTCGCTCGGGGCTGAACTGGGACAAGTCACGAGACAGAACCGTCAACGCGGGCCGCGTGTACCCGCACAGACTGTCTCCTAAGTTCTGTGCTATAGCGTACAAAGACCAGTACCTGGGCATGTTTGACACAGAGGCAGAGGGATGGGCCGCGATTGAGGCGCTACACGGTGGGCGCAAGCTGGTGCTCAAGGGCTGCGGCATCCATTACGAACTGAATAGACTGGGGTTGCGTGAATGTCGGTCGGGTGACAAGTTCATTCCAGACGTGTACAAACACACATCAGCGCATCAGCGATTGGAGCTATTGCGCGGGCTGATGGACGCCGATGGACACATTCAGCCGGGGCGTGGACGGACAGAGTTCACGGTGATAGGCGAACGGCTGGCGCGGGACGTGTTCGGGATTGTCTGTAGTCTCGGCATCAAGGCACACATTCACGAAAAGCCAATGGTCGTGAATGGGGAACCCTATAAGGCGTGGCGGGTGCAATTCACGTCTCACGTCCCAGTGTTCTGGCTGGCGCGCAAGGCGGCACACGTCCGAGATAGGACACGGTTGCGCAAGACACAGTTCAGGCGCTACATCGTTGGGGTCAAACGTGTGGCATCTGTCCCGGTCAAGTGCATCCAGACCGAGGCGGGGACGTACCTGGTCACAGAGTCGCATATTCCGACTCATAATAGCCGTCTGTGCGCGGAGAAAGCGCACGCCTTCTGCCTGAAGTACCCTGGCGCCATGGCCCTCGCGGTGCGCAAAACCAGGGAGTCCATGAACAACTCCACGGTCCTATTCATACAGCGGGCGGTCATCGGCGACGATCCCAGGGTGACGTTCGTCCCATCCAAGAGCAGGTTCGAGTATTGGAACGGCTCTATCCTGGCCTGGGGCGGTATGAACGACGACAAGCAGCGGGAGCAGATCCGCTCTATTGGGCAGGACGGCGGCCTGGACTTCGTGTGGATGGAAGAGGCCACCAGGTTTGTAGAGGACGACCTGAACGAGGTCCTGGGGCGGATGCGCGGCAAGGCAGCGCCCTGGATGCAGGTCATACTGTCCACCAACCCCGACGCGCCGAGCCACTGGATCAAGAAGCGGCTCATCGACGGCGGGGAGGCGGCGGTTTACTACTCAAGCGCCAGCGACAACAGCCACAACCCGGCGCAGTATGTAGACAACCTTGGCAAGCTAACGGGCGTCCTGGGCGAAAGGCTGCGCGAAGGGCGTTGGGTACAGGCAGAGGGGGCCATCTACTTCGACTTTCGGGATGAGGTGCATACCATCGAGCCCTTTGTCATCCCTGCCAACTGGCGCCGCATCAGGTCGGTGGACTTTGGTTACACCAACCCGTTCGTGGCCCAGTGGTGGGCAGTGGACGACGATGACCGCATGTACCTCTACCGCGAGATTTATATGACAAACCGCACGGTACGTAGCCATACGGAACGCATCGCGGAGCTTAGTGACGGGGAGCGCATTGAGGCTACGGTGGCAGACCACGATGCCGAGGACAGGGCGACGATGGCCGAGGGCGGCGTGAAGACGACGGCTGCCAAGAAGGCCGTGTCGGTCGGCATTCAGGAAGTCATGGACAGGCTGAAGGTGGCCGGTGATGGTAGACCGCGCCTGTTCATATTCAGGGGCGCAACGGTCGAGATAGACCAGTCGCTCGAAGAGCGCAAATTGCCCGTGTCTACCCTGGAAGAGATGACGCTCTACACCTGGGAGGACAAGGCTAAAAAGGAACAGCCGGTAAAAGAGCACGATCATGGCATGGACGCCATGAGGTACGCGGCGATGTACCTCAAGGGCAAGAACACCTGGTCGGCATACAGCCGGCAACAATAGGGGGTACGATGGCAATAACTGACCTGGATCGCGCATACGCTGCACTGTCTGGAAAACAGGCGCTGTACCAGACCCTGTGGGATTACTACCACGGCGACCAGCCCGTGGTTTACACCAGCAAGCGCCTGGATGAGATTTTTGCCGGACTGGACGCCAAGTTCACCGAGAACTGGTCTGCCGTCGTGGTCGATGCCATGCACGAGCGGGTGGAACTCAAGGTGCCCCGTGTGGCGAGCCCCACTGCGCAGGCCGCCCTCGACTCGATGTGGAAGGACCAGGAGCTTGACAACGAGAGCGACGATGCGCACCTTGCTGCCTTCGTGTGTGGCGAGGCGTTCATTATCGTTTGGCGTGACGGCGACGGCCCGGCGCAAATCTACTTCAACGATCCGCGCATGTGCCACGTCTTCTACGATGCCGAGAACCCCAGGAGTGTAGCGTGGGCGGCCAAGTGGTGGGACACCGGCGATGGCAAGCGGCGGATGACGCTGTACTACCCCGACAGGCTCGAATACTACATCAGCAAGGGCAAGGCGACAAACCTGGCTAGTGGCAAGTCGTTTAAGCCCCTTGGCGATGACTATATCGTGCAAAACCCATTCGGCGCAGTGCCTGTCTTTCACCTGCGTACCGGGCGCATCCCCCTGAGTGAAATGAAAAACGCCATCGCCCCGCAGAACGGCATCAACAAGCTGCTCATCGACATGATGGTTGCGGCTGAGTATGGGGCCTTCAAGCAGAAGTGGATTATCTCCCACGCCGACCCAACGGGTAAGGTCAAGGACGCGCCCAACGAGGTATGGTTCGTGCCCGGCGGTGACGGCGAGGGGCAGGCCACGCAGATCGGCGAGTTCTCGTCCACCGACCTGGGCAACTACCTGAAAGCCATCGACTCCCTGGCCGGCCATCTGGGGGCTATCACCCGCACGCCGAAGCACTATTTCTTCCAGCAAGGGGGCGAGGTCTCCGGTGAGGCGCTTATTGCCCTGGAGGCCCCACTGAACAAGAAGGCCGGGCGACGCATCGAGCGATTTGCCCCCGTGTGGGGCAGGGCTGTCGCCTTTGCGCTGACCATCTCCGGCTACCAGACGCTCCCTGCCGACGTGACCGTGGAATTCGAGCCGCCGGAAACGGTTCAGCCCAGGACCAGGGCAGAGGTCCGGCAACTAGACGTCGCATCGGGCATCCCGCTGACCACGGTGTTGAAGCGCGAGGGCTGGTCCGAGGGCGAGGTGGACAAGATGCTGGAAGACAAGCAGGCAGAGGAAGAGGCCAAGACAGACCTCGGCTCGTTGATCTTGCAGCAGTTTGAGCAGGGAGGCGGCGTTGGCTAGTGCCCACGAACAGGCGCTCCAGTACCGAGCCCAGCTTAGGGCAGGAAACGATGCGGCCATCAGCCGTCTCGCCAGGTCTTATGCCGCCACCTACAAGCGGCTACTGACCCAGTTGCGCGCATTGGAGGCCGACATACTTGAGTACCAGGCCACGGGCAAGGTATTCTCTATGGATTGGCTCCGGCGCCAGGAACGCTACCGCGAGTTGCTGGTTCAGTGTGAGGTCGGGATGCGTCGTTATGGGGCGGTTCTGCAATCCGAGATCGGGCAACTGGTCGATGCCGCCATTACCCAGGCGGAGCGCGATGCCGTGGTGCTGGTCAGGATGCGGCTACCGCTGCTTCCCGACAGGGCCTTGCGGTCCATGTGGAACAAGCTTCCCTCTGAGGCAATAGAGTCACTGTTGGGCTTCACTGCCGCCGATTCGCCGCTAACCGCCAGGATGGAAAAGTTCGGTGAAGGCATGGCCGCCAGAATGGGCGCCAGGCTGGAAGAGTCGTTGTCCATCGGCTACAGCCCGCGCGCCCTTGCCGCTACGTTCCGCAAAGAGCTTGGGCTGGATCTCACGAGCGCCCTGCGCCACGCCAGGACTACGCAAATCAGCGCCTACCGTGAGGCAACCAGGTTGGCCTATGCTGCCAACCCACAGATTGTCCCGTCGTGGACCTGGGTCAGCGCGCTCTCTTCTGGGACCTGCCTGGCCTGCATTGCCAAGCACGGCACCGTCCACCCGAACAGTGAGCGCCTGAATGACCACTGGGCGGGGTGGTGTGTTATGTCGCCGGTCACGGTGTCATACCGCGACCTGGGGCTGCGCGTAGACGGCCCCGATTTGCCGCCCATCCCTACGGGGCAGGATGCATTGAGGGCGATGCCTGTTTCGGAAGCTCGAGGGTTTTTTGGTAAGGACAAGGAATTGTATCAGGCGTGGCTCGACGGCAAGATTACGGCCGACAAGTTCGCCACGGAACGGGAGGACCCTGTGTGGGGCTCAATGATTGCCGTCAACCCCAAGGGGGCGCTTTTGCCACAAGTGCAAAGTTGACACGTGTCAATTTGCCGCGATCGTGGGACGTGATGGATCTCGTAACTTTCTGTGACTTGCGTAAGTTGGCACGTGGAAAGTCTACCACGTAAATTTCGTGCGTAACTAGCAACGGTGGGTGTGTTATAATGAGACTAGCTGGGCGGGATGCCCAAATTAGGAGGCGAGATGCCTGACAGCGTAACGAATGGAAACAGCGGCCCTGACTACGAAACCTGGTTCAACCAGCAGCCGGACGACGTGAAGGGGCTCATTGAGGGGCACACCACGGGACTGAAGAGTGCCCTGGACAAAGAGCGCAGTGAGCGCAAGGAGTTCGAGAAGCAGTTGCGAATTGCCGCGAGTGAGCAAGAAAAGGGCTCGGAGGCACGCAAGTTGCTTGAAGGACAGGCCGACCGGATGGCTCTGCTGGAGAGGCAGGCGGCGTTTTTCGACGCTGCTCATACCGCCGGTGCCACGAACCTGAAGCTCGCCTGGTTGGCGGCAGTCGATGCCGGCCTGGTGGACGACAAGGGCCAGGTTGACATGGACAAGGTGAAGGCGGCCTTCCCGCAACTCTTTGGTGCAAAGACCGTGGCCGGCAATGCTGGTGCTGGCACGGGTGACGACCCGCCCAAGGGGGGGATGAACGCGTACATCCGCAAGTCGGCGGGCAGGTAGTAAAACCGTGGCGCGGGATGCGCAGCGGTCATCGTGAGTGGTGCGTGACGCGCCATTCGGGCAAGATGCCACAAACCCAATCTTGAAATTTCGGAGGTCGAAATGCCTTACAACAGTCTGATCAGTCGAACCGACGCTGCGGCCCTCATTCCCGAGGAAGTCAGCGCCGAGATCCTTCAGGCACTGCCCGAGGTCAACCCCATCATGGGTATGGCGCGGCGGCTGCCCGACATGAGCCGGGGCCAGCTTCGGATGCCCGTCATCAGTGCCCTGGCCCAGGCGTACTTCGTGGACGGCGACACGGGGCTCAAGCAGACCAGCGAGGTCAACTGGGCCAACAAGTACGTGGACGCCGCCGAACTGGCCGTCATCGTGCCCATCCCGGAAGCGGTTCTGGACGATGCCGACTACGACATCTGGGGCGAGGTCAAGCCCGTCCTGGTGACTGCCCTCAGCAAGGCCGTGATGCAGGCGGTGCTCTACGGCACCAACATCCCGGCCAGTTGGACCACCAACCTGGGTGCCGCCGGGCTCGTTGCCGCAGCGAACGCTGCCGGTCACGAGGTCAGCGCGGCTGCCTACGACGATCTGTACCAGGCCATTCTGGGCGAGACCGATGCCGGTGTTGCCGGTGCGCTCATGCTCCTGGAGGCCGATGGCTACATGGCTACCGGCCACGTGGCCCACGTTTCCATGCGCGGCAAGCTGCGCAACGTGCGCGACGCCGATGGCAACCCCATCTTCTCCGGCTCCATGCAGGAAGCGGGGAACTACGTCCTGGACGGCGCTCCCTGCGTCTTCCCGATGGACGGTTCTATCGTCTCCGGCAGCGGCCTGCTCATCAGTGGGCAGTGGAGCGAGCTTGTCTACGCCATGCGCAAGGACGTGACCTACAAGGTCCTCGACCAGGCGGTTCTGACCGATGCCGGCGGGGCCATCATCTATAACCTGGCCCAGCAGGACATGGTCGCCTTGCGCGCCACCATGCGGTTGGGCTTTGCCCTGCCGAACCCGGTCAACTTCATGAACGAGACCGCCGCCACCCGGTGCGCGTTCTCCGTTCTGACGGCTTAGGGGGTGTGACATGGGTCTCTACCCGAGGGATTTTGAACCGTCCCTGGCGGGCCTCCCTATTGGCCCGTACAGCAACGTGTACTTTGTGGACCCGGCCAGTGGCAACGACGCTGCCAAGGGCACGAGCCGCAAGACGCCGCTGAAGACTCTTACCGAGGCGTACGACCGGTGTGTCAGCGGCCAGAATGACGTGGTGGCGCTCATCGCCAACACGTCGGGCGTCACGCTTTCCGCGCCGCTGGTGTGGGCCAAGCACTACACCCACCTGGTGGGCCTGTGCGCTCCGGTGCGCACGGCCCAGCGCGCGAGGATCTTTGCCGCATCCGATCTGGACGATGCCGTGTTCATCACCGTCTCGGGCACCGGCTGCATCTTCAAGGATCTCTACATCTTCCACGGGCCGGACGAGGCGACGGCGCTGGGCAACGTGCTGGTCACAGGCGGGCGCTGCTACTTCGAGAACGTCCACTTTGCCGGCGGCGGCCACGCGTCCAACGCGATTGACGGCTGCTACAGCCTGGGGCTCTCCGGGGGCGACGGCGAGCACCTGTTCAAGAACTGCACCTTTGGTCTAACGTCTATGGGGGCCGCGACCGGCGTGCGCTGCGTGGCGCTGCTGGGTGGCTATACCCCGCGCGTCGTGTTCGAGGATTGCACGTTCGCCCTGCATGCCACAAACGCCGGGGCCATGATCGTCGAGGATGACAGCGGCGGGGCCAGCATCATCGAGTACATGCTGTTCAAGGACTGCCTTTTCTTCAACGAGTCCGAGACGGCCATCGACACGGCCTTCGAGATCGATACCGTGGAGGCTGCCCGGCAGCACTTCATCCTGCTCAACTGCTGGCGCAACAGCGGGATCGATGACTGGGAAGACCAGGCCAAGGCGTGCGTCTGGGTTGGCGGTTCGCCCGACATGGGCACCGGCACGAGCCAGGGCGACATGGTTGTCGCCAGTGTAGCCTAGAAAAATCGGGCCGGGGGTTTCGGCTCCCGGCCCGCCTGAACACCTTTGGAGGGTTCAAAATGACTGTTGCACTGAATTCCGAGACCGGCAAGGGCCGGCTTGTCATCGATTACACCGGCGAAGCGGATGTGGGCGCCCAGGGCGAGATTCTCAACCCCGAGGGCTGCGACCTGTTGGTCATCGAGTCCTACTTCTACCTCATCACGCCCGCGACGGCGGCTGCAACGCTGAACGTGGGCTTTGGGGCGACCGGTGCCGACGCCAGCGACCTTCACGGCGCCCTGCCCCTGAACGGTGGGGCCAAGACCAGTTGGATGGGGCTGCACCCGGCGGTGACGCAGGACGCTGCCCTGACCGCTGGCGAGTGGGATGCCGACGACTACCTGACCTTCACCACGGCTGACCAGTCGGCCCTGCCCTGCACCGGCAAGTTGTACATCGAGTACATCCGGCTGGACTAGGAGACAACGATGGCTGCGACGGCGGCACAGATCGCAAAACTGCGGCGCATGGTGGCGGAGCCAACGGCTGGCACCTACACCGACGACGATCTGGCGGGGTACATTGAGCTTTACCCCACCATCGATGAACACGGTGAGGAACCATACGTCTGGACGGCAACCGCGCTGGCTCCCGAGAGGGACGACAACGACTACTGGGTGCCGACCTACGATCTGAACGCCGCCGCAGCCGACGTGTGGGACGAGAAAGCAGCGGCCCTGGCAGCCGACTACGACTTCTCTGCCGATGGGTCGAGTTACAACTTGTCCCAGGCTTACCTTCAAGCCATGAAGCAGGTGCGCCACTACAGGGCCAGGCGCTCGATGAGGACCATCACCCTGCGACCCGAGCCCATGCGGCGTCCTGCTTCGTGGATTGGTAGTGTGGGGGACTGATGCTGACCGATGCC
>Ga0265297_10012177_pt1 | contig 10378 bp, 8 predicted proteins | sample Munlanlwell13791_FD_192502 | JGI IMG/M metagenome (GOLD analysis project Ga0265297, IMG submission 192502) | Leachate microbial communities from a municipal landfill in Southern Ontario, Canada - Leachate well 137-91 | ecosystem: Engineered > Solid waste > Landfill > Unclassified | place...
CCGGCAAAGGAGGCAAGGGTCAGACCCGCCGATCCGGTTTTAGGTTAAAACCATTGGTTAGAGAATGGCTTAAAAAATATCCCAAATTAAGAGGGTACAGGTTTAGTGTGATTGAAGAAGCTCCTGACACGGTTGATATCGCGGCCTTGGAGAAAAAATTCAGCGCGCAAGAGATCGTTAACCCGAAAACATTGGCTGAAAAAAAATTGATACACTCAAAGAACGGAAAATTGCCCAAAGTGAAAATAATGGGCGATGGCGAGATAACGAAAATCTTGATAATTTCCGGATGCAGGGTTTCCGAAAAAGCCAGGCAAAAGATCGAGAAGGTCGGAGGAGAAATAAAGACCAAGCAGAAAAAAGCGAAAGCATTGACAGAAAAAGAACCAAAAGCGAAGATAAAAGAAAAAAGTAAATAAAATCTATTTATGATTTTTGATAAGCTTATCGAAATTTTCAAAGCAAAGGACTTGAGAAATAAAATCCTTTTCGTTTTGGGAATTTTTTTGGTTTTCAGGTTGATGGCGAATATTCCCGTTCCGGGAGTTGATGTTTTAAAGGTGCTGAATTTTGAGAATAATCAATATTTGGGACTCTTAAATGTGTTTACCGGAGGGGCGTTGGATAGGCTCTCAATTGTGATGCTTGGGCTTGGACCATATATTACAGCCACGATTATCTTACAACTTTTAACTTTGATCTTCCCCCAGATAGAAAAACTTTATAAAGAAGAGGGCGAGCAGGGGAGGCAAAAATTCAATCAGTACTGCCGAATAGCGGCAATCCCTCTTGCAATGCTCCAGGGCTACGCGATGCTTATGCTTTTGAAAAGCCAAGGCATAGTTGGAGATCTTTCCTTGATAACATTGGTTGTTTCAATTTTGTCCATCGCGGGCGGATCAATGGTTTTGATGTGGCTCGGCGAATTGATTTCGGAGAAGGGAATCGGCAATGGTGTTTCTTTGCTTATTTTTGCGGGTATCGTTTCCGATTTTCCGAACAATGTGTATAAAATGGCGCAATCATTTCAACAAACACAAATATTATATTACATAGCTTTTTTCGTTATCGCGCTATTGGTGATCGCGGCTGTTGTGTTTATTAACGAAGGCAGGAGAAACGTGCCCGTGTCTTACGCGAAGAGAGTACGAGGCAACAAGCTCTACGGCGGCGCGTCCACTTATTTGCCTTTAAACATCAATCCGGCTGGTGTGATTCCGATCATATTCGCCATCTCCATTTTAATGATTCCCGGGATGATCGCTTCTTTTTTCAAGATAACGGCTTTGGCCAATTTCTTCCAAAACCAGCTTGTTTACGGAATATTATATTTTCTTTTGGTTTTCATTTTTACTTTTTTCTACACCGCGGTTACGTTTGACCCGAAAAGCATTTCATCCAATTTACAGAAAACCGGAGGCTTTGTGCCCGGCATCAGACCCGGTGAAAATACCGCTGAGTTTTTAAAAAATATATTAAACAGGGTGCTTGTGATCGGAGCCACATTTTTGGGTTTGATCGCGATCTTGCCTTCCGTGATACAGGGACTTACGGGAGTTCAACAATTTACCTTTTTGATCGGAGGAACCGCGCTTTTGATTTTGGTCTCCGTGGCGCTGGAGACAATGAAACAGATCGACGCCCAGCTTGAGATGAGGCACTACGACATCTAAACTAAGATTCGGGGCCGAGCCCTGTACCGTACTTCAATCTTGTTGAAATTTCTTTACGGGGCTTCGCCCTGTACCGTGTTTCGACTTTGTCGAAACTCCGGTACGGGGTTTTGTTTTTTTATTTAAAAAGAGTTATACTTATAAGGTAATAAGTTAATTATTCCATAAATGACTAAAAAACCGTTAATCGTTACTTTTCTTGGAAAATCGGGCTCCGGCAAGGGAACCCAAGTTAAACTGCTAAGGGATAAATTTGATTTGGATTATATCGGTACCGGAGAATTATTACGAGAGAGAAAAAAAACATCTGATTTTACGGGAACAAAGATCGCGGAGGTAATAGATAGTGGTGGTATTAGCCCCACCTGCGTGGTTTTTTTTCTTTGGATGGCAAAACTGGAAGAATTCAAAAAAAAGACCGATTTCAACGGCATAGTCTTTGACGGATCGCCGAGGAGGATCAAAGAAGCGTATATGCTTGACGAGGCCCTGGAATGGTACGAGTGGAACAATTCGGTCAAGGTTATTCTTATTGACATTTCGGACGAGGAGGTTGAAAAGAGAATGCTCTTGCGCGCGAACGAAGCCGGAGCGGAAAAAAGACCGGAGGACTCTGTGGAGGGGATTAGAAAAAGGCTTGAGTGGTTCAAGGAAGAAGTTGGGCCGGTAATAAATTATTATGAAGAAAAAGGAAAATTGATAAAGATAAACGGCGAACAAACAATAGAAAAAGTTTTTGAAGATATATTAAAGGCAATTGAAAATGATAACGATTAAAACATTGGAGGAAATAAATGTGATGGAGTTGGGCGGGAAGAGGCTCGCCAAAATATTGGACACCCTGGGGGAATTGATCGTTCCCGACGCGCGAGGAGAAGATATTGAAAAAATGGCCGAAAAGCTGATCCGCGAAAGCGGAGGCAAATGCAATTTTAAAGAACAAGACGGCTTTCCGTCTTGCCTTTGTTTTTCCGTAAATAATGAGATCGTGCACGGTTTGCCCCGTGGGAAGGTTTTAAAAGAGGGGGATATAATGTCTCTGGATCTGGGGATTTTCTTTCCTTTGGAAGTTTTTCTTAAAAACAAGATCGATTATAAAAAATACCCGAACATTAGAAACGGATTTCATACGGATATGGCGAAGACCTATTTGGTCGGCGATGTTGATCCGGAGCTGCAACGCCTCGTCCGAGTGACAAAGAAAGCCCTGAAGAGGGGATTGAAGAAAGTAAAGCCCGGAGTTACCTTTGGGGACATCGGCGAGACTATTGAGCGATACGTGGACAGCCAAGGATTCGGCATTGTGAGAGATCTGTGCGGTCATGGCATTGGCAAAAATCTGCACGAAGATCCGGAAGTTTTAAATTACGGCAAAAGGCACAGCGGCGCGACACTTAAAGAGGGGATGGTGTTTTGCATTGAACCTATGCTTACTAATGGCGGTATAAAAATAAAAAAAGGGAAGGATGGTTATTCGTACGTCACGGAAGACGGTTCCGCGGCTGCCCATTTTGAGCATATGGTGGCCGTTGTCAGGGGTGGCGCGATAGTGCTTAGCGAATAAAGTTGACATTACCGTTTTCGGAAGCTAAAATATTAGAGGCACATTTACTTAGCCATTTAAAGATTCAACGGGTGATATTTTGGATTCAAGTGAAGGACAGGACGTAGCCACAGAGAAGCAAAAGTACCTTGAAGGCCTCGGATTCAAGAGAGTGAAGATTACGCATCCGCAAACAACGGCGCCGCATAAACACGGCCAATTCGAGGAGTTGGACATTGGCAGTATTGCCAGAACCGTTCGGGAAAATGAAAAAAGAGCGCAGGCATTATTGCCGCAAAGTTTTGAGAAAACTCAAAACTGACTTGTAGAAATACAAGCCTTTTTATTTTTTAGAAGAAATGTGTTATCATTTATCTAGTATGGCAAAACAACCGATGAAAAAAGAAACGGAATTGAGATACGATCTTCTAACCGATGATTGGGTGGTTGTCGCTCCCGGCCGGGCAAAAAGATTCAGGGAAAAAAATCCTCTCGGAGTTTGCCCGTTTTGCGAAATCGAAAGCCAAAGGGAGCCGGCTTTGGTGTACTCGAACGGGGTAAAAAAAGACTCGGAAGATCTGAAAAATTGGACTACGGTCGTGATACCGAACAAATATCCGGTATGCAATCCTTATCAAAATCCGAAAAAAGAAAAAGAAAATGAATTTCGGTTGAAAATAAAATCACCCGGATTTCACGAGCTTGTGATAACGCGAGACCATTCAAAGCCAATGGCCCTTTTGCCCCTGGGTAAGATAAAAGAAGTGTTTGATTGCTACAAAGACAGGCTGACCGAATATAAAAAATACGATTTTGTGAAGCAGGTGGTCGTATTTCACAATCACGGTTCTGACGCGGCCGCGAGCCAGCCCCATCCGCATTCCCAGATATTGACGATGCCCTTGATAGACAAAGAGTTTGAAATAATACTGAATAATTCGGAAAAATATTTTAAAAAAAATAAAAAATGTTTGCAGTGCGAGATCATTAATTTGGAGAAAAAAAATAAAGAAAGGATAGTTTTCGAAAACAAGGATTTTATTGCTTATTGCCCGTTCGCTCCGAAATTTCTTTTCGAGGTGATCATAACCCCGAAAAAACATAACCCCGATTTTACTGAAATAAAGGATTCGGAAAAGCAAAGTTTGGCGGAAGCATTCAAACACATTTTGTTAAAGCTATACAAAAAATTGGATAATCCGTCTTACAATTTTTACTTGCATACCGCGCCTTACGGGAAAAAATATCCTCATTTTCATTACTATTGGAAAATATTTCCACGTTTGTCGCCCTTGGCGGGTTTTGAACTTGGAGCCAATATGGAAATTTTAACAATGCTTCCTGAAGATCAAGCTAAATTTTTAAGAAAATGAAAAAATTAATTGTCGGAAATTGGAAATGTAACCCCGCGAAATTATCGGACGCAATTAAAATAATCAGAGGCATTAGAAAGGCTTCGTCAAATTCAACCAAAGCCGAAGTCGTTATCTGTCCGCCTTATGTTTTTCTGATCGATCTCATAAAACAAGCAAAAAATACGGATATAAAGATTGGGGCGCAAAATTGTTTTTGGACGGAAGGGGGAGCGTTTACGGGCCAGATATCGTGCAAGATGATCAAAAATTCGGGATGTAAATATGTTATTATTGGCCACTCGGAAGCCAGGCAATTCAACAAAGAAACCAATGAAGAAATAAACCGAAAGATCCACAGTGCTCTCGAAGAAAAATTACTTCCTATTTTGTGCGTTGGTGAGAATGGGGGAGAGCGAAAGAAAGGAAAAACATTTGAAATATTACGAACGCAAATAACCGAAGGTTTGGCAAAAATAAACAAATCCGATTTCAGTAAGATCACAATTGCTTACGAGCCGATCTGGGCGATCGGCACCGGCAACTTCGCGGAACCGATGGAAATGAAAAAAGCCAAGGATTTTATAATCGGCCTTATCACTAAATTGGCGGGGAAAGAAAATACTTCAAAAATAAGAGTGCTTTATGGCGGCAGTGTGAAATCGGAAAATGCCAGGCTTTATTTTAATGAAGCGCGAATGGATGGGTTGCTCGTGGGCGGGGCCTCGCTTGATCCTAAAGAATTTTCCAAAATTATAAGGTCGGTTGTCCCACTTCGCTCCTTTGGAGCTACGCGAGACTAGTCCCATTTTTGTGCTTCAATGGGCTTCAGTCTAAATTGGGACTAGAATTAAAAAAACCCGCGTGGCAGCGGACTTCGTTCTTTGAATTGAGAAAGAGAGTAAATCTCTTTTTTTCATGCGAATTACTTCACATACTTGCGGTACCTTGCCTGTTCTACGAGAGAACGGACCAGTTCGTAAATCGTAATAAGTGCACCTCCTTGTAAATGATCGATGTTAGGATTATAGCATATTAATTTTAAATTGCAATAGCATATAGAGCTAACGAGGTATTTGGAAAATACCCCGTTTATTCACTGTCTGTACGGCTCCCGAAGGAGCGTGAGTCTTTGCGCTTTTACGCCCGAGTGCCGAGTTAGGCTGACGCGCTGCCCACTTCACAAAGTACAATAAGGTCGCAACTCATTTTTTTTGCCTCCTGCCAATGGCAGAAAGCAACATCGGTAAGTTGTTTCGAAAGAGTCGTTTCAAAGAGAACTCTTTCGCTAAGCCATATCAAGGCTACGCCTTGACGAACACACAAGAGGCTGTGTTCAACCGGTAAATGACAGGCGCTTCATAATTGTATGATCTGCCTCCTCGGAACAATGTCCTACTTTCTTTATATAATATTTATCCTTTTAGCGCAACCTATAGGCGCAAAAGAATAAAGGCATCCCCGAAGGAATGCCTCACTAACCTGGTAATTTTGCCGGAATAAGTCCGGCCCCTCAAAAACTATCTTACCTTGGAGTCACGCGTCAAACCAGCTTCTGTGCACCTATGGACATTTTGACCTCTTTTAAGGTCCACATATTTTTTACGATCAATGCTTCGACGCATCGAAACATTGGCTTGCTCTTTCAGGGGAGAGCGTGGGCGCTTCGCTTTTTTGGCGAAACATCGGCCATACCGGGCTACAATAGCACCGAACACTTAACCCATATTGGGCTAGAAATAACTATTTTCTTTATATTATATATTTTCATTTAATACAAGTCGCGGGAATGTTTGGGGGTCGAACCCCCAAACATGAGTTATAATATTGTGCGACGTTTATTCAAGGGGATAGAGAGGAGTGGGAAGAGTAAAGAGTTTGATCTGAAAGTTAATCATTGAGGTTTTTACCGCTGTGGTATTTCCTATGAATGTCCCTTAAGTGCTTACTTGTGACATGGGTATATATTTGGGTTGTGGCGATATTTCTGTGGCCAAGAAATTCTTGAATAATCCTCAAATCCACGCCTTGATTAAGGAGGTCCGTAGCCATACTGTGCCTTAAGGTATGCGGGGTGGTAAAAAACGGTATATTTGCAAGCGTGGCGTACTTTTTGACCATTCTTTCCACGGAACGAGGGGTTAAACGGCCCTCTGAAGAGGCTTTTGCCCTATAATGGATAAAGAGGGCTTTATCGCTGTCCTCACGCGTTTTAAGGTGCTTTTTGACCCAATTTAGGGCTCTTTCCGAAAAGTAAACCGTACGGGGGTGGTTTCCTTTGCCTATAACGCCCAATTCAAGGTCTTTCTTGGTTTCCAGGTTCTTAAACTGTTCGCGGTTCAGGGCTGTTAATTCTGCTATTCTGAGGCCCGTGGAAAACAATGATTCCAATATGGCGCGATCCCGGATACCCGTGGTATTTTCCGTATTCGGCGCCAATAGGAGCTTTTCAATCTGTTCCAGGGTCAAAAACTTCACGGTATTTTCTTTGCGGGCATCCTTGGGAAGCTGTATTTTGTCAGCCGGCAAGGAGATAATATCCTTTTCCGCGAAATAGCTCAAAAGCGATCTCAGGGCTATAAGATAATAGTTCTGGGTCAACTTGGAGAGTATCTTATTGCTCACGGGATCCTTATAACGGGCCAGGAATAGCCTATAATCCCAAATATTCTCAGGTGTGAGCTCATGGGGTTTTAGGCCTTCTTTACGGACAGCCTTAAGCCAGCCCGTAAACTTGTTAAGATACCGGCTATAATTTTTTTGAGTATTATCGGATAATCCTTTTTCAATTTCACAGCAATCCAAAAAATCGGGGATATGTTTTATAATCGGCTTGTCTGATTTATTCATAATGTATTTGTGTATTATTGGTTATTGGCCCGGAATCAGCAATTTAGAGGCAAAAGCGCTAAAAGGCCTATGTGTCAAGATTCGCTATATTAAGCGTCGCTTAACCTACATTGTGCGACGTATGGTATAGACATAGATAAAGGGTTAAAGCCCTCTCCCCTCACGTTTTCTTTAATTTTTGGAACCGCTTAAATTATATATTATTTTTATTGTTTCTACAAATTATTTTTGGGGAAATTATTTTGTAAAATATTTTATTTAAAAATTCAGAAATAAAAATATTTAAAGATCGATTTTAGCGCCCTATCGGGTTTTGGCCAAATTGCCTATTAGTGCCCCCATATGCCCAATATACTCATTTTCGTCTATTTGCCCGTCGGCTAGTAATTTTGCCAACCCCGCATAGTAATCTTGTTGTATTTTGGAGGTCGGCACTACCGCATTATATATTCTAATATCGTCCAATGAGCCATTGAAACGATCAAAGCCTTGTCTCGCTTCGCCAATTCTTCTGATAGTTAGATTTCCGTTGGTCGTTGTTTGAGTATCTGTTTGTAATATTCCATTTAAGTATAATTTCCAGACGTTTGATCCGTCTTCCGTTATCGCGAAATGATACCACTGTCCAGTATTGATCAAGCTATTAAAATGCAGATCAATCTCATCGTTGTCCGTGTTGGTTTCTCCGCAGATATCGTGGTTGTATTGTCCGGCATCATAGCCAAATCTCAAATACGACCAATTGCCGAGATTGCCGCCAACTATGCCCAAATAATCTTGCGCGTTAATTTTTGCCCAAAAAGACAAGGTATTATTATTTGTAAAAATATAATTACTGGCAAGTGAAATATAATTTACGCTTCCCTCAAATTTCAGGCATGTTCCGTATACGCAATTAGAACTACTCATCCAGCCGGAAGTATTGGTATCTCCGTATCCGGCGGCTGTGCTGGTGAATCCGGTAAGCGTGCCCGTATTGTTGCCCGTCCACGAATCGGTTGCTGATGTTCCCGATCCATTATCTAATTTCCATTCGGAGATCATATTATTCAGCAACGAACTACGCAACGAATTTGCGAAGACCTGAGCTTTCGCAAAATTTGCTTTCTGTGTTGCTGAGCTCATCCCCACAATAATCAAAGCAGACAATATTCCAATTATCGCGATAACTACAAGCAGTTCTATTAATGTGAAAGCTTTATTTTTTAAATTTCTCATTCTTAATTCTTGCTTCTTAATTCCTTATTCTTCTTTAATATTATACCAAAAAATAGACAAAAGAAAAGCTAATTATGTTCGCTAACGTTGAAGTTTTGATCAAGCGAAGCAACGCGTTGTTGATACTCAGATATTTCTACTCCCTGTTTCGCAAAAAGCTTATTCAATCCAGCGAAGTAGTTTTGTTGGATCTGAGAGGTTGGAATTGCTTCGTCATATAGTCTGACATCATCAATAAGTCCCTCAAAAAAATAAATTGAAGAATAGTTTTTTCCAATAAAAAAATTGGTATTACTAGTTGTTGTTCCAGCTATTTTTGTTCTACTGTTGTCAAATGATCCATCAATATATATTTTCTGTGTGGTCCCATCAAGTATAAAAATGAGATATCGCCACTGGCTATTATTTAGGTTTGATGCATTAGAATCTAGGCCGCTTGTGTCGCTGCCGGCTCCCGAGTGGAATTTTAACTTTCCGACAGAGGGGTAATTTAAGTGTACTAATCTGTAACCGTTATTTACATCAGTAGAAGACCATATTGTTTTTATTTGAGAGGTGGAGGTTGATTTTATCCAAACGGAAAGAGTGTAGTTTGAATCAAAAATACTATCAAGAGCCGTTGCGTTTCCATAATCTATATAATCATTTCCGTCAAAACTCAAACATTTTTCCGAAACGCAATTAATATTTTCCTTTATTAATGGTCCGGAAACCGCAGAGGCATCATTTGTTCCCCAGGTATCTTTAATGTCTGTTGTGTCCGCACTTTGTCCATCCGTGTGTGTCCCACTTTCAAATTTCCATTCCGATACTTTTGATGACATCAAGGCGCTGTCCACTGAATGCGAAAAAGCCTGAGCTTTGGCGATCGTAGCCTTTTGGGTCGTCGAGCTCATTCCAATAACAATCAATGTTGAAAGAATACCGATAATAGCGATAACAACAAGCAGTTCTATTAAAGTGAAGGCGTTAATCTTGCGCATAATTTGATTTTAATTCCACAAGGCGATTTTGATATTCAGATATTTCTATTCCCCGCTTCGCAAAAAGCTTATTCAATCCCGCGTAATAGTTTTGCTGGATTTGAAATGTTGGAATGACCGCACTATATATGCGAACATCATCTATTAAACCATTGAAAAATCGATCGGATTCCACTGTATTATATCTACCCATATTATTAGTTGTAGCACCAGTAGAAAAATCATAATCAAAAGTTTCGACGTCAGAGACGCTATTTACATAGAATGTTGTATTATTGGTAGAGCTATGACTATTAAACGCTACTACTACGTGAACCCAATTACTTAAGGGAATTGTTGTTGTTCCGCTGATACCACTGACCCCGGTCTTAGATAGGTATAAAACGTGGCTACTTGTCAGAATTGAGAAAGCAGCGCCGTTCCCGCTAGATACTCCAAGTATCGCCTTACAATAACCAGAACCATAAGAATTGAGCTTGACCCAGGCAGAAATCGTAAAATCTTTATCTTCCATAGCGAGACTGGTGTTGCTTCCCAAGTCCACATAATCCGTACTTCCATTAAAGCTGAGGCATTTTCCCGTGATACAGTTAGCCCCGTCTTTAAGATCCGGTGTTCCGACTGCGGTACCATGATTACTTCCCCAGCTATCGGTTACAAAATTGGCAGCAGAAGATATATCTTGGTCTATTGTCCCTGAAAGATTATTAAAGTTCCATTCAGACACCTTCGACGACATTAAGGCATTATCCACTGAAT
>Ga0265297_10012178_pt1 | contig 10377 bp, 10 predicted proteins | sample Munlanlwell13791_FD_192502 | JGI IMG/M metagenome (GOLD analysis project Ga0265297, IMG submission 192502) | Leachate microbial communities from a municipal landfill in Southern Ontario, Canada - Leachate well 137-91 | ecosystem: Engineered > Solid waste > Landfill > Unclassified | place...
GAAGCCAGCGCAGAGAGTTATACATTCTTATTTTTGATGTGTTATCGCTGTACAGCTCCTGGGTTTCGTTTTTTTTTGCTTCAGTTCTAAAATAATACCAGGGCCCCATTCTTGATATATATTTCCATCCTGCATCTTCGAATAAAGTTATATAATCGTCTATATTTTCATTTCTGATAATCTTGAAATCAAGCCGGTATATAATGTCTTCCGGTTCGCCTTTTCTGAATATATAAGTTATAAAACTGGTATTATCGAGGTGCCATCCTTTCTTTGACATTTCGTTCAACCAGTTTTCTTCTTTTTCTGCCTGCCAGGCTAAAAATATTCTGGATACTGTTTTAAATCTTCTATCATCATCATCATATGCTCTCATTCTCGGCTCCTTTCTTATGCAGAAGCTTCTCGCCGTTCTGTGTCATCTCCTTCAGTCTGTGTAATTCATATTTTATTAATTCTTTTCCCAGTTCACTTATAATATAAATCTTTCTGCGGGGATTTTTTTCCCCGGATTCTCTGGGTATGATCAAACCAGCTTTCACCAGGTTACCCAGTGCACCATATAGTGTGCCCGGACCAAGATGGATCCTGCCTTTGCTTAAACTTATTACTTCCTGCATGATCCCATAACCATGAAGTGGTTCCAGAAGTGATATTAAAATGTAAAATGTAGTTTCCGTAAGAGGTGATAGTTTTTTAATTTTATTCATACAAATCCTTCTGTATTTCTATTACGGCTAACGATATAACGTAATACGTTATATCGTATGTCGATATAATAACACAATAGATAAGATGATGTCAATACTCAAAGATAATTACAATTGATTATTTTTATACCGGTCTATTAGCCAGTATAAAACCTATAATATGTTTTTATGCAATTCCATACTTCCAGCGGCTACAGCATCAGATTTGAATATATGCGATATCTCTACATTATCTAAAGATAATGTCACCTTTATATTCATTGTCGTATTTGCGGTTACGTTAATATTAAGCTTTATATTTTAGTTGCTCGATAATTAGTTGTCCGGTAATATCTTAATATATAATTAAATAGACTAAAATTATGTCGAATATTGTGTTATTAACCTGGGAAAATGAATAAAAACATAAGAAGAAATAAATTAAAAGTCCCGATTATTATTATCGTAATATTTAGTATTTCTATAATCCTGCTACCAGGATGTGCAGACAACGCTTTATGTACTATCACCTGCTATGGAAGAATTTGACCTGGATATGCTCAGAAATGCCGATAATGAAGAAGTCAGAGCACTAATAGAAGAGACTATAATCAAGGAATATTTAACGAATTATAAAAATTCGATAAGGAAATTTTATTTGATATTGAAGAGTAAAGAGGCCAAAATATATTATAAGATCAATACAATTTTAAGAGTGGGTGAAATGTAGGATGAATAATAAATTCTCAGTATTAAAAGAAATAATTGTAGGTATTCTAATACTTGCAATGCTTCCAGTACTAATTTTTTCAAGCTGTAAGCCGGAACAAGAAATTGATAATGATGAATCCGGTTCAGAGGAAGAACCAGGTACGGAGGAACCGGGAGATAAATCAGATATAGATGAAGAACCAGATGGCAAAACCGGTACCGGTGAAGAAGATATCATTAACGCATTTAATGAACTGCTGGATCAGGGTTCAAGGTCATATCAGCTTATTTCTTTTATCGATGATAATATGGCAGAAATTTCACCTGAAGGTTTCGATATTTTATTGGAAAAATTAGAAATGGTACAGAAAGAAGACATACAATATTACACGGATCTATTGTTTGAAGATGATTGGCAAAATAAGCTTAACGTCATCTTTTACCGTGACATCGAATCAGAAGATCTTGCAGATATTGATGACATACAGCTAAAAGAGTTAATGACAGAAATTATTCAGGGCGGATTTAAACTCGTGGCGCTTGAAGGATCATTTTATCCATATATTGATTATGAATTTCTTAAGAAGTATTCGGAATATCTAAGCCCAATGTACTTTGATTACATCAACGTTATGGCCCTGGAATCAAATAAAGTATTTTCCAGGGATGCGGCACTAACCATATCCTGGGATGAGCTGGCTTTAAGATTAATAAATTGCGAAGAATTTTTGCTGAACTATCCTGATGAGACTATCAGAAAAAGATCCGTAGGAGATCTTTATATGAGATATCTCGTATCTTATATAATCGGGCAGAACAATACTCCAACTTATAGTTATGAAAATAATACTATATATCCCGAGGTCCTGGATAGTTATGATAAATTATTTTTAGAATACCCTGATTACATAACTGCTGACCTTATAAGATCCTACACTGAAATACTGGCAGAGACAGACAATACTATAAATGAATCTGTTTTTGAGGAAATAAATGGGATCTACAGAGAAGCTGTTCTTTCCTTTGAACTTAATTCACCTCCGCTTTTATTTGAAGGTATTAAAAATACATATTACCAGACCCCTCTTTCAAAAAATGGTTATGTAGTTTTAATAAACGGAGAATTCCTGGAAGAAGATGATACTGATCAGGCAAATAATGTTCTTATAAAGCTGAGTGATTTTTTTGCTTTCGGAGATTTTGATGGTGATGGTATAAATGATGCAGCAGCGATTTTGACATCTTCTAAGCAGAATGAGGTAACTATTTATTCCCTGACTCTAAATCTGAACAGGTATTTTTATTTTCAAAATATACCGGATGTAATGATCGGCAACAGCGCCGAAATAGAAATTAAAGGTATTGAAATAGAAGAAAACCGGATTTCTATTAATATAATTTCAGACGGTACCGAAGAAACACTTATATACGGAGTTGTAGATAATCAATTTGTTGAACAATAGATAACATATCATGGAAAAGAAACTGCTGAGAAAATCAGCTTCTTCAAAATGATTTCCCGGACTTTATCATTATAAATATAACCGGTTCCCAATATAACCATAGCTGAATTAATTATGAAATAAATTTATTCTATATATATTTTTGGTTATAATAAGAAGTCTACGGTGTTTTATATGCAAACAAAAAAATATATCGAAGAATTTACTAAAGTCTGGATGGGATGCAGTACTGAATTTCCATCTCTGGGTCCTGTATATTTTTACAAGGATAAATTATCCTGTGAGGCCCGGTTAGAAAAATTCTTAAAAAGGATAAAAAGAAATAAAAACAAAAAGTTAAAACCGGGCGTGAATAATTCAGGTTCTGCTAAATCTATTTTTCCCGAAATAAGAACTTTCTTCAAACCAACATTCGGTTTTGAAGATAATCATTTAAATATCATATTCTCAGACAGTTACAGGGAGGCAACAAAGGAATTTATAGAAACCGGACAGCGCTTTGACCCAAATCTGGACATGGAAGATATTCTCCAGGCCAGTCGTAATGTCTGGATAATAAACAGCATACAATCGATGATGGGTATGCCTGTAAAATTAACTCCTTCTATTTTTGCATATAGCATGCTTTACCCTTACACCGATAATTATCTTGATAACCCTGATATCAATTCGGAAAACAAGGTCACTTTTTGTAAACGTTTTCAACAGAGAATAAAAGGGAAGAGGATTATCCCTAAAAATAATAATGAGAAAAATATATTTGAACTGATAGGAATGATAGAAGAAGAGTATGATCGGAAACGCTATTCGAAGGTTTATGAAAGCTTGCTGGCCGTTCACCGCGGTCAAACAAACAGCATCCGTTTGCTTGATAATTCAAACTCACTTTCAGAAACAGATATTTTAAAAATATGTATTGAGAAAGGAGGAGCCTCGGTTCTTGCGGATGGTTACCTGGTTTCCGGTTCCCTTACGAAATCTCAGGAAAGATTTTTATTTGGTTTCGGCGCGTATCTTCAAATGGCCGATGACATACAGGATACGGATAAAGATTCCGGAGCAGGGCTTCTGACTCCTTTTTCACAGGCTTCTATGCATTCGTTGCTGGACAAATATGTCAGCCGCACTTTCAATTTTGGTATTAAAATAATGGATCTTATCAATTGTTTTAAAGGAAGCGATCTGGATTGTCTGAAGAGCCTTATAGAAAATAGTACAGGCAAACTGCTTATTGAATCGGTTGGCCTCAATGATAAATTTTATAGCAAATCATTTTTAACGAAAATAGAAGGATATTCTCCATTCAGATTCTCTTATTTAAAAAAGCGGAAGGGTTCATCTTCAAATAAGGATTTATTTGCAGAAGTGATCAAAGAATCCATATTGGCCAGTGGCTAATTTTAAATTTCTTAAATAGTATTCAAGACACCAGGGAGGATCAGAATAGTTTGATAATAAACGTAATATGAGAATTCAAGATATAATAGCTATAATATTTTTAATATTAACATATGGAAAACAGCACAGATATCACTTTTAAAATCATAAACTCTACTGAGGAACTTATTGCTGCTTACAGTGTCAGATTCAGTGTGTTTTGCGAAGAACAAAATGTCCCATATTATATAGAAGCCGATGAATATGGATCGAGCAGGGTTCATGTAATCGGTTTGCAGGGCAGCGAGCCTGTCGCTACAGGGAGGATGCATATAAACGAGGGCTGGTTGAAACTCGAACGTATAGCTGTAAGGAAGGCATGGAGATCACGTAAAATTGGTTCGAAACTGGTAAATTTTATGATAAAAGCCGGTAATGATATGGGAATATTTAAATATAAACTCAATGCACAGGTCAGTAATATAAAGTTTTATGAACGGCTGGGATTTAAAACAAAAGGTAAAGTATTTATGGAAGCAGGCATAAAACATGTTCTAATGATAAGGGAAGATGATGGATATAAATGATATAAATTCCAGTAATTTTCGTAATTTTTATTAAGGTATTATAATTAGCATATAAAATATTTAATAAAGAAAGGTTGACTTAAATGCTAAAAGATTTCAAAGAGTTTATAATACGGGGGAATGCTGTCAGTATGGCAGTAGGCGTAATTTTCGGTATAGCTTTTGGGATCATTATAAATTCACTGGTAAATGATATCTTAATGCCACCAATAGGGTTTCTCCTGGGGAAGGTAGATTTTTCCAACCTTTTTGTTGTACTTAAAGAAGGTGCTACTTCCGGACCATACTTATCACTAACTGCAGCCAAAGAAGCAGGAGCAGTTACGTTAAATTATGGAGCATTTGTTAATACAATTATAAACTTTCTGATAATTGCTCTTGTGCTGTTCTTTATTATCAGGGCCGTTAATAGATTAATGAAGAAAAAGGAAGTTAAGCCAATTACCAAAGAGTGTCCTTTCTGCTTTACATCTATCGATCTTAAAGCTACTCGCTGTCCAAATTGTACATCTGAGTTAAAGATCCAGTAAATTAAAAATATTTTAAGTCCGTATCAAACAACTTCTATGTTAGTAAGTTTTATTGACCATGTTTTTTATTTCTTTATCTCTATACATTAATGAATCTGTTTTAGCAATGAATTCCTCCCTGGACAATCCAGACCTGGAATCATAAACCTTGTAACCTGCGCTGAAACTAAGTACAAATGGATTAGAACTTTTTTGATTGTACTGTACAACTTTGCCTCTGATTCTATCTATAGTCTGTTTTATTATCTTTTCATTACTGATATCAAGCACGATAATGAATTCATCGCCGCCATATCTGGCTAAAAAATCTTCGTCTCTCATGCATGTTTTTAATATTTGTGCTATATCAACCAGTGCCTTATCTCCTGCAAGGTGCCCGTACTTATCGTTTATGGATTTGAAATTGTCAACATCCAAAATAATGCATGAGAAGCGCTTACCCTTTTTAGCGGATTGCATACGATCATTAAGGTAATTGTCTATCTGCCTCCGATTAAATACTCCTGTCAGATGATCTAAATTCAGTCTTTCGTTCTGAACATAATTGTGTATGATGAATATTGATATTGTAACGCTGGTCCATAATACGGCAATGCCATAAAATAAAGTTTGCATGATTGCACCTATTAAGGGAGGTATAATAAAAAGCAGCATAGGAATAAAAAATTTTCTTGGAGTTCTTTTCCGAAAGACGATGTATAGAATAGTTGAATAAAAAAGTGGTAAGAATGATGCAAATACCATTACCATAAAATAAGGTCCGCGCTGATAGATATTATTGCTATCAATTCTGAAAAATAAACCCATAAAAGGACTTAATAGTGACATTATTGTATTAATAGAAATTGGGAAAAGCAGCAGTATCATTTCAGTCCTCAAACGACGTAAATCATGTAATAGCTGATAACTTGCATACAGAGCCCATATTGAGGCGGGTATTGGACCAAAAATGAAAAATATTGTATTTGTGGTTTTATTTAATATATAAAAAAGTTCACCCTGTCGTCCGTCAACCAGCAGAGTTCCAATTTCGAGCGCCAGTAATGCCATTGTAGCAAGAATCAGCCAGCGGAAAAGCCGGTTTTGAAGCATATGTTTCTCGGTTAATTTTAGATTGGTTATATACATTACCGTGCATATAATCAGAGAAAAACAATTTAAGCCAATCTGTCCGAAAATATTCATGAAATACCCTAAAAGTAAAATTACATTAGTGGTAATTAATATTATAATATACTTTATAGATAAATAATACAAGTTTTAACATATTATTAAATATATTTATGAATAATATCATTTTACCGGCATTAAGGTCAGGGTGCTGTTTAGTTAAATTATTTAATATTTTATCCATCCGGGATATTGACAAAAGAAATGGACTGCTATAAGATTGAATCGTTTACGTAAACGATTATTCTAAATAATATTATAAGTTAAAATTTTAAAAAATTAATAAGAAAAAAATATAAAAGAAGGAAGTGAAACCAGAATGAGTAAATGGAAAATACCACCCGAAGGCGGCCATATGGATCTGGCTACAGGTATCTATTTTCAGAATATGACCGGAAAGGAAATAGAAAAAAGATTGAAAAAAAATGATCTTATAATCATACCTGTAGGCAGTACGGAAAATCACGGCCCACATGCATGTTCCGGAGAGGATACTTTTTTATTAACGAGACTTGCCGAACAGGTAGCTTTAAAAACAGGATGTACTGTTGCGCAACCTGTCTGGTATGGCTCACATCCTTGTAATCATCTCGGAATGCCAGGTACGATTGTTGTACCGGAGGAAGACCTTGCGGCATATCTGCGTGCAATAATAGCCGGCTTCTGGAATGCAGGATTCAGAAAACAAATATTTATTAACGGACACGCTCAGGATTATGTCATTCCTACGGCTATTCATCAATTTGGTAAAAGATTCCAGGTACCTGCAATAGTAGCTTATCTGAACTGGTGGTTTTCGATAAGAAAACATATAAGAACCATGGAATACGGAGGACCTTTTGAAACACCTTTTGTGCATGCAGATGAATGTGAGACTTCTTTTTCGCTGGCTCTGTTTCCGGAGATGATCAACATGAAGGATGCCGTGAATACAAAGAGTGAAATGTATATAAAGGATGGAATCGTAGATAAGTCCGGACTTGCATATGGCTATCCAATGAGGTTTTATGATCATATTGGACTGACTGGTATGGAACTATTGGTTACTCCGGAAGGTGTAGTAGGGAAGAGCAAACTGGCCTCTGCCGAAAAGGCAAAACCTGGCGTAGAAGCGGCTATGGATTATCTGGAGGATCTTGTAAATGAGATAATGAAAAAATTTCCGGCAGGTAAGCTTCCCCCAACAGAAAAAATGACGCAGAGATCAAAAGAGGAGATCGAGGCAGTATTAAAAGGCCCTCGCAATGGTGGGAAACATATATATACTATTTGTTACCCTACTTAAAATACTCAGTTTTTATATTTATTAAATTATTTTTAAAGAAGGTTGAGGAGAATACAAATGGAAAATTATGTAAAAGGAGAAAAAGATTATGTTGATGGCAAAACCATAAAAGCGGCAGTAATGGTGGAGCCGGGAAAAGTAGAACCCCAGCAACTTCCATGGCCAAAACTTGAAAGAGGTGCATTAATACTTAAAATGCATATGGCAGGAATTTGCGGTACCGATAAGCACGCTTACAGGGGAGGAATAGAGAAAGTTCTATACGGAGGAACCGAAGCGGAGCAGGAGATAGCATATCCTGCTGTCCATGGACATGAAAATATTGGCGAAATAGTTGAAATGCACCCTGAAGATAAATGTTCGATAGAGTATTATGGGAAAGAGTTGAAGATCGGGGATATGGTAACGATGTGTCCAAATATAATATGTAAAAACTGCTGGTACTGCAGGCATATATACGCTTATCCCTTTTGTGCCAAAAATACTACAATAGGCCTATCGTTCCCAAGCAACAAATGGCCATATGTGGCAGGCGGATGGGCAGAATATATGTATGTTCCAAAAGGAGCATGGGTTTATAAGGTACCTGAGGGAATGGCTGACGAATTCGGGGCACTGGCGGAGATCTTTACGGTCACTGCTGTCCTTGATAGAGCCAAAGAATATTCGAGGCTTGAAGCAAGGGGCTTCGGTTTTGGAGACACAGTGGTAGTTCAGGGCGGCGGAGCAATGGGTCTTACTCATATTGCAAAGGCAAAAATGCTTGGTGCCGGAAAAATAATACTGGCCGATCCTTCCGAAAAGAAATTTAAAATAGCAAAAGAATTCGGGGCAGATTATTGGGTCGATGTAAGTTCAACTACTGTAAAAGAAAGAGTAGAAATGGTTAAGGATCTGACTGAAGGAAGAGGAGCTGATGTTGTTGTAGAGGTAGTCGGAACGGCAGCAGCAGTAAAAGAGGGCTTACAGATGACAAGAAGAGGGGGCACTTATATCGAAACCGGTAATTTTGTTGATACAGGTGAAGTTCCCATAAATATACACAGAGAAATTGGGGCGAAGAATGTCCTCCTGATTGGAAATACCAATCATCCCCATACCGGTTATTACAGGCATATGGAAATGATGATGAAGTACAAAGATGAGTATCCTTTTGAAAAGTTAATAACACATAGATTTAAAATCGATGATGCTAAAAAAGCAATTGAAACTTCTCTTGAAACCGATCCGCTTAAAGTAGTTTTTGATATGACATTATAATGGAAGGAAAAAAGATGTTTGATATCGGTGTAAGTCTATCACCGGCAAAAACTGATTTTGGACCCCTGCTTTTTTCCGGTAACCTGGATAAAGGTTTGGAGGTAGCCGCCGATTTAGGGTACCAGGGAGTGGAATTAAGTATGCTTGATTCGAAAAAAATCGATACCGCATGGCTATTGGATAAATTGAAAAAATTAAATTTAAAGGTCTTCTCCCTGGCTACCGGGCAATCATATTATACAGATGGGTACTCATTATTCAATCACGATAAAGACAGCAGAAGAAAGACTCTGGAAAGATTAAAGGGTCATATAGACCTGGCATCAAAATTGAATGCCATGGTCATAGTTGGAGGGATAAGGGGCAAATTGCAGGGTTCTATGGCAGATAGGAAATTACAGGAGGCTGAAGGCAAGTTACTTTTAAAGCAGTGTGTTGAATATGCCGGGGATAATAATGTCACACTTTTAATTGAGCCAATAAATAGATTCGAAACGAATCTTATAAACACTCTTCAAGAAGGCGTGGAACTTATCGAAGAGATAGGTCTAAAAAATTTAAAATTGCTGCCGGATACCTTTCACATGAATATAGAAGAGAAATCCATTGAAGAAAGCTTGATAAAAACAAAATCTTATATAAAATATATACATTTTGCGGATAGTAATAGACTTGCACCGGGTTCCGGACATATTGATTTCAAATCTATAATATCCACGTTGAGAAAAATAGGTTACAGGGATGCTATAGGCATCGAGATACTCCCTGAACCTGATGACTTGAGTGCCGCAAAAAAATCTATTGAATTTTTTAAAAGTATTAATTTATGAGAGTTGGATCCTTGTAAATTAGCTGAATTTTATCCATCGAAAAAAAATTCAAATTAAACTATTGACATAATATTTTAAAACTATTAATATATAACCGTTTACGTAATCGGTTTAATTTGAAGGACTTTTAATTGATTGAATGCAATATCTAATATAGTGCATTACTTAACATCTAAAAATATTTAATTCTATAATAATTAAAAATCTTGAAATCGCATATTTTAATTTATAAGTGTCTCTAAAAAAGAAGGTTTTTTATTAATTCTAAAAATATTTATAGATAAATTAATAATTATTATTTTAAAAGGAGGATTTTATGAGAGTTGGATGTAATACCGTAAATTTTAGACCGGATGTCGATTTGGATTTTGCTTTAGAAAGAATAGCAAAAGCCGGTTATGAATGGATTGAAGTAGAAGCAAATAGGACATGGTGTACCCATGCGGATCCCTGGAAAGATGATCCAATTAAATTT
>Ga0265297_10012179_pt1 | contig 10377 bp, 8 predicted proteins | sample Munlanlwell13791_FD_192502 | JGI IMG/M metagenome (GOLD analysis project Ga0265297, IMG submission 192502) | Leachate microbial communities from a municipal landfill in Southern Ontario, Canada - Leachate well 137-91 | ecosystem: Engineered > Solid waste > Landfill > Unclassified | place...
TCGTAGAAATTAGAATTTACTCCTTTTTTTGAGAAAATTCTCCAAGTAGATTTGATTTAAGATTAATTGTTAATTTTGTGGAATGAATATCACATTTTTAGGACAGGGATTCGAACCTGAATCCAAAAATTCAATTGGAAACTATTTGATGACTTTTTTGTCTCAACAAGGGTTTCATACATTTATAGGTATATCTGCATTCGCTAGCGAAGCTGGTATTGCTGGTCTTGCTAAGTATTTTGAAATTGCAAAAGCTAATTTTGAAAATTTATCTTTGATTGTGGGCATTGATCAGGAAGGAACATCAAAAGAAGCATTGCATGAAATCGACTATTTGCAAATAAATAGTTACATTTTCTATCAACAGGAAGCACCAATTTTTCATTCAAAAATTTATTTGTTTGAAGGAAACGAAGAAATCAAACTTATTATTGGTTCTTCAAATTTGACAGCAAAAGGTTTGTTTGGCAATGTTGAAAGTTCGTTACTTGTTGAATTTTCCAGCCATGATGATGAAGGAAATCGTTTACTCTCTGAACTTAAAAATTATTATCAAAGTTTATTCGATTTTACAGACCCAAATCTTTTCAAGATATCAGAAGAAATAATTCAGGAATTTATTGACAAAGGTATAGTTCCTAATGAATCAATACGTAACAAGAAACACGGGAAACAATCATCAGAAGGCATAAATACATCAGATAAATCCGGTTTTAAAATACCAAAAAGAGCAACTGCAAAGATTCCTGGTAATTTCAGACCCAAATTAAAAAAGAGTAAACAAGTTGTTAAAATTATAGAGGAACTTGAAATCATTGAAGAAAATGAAGTTTTACTTAAAGATTTGATTTGGAAAAAATTATCTCTTAGCCAAAGTGATGCACAACAAGTTCCTTCAGGTACTGCAATTACTGCAAATTTAAAATTATCTCAAGCAAGATTTAAAATTAGTGATAGTTTTATAGATCAAAAAACGTACTTCAGAAATCAAGTGTCGGAAATTTAAACTGGGTTAATACTAAACCCGGTAACTATTCATATGAGGAAGTATTTTGCCAATTTAATATAACCATACTAGGTAAAAACTTTGGTGTCCTTTCACTCAAGCTCAGTCATGATCCTGTTAGAATTGCTGACCAAGGAAATACTCCAACTTGGCTTCATTGGGGAGAAAATCTTTTACCGCATTTAAGAGATATCAATGTTACGGGCAAAGTATTTAAGCTTTATTCTACTGTAAACGATAATGTTTTTAGTATTGTAATCGAGTAAATTTCCCAGCGACACAAATTGTGGAAAAATTCTTAATAAATAAAATTCTTTTGTGCATTTTTGATTAGTATCTTTGGACTAAAATTGTCCAAATGAAATTCGAGAAAACATTCGGAGAAACAGTAAAAAAGCTTCGGGAAGAAAAGAGCCTACCCTTACGTGAAGTTGCAGAAGCATTGAATATTGACACTTCAATGCTAGGAAAGATTGAAAAGAATAATCGAAAACCAACCAAACAATTAATTCAAAAGTTTGCAATATTCTTTAAAGTAAGCGAAAAAGATTTGACGATTGCATTTTTAAGTGATACTATTGCCTATCAAGTAATAAATGAAGAAGATTATGCAACGAAAGTTTTAAAAGTAGCAGAGAAAAAGGTAAAATATTTAAAAATCCCAAAACTTCTTGACAAATGAAACTGATTACCGAAGCTACAGCAGAAAAGTTGAGAGGAGGTTTTTATACTCCAATTCCAATAGCGGAATTTATTTTACGTTGGGGCATTAATGGCAGCAATGACTATGATATTCTTGAGCCAAGTTGTGGCGATGGCGTTTTCTTAGAGTTAATGCAAAATCTATCTTATAATTCAATCACTGCAATCGAATTAAACGAAGAAGAAGCCGAAAAAGCAGATCAGATTCCATTACACAACAAACAAATAATCAATGATGATTTTCATAACTACTGTAATAACACTTTTAATCGATTTGATTTAATTGTTGGGAATCCACCATACATTCGATATCAGTTTTTTGACAAAATGCAACAAATTGAGGCTGGTACTGTTTTTTATAAAGCCGGGTTACCCTATTCAAAATTAACAAATGCATGGGTCTCATTTGTTGTTGGTTCATCCCTATTACTAAAAGAAGAAGGTGGAAAAATTGGGTTTGTTTTACCTGCTGAGTTTCTCCAAGTTTCATTTGCACAACAATTACGAACTTTCATTGCTCGCTTTTACAATAAGATTAATATCATTTCATTCGAAAAGCTTGTTTTTCCTAATATACAGCAAGAAGTTATTTTGTTATTATGCGAAAAAAATGATTCCAAAACTCACAATATTGAACACATTGAATTACGTGATGCGAGCGAATTACAAACACTTGATGTTACAATTTTAAAAAGTCCGAAAAAGAAGATTGACTTTAAATCAAACAAATGGACATTTTACTTTTTGGAGCAAGATGAAATTGATTTCTTAGAGAATATTGCTAAAAAATATAACATTCCAACAATAAGCAAGTTTGCTAAAGTCGAAGTTGGAATAACTACTGGTTCAAATGATTTCTTTACAGTACCATTGGAAATAGTAAATGAATATGACTTAGCCGATTATGCAAAACCAATGGTTGGTAGAAGTGTTCAGGTGAATAGTGTGATTTTCACCGAAGAAGATTGGAAAAAGAATAAATTTTCTAAATCCAGAGCACATATTCTTGTTTTTCCTGATGCAAAAAATATCAATCCGAAAAATGGAGCTTTAAGATACATTGATTATGGAGAGAAATTAGGAATACACAAAGGCTATAAAACCGGAATTCGTGATGATTGGTTTGTTGTCCCTTCCTTGAAGATTTCAGATGCTCTATTTATAAGAAGAAATAATATTTATCCAAGATTGATTATAAATGAAGCGAAGGCATATACAACAGATACAATGCATAGGGTATTTGTAAAACAAGGAACTGACATTAATGCATTTACAGCAAGTTATTACAATTCTCTTTCATTAGCATTTACAGAAATTTGTGGTAGAAGTCATGGTGGAGGAGTTTTAGAATTGATGCCAAACGAAACAGAAAGAGTTTTACTCCCATACCATAAAGACAATGCTTTACTATTACCTACTATTGACAAATTGATTCGCAATAAAACTGAAATTAATGAAATATTGAAAATTACTAATCAAACTATTTTAACAGAACATTTAGGATTGTCGGATATAGAGATAAAAATGGCTCATAATATTTGGGAAAAGTTATCTGCAAGACGGTTAAACAGGGGTAAATAGCCCAATCCGGGTGTAGTTTCTAACTACACCCTCATATCATAGAAAAATAATAAATATGCAAATAGCATGGGAACAGCCTATCAAATAAACAATCGAAAGTCATTGTATTAGTTAACTTTTCGGGTTGCAGGCCGGGTAAATGCACCCGAAGATTATTTATACAGCAGTGCAAAAAATTATGCTGAAATGGAAGGGTTAATTGAAATTGATTTTATATAAAGGTGTAGTTGCAAACCAGGCCTGGTAAGAATAAAATTAAATTTTGAAAATGTAAAATGATATTTTGTATTATCCCCCCCTCACACCTGTACACGAATATTGTGTTTTTATTTTCAAAACAGATCAAAATCTGCTATTTTCGTACTGATATTTATTGATTGAAATAAAATGATTGCCAATGTTTTAATCATAGACGATGAAGACAAACTTCGGAACCTCTTATCAAGGATCATAAAATCCGAAGGTTTTGACGTTTCTGAAGCTTCAGACTGTAAATCAGCTCTAAAAAAAGTGGACACTTCCCATTACGATATTATCCTTTGCGATGTCGAAAAGCAAAAAATCTGAAATAATAGTACTGACTGCCTACGGCAATATTGCTGATGGAGTGCAGGCCATAAAAAACGGAGCATTCGACTACATTGTAAAAGGAGATGATAATAATAAAATCATTCCTTTATTGCACCGGGCAAGTGAAAAACTGCGATTGTTAAAACGAATTGAAAGCCTTGAAAGTAAAGTCGGGGAGCAATATTCTTTTGAAAGCATCAGTTGCAAATCAAAGACAATTAAACAAGCCATTGACTTAGCTAAAAAGGTTGCCAATACGGATACATCTGTTTTACTTACCGGAGAAACCGGAACAGGAAAAGAGGTTTTTGCTCAATCAATGCACAACGAAAGTCAGTATGCAAGGAATAATTTTGTTGCCTTAAATTGCAGTAATTTCAATAAAGATGTTTTAGAAAGCGAGTTGTTCGGGTACAAACAAGGTGCTTTTACCGGAGCCATAAAAGACAAAAAAGGTTTATTGGAAGAAGCAAATAACGGAACTTTGTTTTTAGATGAAATCGGGGATATGCCTTACGAATTACAGGCAAAATTACTTCGGGTTATTGAAACCAATCAGTTTATTAAATTAGGCGACACAAAAACAATCACTGTAAAATTTCGCTTAATTGCAGCCACCAACAAGAACTTGAAAAAGGAATGTGAAGAACAGCGTTTTCGGTCAGATTTATTTTACAGAATCAGTACATTTCAAATAGACATACCCCCTTTAAGAGATCGAAAAGAAGATATTGAACCACTGATCGAATTTTTTGTAAATCAGTTTGCGGAGAAAACAAAAAAGAAAATTACTTCAATTAACCAGGCATATCTGAAAAAACTGTGGTTGTATCCATGGCCGGGTAATATTCGTGAACTGAAAAATATCATAGAGCGCAGCGTAATTCTTGCAAACGGGTACGAATTAACAGTAGATACCCTTCCGATTGATTTAACAATTATACAAAATGACTCTTGCGAAACAAAGCAGTTAGAACTTGCGGTAATTGAGAAAAATCACATTATAAAAGTATTACATCATACTAAAGGAAATAAGGCAGAAGCTGCCAGGCTTTTAAATATTGCAGTTACAACCCTGTACAGAAAATTGGAAGAATATAAAATCGAATAACCATATCAAAACGCTATTATTAACCTTTCAAAATGCTATGGTAATTTTCTTATTAAACCATCAGTTATTTTTCTAACTCATTCACTTTCAGTTTTCCTTATTAATAATTTGTGTCAGGTATAAAATTTGGCAATTCCATAAAAATAAATTTATGGAAACAAAAATTAAAAATACGCTGACAAAATGGTTTCCCGATGCCTTTTCATCTTTCTCAGGTATTGATGATGCATCTGACTACCAGATTTTGTGCTACTTTGCACAATACACTCAGGATCTTCTTAAAAAGAATCAGATTGAGCAAGGCAGAGAGCATTTAAAAATCATCAATCTGCTTTATTTAAACGGCACCTTGCACGACAAAAATGCGATTGAAAACGAATTTCTGGCTATTCTCTGTTGTGATGAGATGCCATCGCAGTTTAAAACGCATATTGATATGATGCCCAAAAACCTAAGAGCAGCATATTTGAAAACCATTCTAGAAAACTAATACGTGAATATTAATGAGAATTGTAATTGCCGGATGCGGAGATATTGGTTATTATCTCGCTAAATTATTAGAACAGGAATATAAAAACATCGTTTTAATTGATTCTCAAAAAGAGAATTTAAAAAGCGTTGAAGCAAATCTTGGAATTGCAACAATCTTGGGCGATTCCACAAGTTATAAAACGCTGAAAGAAGCTGGGGTTGATTCCTGTAATTACTTTATTGGGGTTACTTCTGTGGAGTCTGTAAATGTTTTATCGTGCATATTGGCAAAAAAGTTAGGGGCAAAACACACTGTGTCACGTATCAGCAATATGGAATACATTCTTAATAAAGACACTCTGAATTTCAAAATTATTGGTATTGATGATATTATTTCACCTGAATTCTTGGCTGCAAGAGAAATTGAACAAATTCTGAAAGAACCATCCTTAACAGAAAGCACGGAAATAGCTGACGGTAAGCTAAAAGTAATAGGTTTGCACCTCAATGATAAATCCCGATTAATAGGAAAGTCATTGGTGGAATCCGCCAAATTCAATCGTGATAATTCATTCATGATAGCAGCAATTAACCGTTCGGGAAAAACAATTATCCCACATGGTAAGACGATTTTTGAAACCGGAGATTATGTGTACTTCATAACATCGGATAAAACAAGCGGGCAAATTCTTGAATTTACAGGCAACCCGCTAATAGAAATAAAAAATATATTGATTGCAGGAGGTAGTCGTACCGGTGAATATATTGCACACAGATTAAACAATAATTTCAATATAACACTTATTGAAAAAGACCAGGCAAAGTGTAATGACCTCGCATTGCGCTTGGAACATATTCAGGTTGTTCATGGCGATTGTACCAATACAAAGTTACTCGAAGAAGAAAGAATAGGAAATTATAATGCTTTTGTTTCTGTTACCGGGAATTCTGAAACAAACATTTTAAGCTGCATGGTAGCAAAACACCACAATGTTGATAAAACCATTGCTTTAATTGAAAATATAGGGCTTATTGATTATTCCCAAAATCTTGGAATAGATACTCTGATTAATAAAAAGATCGCTGCTGCAAACTTTCTGTTTAAAAAAATAATCAAAGGGAATAAACTGTCTTTTTTGTATGGGATTGATGCTGAGATTATGGAATTCACACTTCATAATGGCTCCGAATTAATTAATAGACCTATAAAAGAGCTCAATTTCCCTGAAAACGCAATAATCGGTGGTGTAATTCGTAATGGAGAAGGTTATGTTACACTGGGTGATTTCGAGCTTATGGCTGATGATAAAGTATTTGTGTTTTCTGATTCACAAAGCAGTAACAAGGTATTGTCATTTTTTGAATAAGCTATTTGAATTATGAAGTATAGAAAGTTAGATACGTTTAAAATGATATTCCGTCAAATCGGAAGCCTTCTGATTATATTAGGCTTGACGATGACCGTGCCGGCAATTGTTTCTTTAATTTATAGTGAGTATTATTCATTAGTTGGCTTTGTAATTTCAGGTTTGATCAGTATGTTAACAGGAGGCTTACTTTATTATAAAATTAAATCAAACTATGAACCACTGAAAAGACATGCATTAATAATTGCAGCAATGGGTTGGTTATCTATAGCTATAATGGGTTCCCTTCCCTTTATCATTATTGCTTATATCTCTCCGTTGGAACTATTACAAGGATTTATTCCTGCTGGTGCAGACTATCATTCGAGTATTTTTTTCTTTAAAAATCCTTTACATGCACTTTTTGAAAGCATGAGCGGTTTTACAACAACAGGTTTATCAATGGCTGTGCATGAACCAAGTATGGGTAAGGGGCTTCTGTTTTACAGGCATTTTATTCAATGGCTTGGAGGTGCAGGATTTGTTGTTTTGACCATTTCGATATTAAAACAACCTAACGGAAAGGTTTCCTATCTTCTTTATAACGCGGAATCAACAGGAGAAAGACTAAAAACAACCATAATTGAAACAGCTCGTTCAATTTGGAAAGTTTATACATTTTTAACTTTGTTTTGCTTTTTATTTCTGATAGCAGGTATTTACTTTCTATTACCGGAATATAGTTTGGCAGATAATATTTTTGATGCTATAAATCATGCTATGGCAGGAATGTCAACAGGTGGTTTCAGCACACTCGACAACAGTATAGCAGAATACCAAAGCCAAGGTGCAGAAATTTTACTTCTATTTCCAATGATATTAGGGGCTTTGTCTTTGCCGTTCTATGTGAGGGTTTTTAACTTAAAGCAATACAATCAGCTTTGGAAGGATTTACAAACCAAATCCTTACTAATATTATTCGTAATCGGTAGCCTTGTGTTATCAATCATGTTGTACATTTCAGGAACTGTTTCCGAACCTTTTCGAATTGGTATTTTTCAATTTGTCAGCGCGCTTTCTACAACCGGGTGGCAAACATCAGATGTACATATTTGGGATAGCGCTTCTGTGACATTCATTGTAATGGCAGGAATGATTGTTGGTGGATCGCTTGGTGCTACAGTAGGGGGTGTTAAAATAATCAGGGTACTTATTCTTTTTAAGGGTTTGTTTTGGAGAATAGGAGGCTACTTCAAGTCTGAGGAGTCAGTGAATGTTGTAACTGTAAATAACCACAGACTTTTACCAGATGAAATGAACAGGGAGCTTGCTTCAGTGTCAACCTTTGTCTTTATATACTGTGTTTTTCTTCTTTTAGGTACTATGATTGGATACTACACAATGGGGACCGGTTTTACACTAAAGGACGCTTTGTTTGAGTCAGCATCAGCTCAGGGAACGGTTGGTTTATCTTGCGGTATTACAAAACCGGGAATGTCTCCTTTACTTGAATTAACATTTATTTTTCAAATGTGGGCAGGGCGACTTGAAATAATTCCTTTATTAGTTCTGTTCAGGTCAATTCTTTTTGGGACAAAACCGTTTCTTACTTAATTTTGATATCAATGTTTAAATCAATTTGAAATGAAAATTAAAACAAAACTATATCTTGCAATAGGTATTTTCAACATACTTATTCTTGTTTTAGCAATTGTCGGTACAGTTTCTATACAGTCCCTGAAAAGTGATACAGATAGTATTCTGAAAGCAAATTACAGCACACTCGACTATTGCAGAAATATGCTCAATGCTTTAGATAATGGATTAACCATTGATAAAAACCTCATTGAATTTCAATCATGGGTTGATAAGCAACAAAAAAACATAACAGAAACCGGTGAATCGGATTTAACAAACTCGTTAATTCAGCATTTTTCCGAATATAAATTAAACCTGGAAGATGAAAACATTGAAAAGAAAATAAGAAAAGATATTTCTGAAATAACATTACTTAACATGAATGCCATATCGCATAAAAGCGAGGTAGCTAAAATCACATCACGGAAAGCCATTATTTGGATTTCCGTTACCGGAACCATCTTTTTAATCATATCCTTTGTTTTACTTTTTAATCTTCCTTCAGGTATCGCTCATCCTTTGGAAATTTTAACAAATAGTGTGAAAGAAATTACGGCAAAAAATTATTCATTGAGGGTTGATTATAAAAATAAAGACGAATTTGGTTTACTCGCTGAATCGTTTAATACAATGGCAGAAAAACTTGAAGAATATGAGAAGATTAACATCTCAAAAATCTTGCATGAGAAAAAAAGAATAGATGCAATTATTAATAATATGCACGACCCTGTTATTGGTTTTGACGATAGCTTAAATATTATTTTCATGAACACCGAAGCAAAATCAATATCAGGACTGAGAGATACTGACATTATTGGGAAACAAGCAAAAGATATTGCATTAAAGAATGATTTTATCAGGTTAATTATTCAGGATTTATCAGTATATGATGTAAAGGCCAAAAAGAGTGAAACGATTAAAATATTTTCGGGGAATAAAGAATATTATTTTGAAAAAGAATCAGTCAGAATAATTGATACATCGGTTCATGAACGGTCTGCAAACCATATCGGTGATGTAATAATTCTAAAAAACGTTACTACTTTTAAAGAACTTGATATTGCAAAAACAAACTTTATTGCAACCGTTTCACACGAGATGAAAACCCCGGTTTCTTCAATAAAAATGAGTACTCATCTGTTAGAATCAACAAAAGCAGGACAAATAACGGAGGAACAAAAGAGTCTTATTTTGGGTATTGACGAAGATTGTAACCGTTTACTGAAAATTATTAGTGAACTTCTGAAATTCACACAAGTTGAAACAGGAAATATTCAACTCACCATACAACAATGTGATCCGACAGAAATTGTCCAATATTCAATTGATGCAGTTAAATTACAAGCAGAACAAAAGAATATTTCTTTAAATCTTCTCATATCAGATAGTTTACCAAAAATCAAAGCAGACAAAGAAAAATCAGCCTGGGTACTTATTAATCTTTTATCAAATGCAATCAGATATTCTCAAATTAAAAACAACATTGATATTGAAGTTCGGGAAATTGAAAACAAAGTTATGTTTTCTGTTAAAGACAATGGAATAGGAATAGAATCACGTTATCAGAATAAGATATTTGACAAGTATTTTCAGGTTCCTAACAGCGGAAAATCCGGAACAGGTTTGGGCCTTGCAATCAGTAAAGAATTTATTGAAGCACAAGGAGGAAAAATTGGTTTGGAAAGTCAGATCGGACAAGGCAGCTGGTTCTATTTTTACCTGAACACATAACAAAGCCCCCTCACAAAAGTAAAGCACATTTTGTTTTTCGCTCAATGCCTGCTTTTATTGGTTTGATCGCCTCCGCCCCAACATTGGCAGAGAGTATTTCCTCTAGAGCAATAAAATGAGAGCTTTGCAAAACTCCTGTTTTTTAAAAAATTCATAAAATTTCGAACTTGCCGAAAAGTTTTTTCGAAATATGGAGACAAAATTCTTTTGTAGACACCCCA
>Ga0265297_10012180_pt1 | contig 10376 bp, 3 predicted proteins | sample Munlanlwell13791_FD_192502 | JGI IMG/M metagenome (GOLD analysis project Ga0265297, IMG submission 192502) | Leachate microbial communities from a municipal landfill in Southern Ontario, Canada - Leachate well 137-91 | ecosystem: Engineered > Solid waste > Landfill > Unclassified | place...
CCGCTTGTTGTTGACGCCGCCGGGGGTATAATCGTCACTTTTTCGGAACTTTTTGGTCGCCGTATAGTTCGAGACCATCGAATCGACGCTTCCGCCGCTCACCCCCCAAAACAGACGGGGCTCTCCCAGACGTTTGATATCCGTATCGCTGTTTATATCCGGCTGACCGATGATGCCGACGCGGTACCCCTCTCTTTCGAGTATACGCCCGACGACTGCCACCCCGATAAACGGAGAATCAATGTAGGCATCGCCGGAAATCAGGATCACATCGCACTGGTCCCACCCCCGTTCGTCCATTTCGGCACGGGTTGCAGGAAGGTATTTAAGAGATTCATCGGGGAGTTGTTTCATAACGGAAGTGTACGGCGATTTCTCTTACAAAGGGCTATAAGTTGCGAGGTAGCTGGATATGCTACAATACGCGATAGTTTATACTATAAAAAGGATCGACATGGATGAAATGAACAATGGCGGGACCAATCTCATTCTATTGATCTCTATCATCGCAATTATGGGGTATATTCTTACCCGAAAAAAGAAATAATCTGCCTCACATGAGGCAGTCACGATCGGCTATTTAAGCAACGCCACGGGAGCGATATAGGTCCCCTGGAACCGTTCGATTCCCAATGCCTGAAGATTCTCAAGCTCTTTTGCCTCTTCGATATTCATCGCAATGACTGAAATTCCGAGACTGCGCACAAGATTGTTAAAACTCTCACTGTTTTTACCCGTATCTTTATCGATCAACATATCATGCAGGTAAATCGCATTGGATTTGACATAGTCGGGGCGAATTGCCTGCAAATAGATTGCTCCCGCTTCAGGAATGATAAAATGGTCGATCCCGAAACGGTATCCAAAGGTTTTCACCATCGCACTCACCGAGCGTACGGCATCGAGTTCATGCAAAGCGATCGTATTGCTCACTTCGAACCACAATACCAGATCGCTTTGTCTTGCGAATGTCTCAAGCTGTGTTCGAAGCCATTGCACATTCGCATATTTTTTGATGAAGTCCCCGCTCAGATTGATTGCCGGCGGTGCAAAGGGCTGACGCTCTTTCACATATTCAAGCACTTTTTCGATTCCGTAACGGTCCAATACATCGACAAGTCCCAAATTGGTCGCTATCGGAAGAAAATACCCTGCCGAATGGATAATCCCCTCTTTGTCCAGAAGGCGTAAAAAAATCTCTTCATGAATCGGCACAAGGGTATCGCCCCGCTGTTCCACAACACTTTGAAATGCCAGAACCATCCGTGACTCTTCAAGACTCTGCATCAACTCGTTTCTCCACTCTTCACGCCCCAATACAAGGGATTCATCACTTTCGCGACTCACCTCGATCTCGAAATTGCCGCGGAGCTTGGCTTGTGCGATGGTATGATCAGCACGTGAAAAAAGTGATTTGAGGGTGTCATTTTCACTGTAGGTACCGATTCCGCATCCCAATAACAACGAGAGTTCCACTTCCGAGTCAATATTCTCTATAATCGCACGAATCCGCGTCATTACTTTTTGTCCATGCTCAGTTGCTTCCACAGTATCACAAACAGGGATCACGGCAAAAAAATCGCTTTCATTGAGCCGAGCGATCAAAGCATTGTTCAAAGTTCCGATCTCATCCGTCATTATTTCCGAAAATGCACTGACCAAACCCAAATATTTTTCATATCCCTGCTCCCGTTTAAAACGGTCAATCTCGTCAAAACTGAACATCATATATACTCCGGACGCAAGCGATGTATCCGAATGGAGATAATCGGGCAACTTTGTTGTGAGATATCGACGATTATTTAGTTTGCTCTCGGCATCTTTGTACAATAGCTCATGATAACGGCGCAGCGTCTCGTTTTCTCGATCGAAAATGTCTTTGACCTTGGCGACCATGGCATTCATCGCTACCGTAACCGAGCGAAATTCGGTGGTAAAGGGGATTTTAGTCTCGATAATAAACTCATTGTCGATAATCGCTATTGCCTGATTGCGGATATGTACAAGCGATTTTAGACTCAAAGAGAGGAGTAAATAGAGCACTCCGAATACGACAAACCCCAGCATCAAAAAGGTTTGGATCAAATCGATAAAAGTAGAGTAAAGCTGACGATAGGCATTTCCGGTATGGCCGCTCACCTCCAACGTCCCATAGCGGGTCCACCCGATCATGATGTCACTCTTAGCACTGACGCTGTGGATCGGAACCCAATGAATAAACCATTGCGGCACTTCGCTGACTTTCAAATCGTTTTCGCGACGGTAGACCACGTTTCCATCGATATCCTTCAGCATTATCCGCTGGTGATAGCCGCTGTCGAAGATGGCATTGATCATCGTCTCCATTGTCGACGTATCTTTGGGATCAGCCACTTTCGAGATGGAAAGTCCGAGAGAATGGGCCGTATTTTTAGCATCGGTATAAAGCTGGTTTTGGACAAATTCGGTTGCGGTTCTAAAATTCAGAACCATAACCGAGGCCAGTATAATTCCTAAAAAAATGGTCAGCATGATCACCATTTGTTTAAATAAACTCATATGCTACTCCTTTTGCTGTCTGATAACGAGTTCGTCCCAGGGACGTTTTTGGCGTGTAGACGCCGGCACCATTTTTCCGATTTGCGCCTGCTTGGCATTAAACAGTTCCTCACCGCTGAAACTGTAGATCGGAATCAAATCCTCACGTACCGATGCGGGGAGAATTTTGTAATTATAGTTATCCAGTACCAAAGGAACCGATTTAGGCGTTTCGTAATAGGTCAGTACCAGATGCGACGTTTTATAACGCAGAGATTTCGCATACGTCATAAAAAGCTTCGAGGTGGGGACGCCGAGCTCTTTAAGGGTAAAGTATTTGGCAATGACAAAGTCTTCGCAGTCCCCCTTGTCTTTGCCGATGAATTCGAGCCGTGTCGCCCAGTAATCGCTGACACCCCATACCTTTTGATCCGATTCATACGGAGTCTGATTGAAATAATCGTTCACCTTTTCAAGCTTTCCCATCTCATCGAGGTCCTTTGCACCGTTCATCATCGATACAAGGGCAAACGCGCGCCGTTTGGCAAACACGCCGTATTCTTTTTCGATTTTGTCTAAAAATACTTTGGCAATTATGAAATCCGGGGAGCTAAAGAGAGTGGCGGCGATCACCGCCACTAAGAAGATCAGGATGAACGTCTTTTTCATACCTTTATGATAGCGTAATTTTAGTGAACTATCGTATCTTGAATCGCTGTCTCAATTTTTACCGTTACCGTAGAATCCGCACTGTTGTGATAAATCTCAAATCCGGCATCAACCCCTGTACCTGGTGCGTGACTCCATGTTGCTCCGGTAGTATCTTTGACACTGACACTGTCAGCACTGTCGCCGAATATTGTCAATGTCTTATTGGTCCCGTCCGTCATATCCAGTACATCCTGGAGCGTTAGATTTGTCAATGAATGGCTATCCGCAGTTCCGCCGTGACCGAGGTCGATCGCTTCAATATTTTTAATGACAATATTTTTACCGTTATCACTATTTAACGCATTAAAATTGATAGCGCTTCCATCCGCACTCAAAAATAAGACATCGTAACCGGTACCGCCGTCAAGCGCACCGGCCAGCGTATCACCACTAATACCAGGGTTATTGTTGTTGCCGGAAGTAGCGATATCACTGATCAACGTATCGTTACCTGCATCCCCGTGAAGGATATCGTTTCCGCCTCCTCCGATAAGTGCGTCGTTTCCATTGCCTCCGATCAGTGTGTCATTACCGTTTTTACCGTCGATGAAGTCATCTCCGGTGCTTCCCGGTATTGTTTCCCCACTGCTCGTTCCGGTATACACACTAACGACACTTCCTGTATTTCCATCGACCGCCATTGTTGCCGTTGAACTGGAAGTATCATTGTCCATATCGGTAATCGTGAAATCAAACGTATCCGTATAACTGCTGGCAACTACGGAAGGGACGGTATAGACATAGTTACCGTTATCCATGTCGATCACGACAACAGAACCATGGAGAGTTGTAATGGTCAGGTCATGACTGATCGCATTATAGGTATATGTTCCTGTGCCGCTTGCACCGAATATATCGGTAACCTGATTGTAGGTATACGTACTACCGTCTATCCCTATGGACAAGATATATCCGCCGTCTGCGCCGAAAGTCCCTCCGGCGGTACCTGTGACAAAATTTCCGCTTACAGGAGGCTGCGGCACGGTAAGGGCAAGCTGAGCCGCGAGTTGAGTTACATCGGTAACGACGACAGCCGGCAATTCACTCCCCGTTGTGCCGTCATACGCAATCGGCTGAAGCGTACTTAATGTCGCACCGCTTCCCATACCGAAAGCGTACGATCTGATCTCATTTGCAGTGAGCCACCCTTCCCATGTTGTTTGCTCGGCACCGACGATTCCATAATTCAATGTTGTACCTGTAATACTCGGCCAGTCCGTTGCACTGTTCGGTGCACCGTCCGACATAAAGTACGAAACGTTTTGCGTATATGCCGTTGCAAGTTTCCCCGATGTATTAAACGCATCCATCGCAGTGAGTAAGGCCAGATCATAGTTTGTCGTACCGTCTGTCACGACTGTGGAGAGAAGGGCTTCAGCCGTAGCCGCATTCATCCATGTCGAAGAGAGGGCATGAGTACTCGCCGTGTCGCCGTCACTGAAGATGACGATTTGGACCTTAACATCACCCAGCGCATCATATTTTGAGATCAGATCGACAATGGATGCTTTAGCAAGTGTCAGACGACTGCCCCCCATACTACCTGATACGTCGAGCACAAACATCAGATTCGTATCGATCGGATCTGTGACAAATGTCGCTGTCACAGGCACAGCTTTCGGTACATCGTCAACGATACCGACCGTAATAACACCGTTAGCCGTATGGCCGTCAACATCACTAACGCTTAGGGCAATGGTCGTAGTCGTCGTATCTGCACCCTGAACCGAGTGGGTAGCCGGAATCGTAAGGATATACGTATAATCTACAATCCCTGTCACACTGTCATATCCGGTAATATCCAGGATACCGTTATTAACCGAAACGCTGATTGGATTGACCAAGCTGGCAAGGGCAAGATCAGCCGCAACGATAGGTGTTCCGCTTCCAACAGTAAGGGATGCCAGACCGTTCCCCTCTGCTATGACAAATGATCCTGATGTCGTTTCTGCAGCTGACAATGGAGTAGAACCAGTTGCAAGAGCATTTTCGTAAACGGTGATATCTCCCGCTGCCAGTTCATTCATATCATTAACAGTGATACCGATCGGCTCATTGGCTCCGGTAATCGTAATCGCAATGTCGTGAGTCGTTCCGTCAACAGATGTGACCGTAAACGTTTCCACTTTCGTCTGATTTGCTGTAAGGTATTGAACCGCTGCATTATCAACTGTATACGTCCATTCGCCTGCCGCATTGATACTCAAGCTGCCAAGAGCACCTGAACTTGCAACTACCGGTACAGCCGTATCAATATTTGATTCTCCGGCATCCACATCGGTCACTACCAAAGTCCCACCGGTAGTAAGCGTGCCAAGTGCCGTGATATTGAGATCTTCCGTCACATTGCCTTGATCTGCACCGGTGAATACCGGAAGATCGTTGACCGGTGTGACGGTAAGATTGACCGTTGCGGTGGCCGTTGCACCGTGACCGTCGCTGACCGTGTAGGTGAAGCTTGCAGGACCGTTATAGTTTGCCGCCGGGGTGAAGACGACATTGCCGTTTACCAGAGCAACCGTTCCGTGAACCGCACCCTGTACGCCGGTGATAGTCAACGTATCATGATCTACGTCAGTATCGTTCGCCAATAGTGTTATTGGTGCAATCGTCAGTGCCATGTCTTCCGATGTTGTCAGTGCATCATCCGCAGCACCCGTACTATTATCGTTATGAGCGATCGGTGCATCATTGATTGGAGTTACGGTCAAGAACACACGTGCGGTGTCTTCCAATCCGCCGCTGTCGCGTATCGTATAGTCAAAATAGGCAGGACCGTTGTAATCGGCCGTTGGAGTAAAGATTACATTACCATCGACCAAAGCAACCGTACCTCCTGTTCCGTTCGTGACACCGACAAGACTTAGTGTATCACCGGCATCCGGATCCGTGTCATTCGCGAGCAATGAAGCCGGGGTGATAACCAACGGTGTATCTTCGGCTGTGACCAATGAATGTGCACCGTCCGCCACATTTAATACCTGATATGCTCCGCCGTCTTTGCTCAACTCCGCTTTGAACTGATATTCGCCCCCCTGATCCCAATAAACGATCTCGATGCTGTGCATTCCCGGTTCAGTAATGGTAAATACTGCATGCGTCGTTGTCGTCGGACTTTGGATTCTATCCGCTGTAGCTACGGCATTGCCATCGATCAAGATGGTATATCCGTCATCGGCCCGTATTCTGAAGCTATAGTCTCCGGCATCCATTGCAACAAATCCGCTCATATGAACGATGCCGTCGCTGGTATTGCCCGGATCATTGCTTAGAGAAGCGGCATCCCCTTTAAGGAAATCTTGTAAATGTGTCCCCATACCGAGATCCCCGGTACCGTATCCGTAATCCAATGCTGTCGGAGTAAACGTCGCATCCGGAGCGTTATTGGACATAAAGGTACGGATTTGATCAAGATGGATCAAGTTAGGGCCGTCAGGACCTTGCGCATAACCGTAATACTCGCCGCGAATGCCGCTGATGGAGTAATCATCAACCGCTATCGGAGCTTCATTGACATTAAGCTCATTGAGAGTCACCGCAATTTCTGTCGTGGCAATACCATCAAATGCACCCACGGTGAGATTATGACTATTGGCCAAACTTTCGTAATCATTGGTATATGCTGCTGCACCAAGATCTGTTAGGGTAATTTCGCCTGTCGCTGCATCAATCGCGAAATAACCGGCCGCATTGCCGCTCGTGATCGAATAAGATACCGTATCATTCGTATCAATATCGGTCGTCTTCACTGTGCCGATAACCGTTCCTGCTGCACTGTTTTCATCATAACTGAAGCTGTAGTCTTGAACCGGAGTTTCCTGCCCATCGACAAATACCGGAGCATCGTTGGTTCCCGTGACCGTTAATGTCACTGTTTTTGCTGTACTGACCGCATTTGCAGTTCCTGAATCATCGGTCGCGGTATAGGTAAAGGTCACCGTTGCCGTCTCTCCCGCTGCCAATGCATCGAAGTTCCCTTTGACATGATAAGCACCGTTTGCATCCACTACTACACCAAAATCGGTGATACTTGATGCATCGATATCAGTGGAAGTTACCGCTGCCGTTCCCGTTTGCTGGAAAGTATGTCCATCCGTAGTATCCAAATCTGTTGTCAACACCAATTGGCCGTCAAATGTTTCTACTCCGTTACCTTCACTTGCAAAGTCTGCCACTGTTATATCCGAAACTATCGGCTTATCGTTAGTCCCGGTAACCGTCAACGTAACCGTTTTTGCTTCACTAACTGCATTTGCAGCTCCTGAATCATCAGTCGCCGTATAGTTGAAGGTTACAGTAGCCGTCTCTCCTGCCGCCAATGCATCAAAATTCCCGCTTACGGTATATGCACCATTTGGTGCGACAACCACTGCCAATTCTGTTACCACCGCAGCACTGTCGGTTGCGACCGATGCTGTTCCGCTTTGCTGGAAGGTATGGGTATCAGTAGTATCCAAGTCTGATGTAAGAACTAAATTACCTGAGAAGATCGTCTCTAGGCCATTAGATTCAAAAATTGCGCTCGTAGTACTAATCACGCTCTCAGATACATTTCCTACCGTTTGAATATTTACTATTGTTCCACCCAAGATATGTTGAACATTTAATGATGAATCTACTGCGGTATCCCCAGAGTTCATTACACCAAATGTAATGGTGTGAACACCAGCTGTAGCAAAGTTATGACTCAATACTGTATTCCCATTAACATCAGGGGCAACAACATCCTCAAGTGGTGTTAACACACCATCAATAACGACAAAAGAGAAATCATTGAAATATGGAATACCCCCTTCAGCATCAAAGAAATCCCAATTAAAACTGACCGTTTCATTAGCTCCAGTATCAATAGTAAATTTAATTGCTGACCCATCTGTAGGGTTAGAACCACTATTTGAAATACCCATTTCAGCTAAAGCTGTAATAGTTGATACATTAGCACCACTAGCAACCAAGTTCCAAAGTGAAACATCTTCGATATTCGCATTTACACCCGAAACGATCGGCTGATCGTTAGTTCCGGTTACGGTCAATGTGACCGTTTTTGCTGCACTGACCGCATTTGCAGTTCCTGAATCATCAGTCGCCGCATAGCTGAAGGTTACCGTTGCCGTCTCTCCCGCCGCCAATGCATCGAAGTTTCCAATGACAGTGTATGCACCGTTTGGTGCGACCGCTACCACCAAATCTGTCACGACTGCCGCGCTGTCGGTTACGACGGATGCTGTCCCTGTTTGTTGAAAAGTATGGGTATCGGTAGTATCCAGATCTGTTGTTAGTACTAATGTTCCGGTGAAAATTGTCTCTATGCCGTTTGATTCTGTAGCAGATTCTGTCACATTAGAAACAATCGGCTGATCGTTAGTACCGGTTACGGTCAACGTAACCGTTTTTAGCTCTGACGTATTGGACTCTCCGTTTGCCTGAGTGCTGCTGCTGTCTACCGCATAGTATTGGAAGCTGATCGTCGCTGTCTCTCCCGCCGCCAACGCGTTGAAATCACCGTTTACGGTATAGGTACCGTTTGTATTCACACTTACATTTGGAGTGAGAGTGACATTGTTCGGAGCGGTAACCGTAACAGCGATCTGTTGTGAATCGCCTCCGATGACCCCATAATATGTATGGCTGTCATTTACATCCGCGTCGGTAACCGTAGCGAGAGACCCCTCGAACGTGTTAAGACCGTCTACCACTTCTACCACTGGCGTTTCAACTACCACATTGCTCACTACCGGCTGATCGTTCGTCCCGGTGATCGTCAATGTTACGGTCGCAGGGGCACTGATCGAACTCTCGTTGATACCGTCCGTTCCGTCAAACCCGCGGCCGTCATCCGCAACGTATTGGAATGTCACCGTAGCCGTCTCGCCCGCCGCCAATGCGTTGAAATCTCCGCTAACCGTATAATCCCCCGTAACCGGATCGACCAATGTTACGGTAAGTCCGCTCACTAAAGAGTTATTGGAAGCAACGGTAGATTGATCGATAGCATAGGTATGCGTATCACTGGTATCCATATCCGTAACTGTGGCAATGCTTCCGGTAAAGGTGGTGAATATATCCTCTACCCCTGATACACTGTCGTGTGACTCATACACAACATTAACATTTGAATTATGCAGGATTATCGGCTGATCAGACGTAAAATTCAACGTGACTGTTCCCGTATGTGTGCCTAAATCACTTGTATCATTGATACCTGCTATTAATTCTGATACGCTTAAATTATAATCGCTGACAGCAGCTATATACTCTCCCGGAACCAATATTACGGTAATAATAGAATTACCATAAAAACCTGCCGGAGTATAACCGTCGTCATTCTGTGCAATTACATCATCTGCTGATAAATTTCCGTCATTTCTTAGTAAATACAATACCGGATCTATTGTCGGTCCATTGGTTGTAATCGTCACTTCCGTAGGTTCAGTAACAGTGAAATAGCTATATCCGATTGTCCCCTCACCTGTTGCTGTAATAACATGCTCTTCGTTTAATGACGTACCGGTTGTACTACTTCCCATATTGACATTAACATCTGAAACGACCGGCTGGTCGTTGGTTCCGTTAATCATGAGAGTAACTACTTGATCCACGGTACCGCCGTGATTGTCATTAACCGTAACCGTATAGCTTTGTGTGATACTTTCACCCGCCGCCAGTGACTCTACCGCAGCATCGGGAACGACAAAATTCCAGCTCACTTCTCTGGTGTCCGGATCAACAGCACCTAACGTAAATGTTCCGACATAACGCTCCCCATTTGCTTGGAAGCTTGCGGTATGGGTATCATTGACATCCAGATCACCGAATGCGATAACTCCCTGACTGCTCAACTCTGCACCAGGCGCTTCAGCCGCTCCGCTCAATTCGCCCATGGTTCCGCTAACGGTGCTCTCTTCGATTACAGGAGCATCATTTGTCCCCGTGACCGTCAACGTAACCGTTTTTAGCTCTGACGTATTGGACTCTCCGTTTGCCTGAGTGCTACTGCTGTCTACCGCATAGTATTGGAAGCTGATCGTCGCTGTCTCTCCTGCCGCCAATGCGTTGAAATCACCGTTTACGGTATAGGTACCGTTTGTATTCACACTTACATTTGGAGTGAGAGTGACATTGTTCGGAGCGGTAACCGTAATAGCGAT
>Ga0265297_10012181_pt1 | contig 10374 bp, 12 predicted proteins | sample Munlanlwell13791_FD_192502 | JGI IMG/M metagenome (GOLD analysis project Ga0265297, IMG submission 192502) | Leachate microbial communities from a municipal landfill in Southern Ontario, Canada - Leachate well 137-91 | ecosystem: Engineered > Solid waste > Landfill > Unclassified | place...
TTCTTAGTGGGTATAAGAATGCTTCTATAGCTGCGGAAATTTGTGGGCACAGAGATGATTCTTCTTCCAATAAATTTTTTGAAACAAGCTGGGTGGTTGTTCCTGCTTTTAGAAGTGCGGCCATTCAGCATATACTGGGGTCATTAACTAAACTATCTTCTACAGTGGATGCAAAAACAGGGGGTGCATTACAAGAAATAATAAATTATGCACAATTACCAAATTTAAACGTGGAGGATGTGGATAGGCTAAGTCTAAAACTCTGTAGTAGTCATAAAATATCTAAAGTTTTATTATTTATGTCTGATTTAAGAAAAACAGATTCTGTTGGTTTTGAGTTGGGTGTATCATATTTATTAGGTGAGGATAAATTTAGTAGTATTACTAAGGCTTTAGATAATGTAGAATCTTTGATGGTGTATTAGTTTTTTTTTTCAAATCTTTGAAAAAAATTTGTATTAGGCTAACAATAAACACTTTATTAAAGGAGAGTGTGGGTATGATTAGGAGTACAACAAAAGAGCATACAGCTAGTATACTACGTAGGGCACGTGCAATGAGGTGGTCTGCGGGTCAATTGGCAAGTTATGCGATTGGTAGAGGATTTACGGCTGCGGAGGTTGGGGGTATTGTAGATTCTTTTACGGTTGATATGAACCCTATGAGTAAATATAACATGAGTGTAATTGAATCTAATGTTAAAAATATGTATCATCCTGACGCATGGTGGCAAAAGGAACAGTCTGCTGTAGATGACCAGGGTTTTTTAAAGCCTATGAATTTTTCTAAATCTTCTAAACGTAGATTTGCTTTTGAGGATGAAATAGGACGTGACCGGAGACCCTTGCATGATGAAGATGATGATGACATGTTTGAGAATGACTTCTCCGCTCGCTCACGTGAGGACGAGGAGTATTTCTCAAAGCGAAGACGTGCCTTTATGGAAGAGGAAAGAAAGCCAAGACGTGGTGGTCGTGATGAAGATACTATGGAAGAAGATATTTCTGCTTGCAGAAAACCTGTTTCCCGTAGAAGATTCTCAGGACGTTACCCTTTTGATTTAGTCCGGGAAGCTTATTCTGCTCTTAGGCGTGCTTCTCGGACAGCAACTACGCCTGCTATACAGAATAGGAGTTTAAGAGAGGCGTTCGCCAAGTTAAAGCAAGCTGCTGCTATGTCTAAGAGTCGTGAATTTAGTAGTTCCTTAATGCGTATTGCAACATCTGTTAGTGATATTTGGGGTAATGGTTTCTCCAATAAAATGGAGGGTGCTTCTCCTGATATTAAGGATAGATTTATTCTTAATCCAGAATTAGATGACTTAGGAGTTAAACCTGTTACTGCTAAGCGTAATGTTAAGGCTAATATATCCAAGTTATGTGAAAAGTTACGTGCGGTGATTTCTGCTGGGGATACAGATGAGTCTAAGTCTGAGGTAGAGGCAGCTAAGGATTCTGAGAAATCAGAGTCTAAAGAAAAAGAAACCAAAGAGCCTAAAGAAGAGGATAAGGAGCATGAAGAATCCGAAACTCCAAAGGAAGAGGCTGAGGAGCATGAAGAGGGCGAAGTTTCTTTAACTTCTGATGACCTAATTGGTATTCTGGATGACATAAAGGAAGACATAGAGGAAAATCCTGAAAAGGTTGTTGGCAAAATTGAAGATGCTGCTATTGCATTAAGAGATGCTGCGGGTATAGATTCTGAAGATGCTGACTTTGGTGAAGAGGATCTTGGTGGCGGCGAGTTTGATGAATTTGAAGGGTTTAATGAGAATGATTTGGGTGATATGGGCGATGAGAACTCTGAAGAAGAAGAGTCTATGGATGAGGGTGATTATGCAGGTCTTGATGACCTTCTTCCTGAAAAGCCTAAAGCTAAGAGTTCTATGCGTGATTTGGTTCTGAGCAGGAATAATCGTAAACCCGCCGTAAATAATACGGGCACATCGGAGTATTATGATGTTCTTGCTGATGGTCTTGGTATTGGTATTGAGGGTTGGGATAACTTGAGGGATAAATAATTTAATCCGTAGGATTGAACATTTAAGAGAGGAGGATGTTATATGCGTATTTATGAATTGTATGCGGGTGTAAGTAATAAACCTATGGCTACTTTAAGCTCTGCGTTAAAGACTTGGAACCCTGGTTCTTCAGTTTTAGCACTTATTGCTAACGCTGGAACCACTGCTAATGGTGCTTTAGGTGGAATGATTTTAACACTGGATACTTCGGTTACTACTGGTGTTAGTACTCCAATTCCTGCAACGTATTCAGCAACCAGTATTACTGCGGAGGCATATAATGCCAGTCGTTATTTAGGTATAAAAGTGGACGATTACCGTCATTCTTTAGATTTGAATAATGATAATGTTGCTTTGGGAGAAGGTAGTTTTATTATGTCTGGTGATAATATCATAGGCGTTTACCATTATTGGACGGGCAATGGTGCATCTGGGGATGATGCTAAGTTTACCTACACTACTGGAACACGCTTAACAGCGTATAATGGATTCCTTTGCCCTATGGCTAATTATACTGGTGGCGGTAGTATTACAACTGGCGCACCTGCTGGTGATTTGACAGGGAAGCAACCCATTGCTGAAGTTCTTGGCACACTAACTCCCGATGGCGGAACGGTTCCCGCTCTCGTAATTAAGATGCTTTAATGTTCCGTAGGAACTAACTAAGGAGGTTATGTAGTATGGGCAGAAAATTAAGTTTTGAAGAGACAATAGCCAAAAAGATTAAGGTTGCTGCGGCTCTGTTCTCCAATGAGGGCCGTAAAGTTTTGGCGGCTGACTTTACCAGGCTGTTCAAACAGTATCGTGACTATGTTGGTTTAGCTCGTAAGTTCTTGCGTGTTGACCCTCTTGGACAAGGTGTTCCTGCTATCTATGATACTGACCCTGCGTTCAGTGCAGTGTCTTTAGACAAAGATGGAGAAACTCCGTTGCCCGTTGTTAATGCTTCTCGTTTTTCTATTGATACGTTCACGATTTCTTGTCCTGTTCAGTTTACTCTTGCTGAGGCTCGTGAAATGAGGTATCATCTTCCCGACCGTATCAGGGATAAGGGCAAGATTGAAGTTGTAAAAGAGGAAGATCGTAGAATCTTTGCGGCTATAGATGCTGCTTCTATCGACCTTGGAACTTATGTGCCTGGTTCTTTAGTTCCTTCTATGAATCAAACTTCTCCTGAAGCTATGAACTATGCGATGGGGCAAATTGAAAAATACAATTTGCATCCTGAGAACTCAGTATGGAATCCGCAGGCAATAACATGGATGCGAAGCCTTGGGCGTGAATGGCTTACACCTAATTCACAGGATGATATGAATAAAACAGGATATTTAGGTTCTTGGTTGGGTGTTAAGATTTTTCGCTCTATACTTGTTCCTACATCAACTGCTGGTGACGGCACAACTGTAGCTAATGGCTATGTAATGTGTGAGCCAGAGTACCTTGGTCGTATTCCGTTAAGGCAGGATATTACTGTTGTTCCTATGGATTCACCTCAGCGTTTAACTATAGGTTACAATATCTTTGAATTGCTTGGTATTGGTGTTCAAAATTCATACGGTGTTGTTAAGATTGGTTATAAGGCTTATAGCTTTACTGAATAATCTGTAAAATGTTCTTTTAAATCTTATAAAGCCTTTGATGTTTAATACATTCAAAGGCTTTATATATAAGGAGGTTATATGCTAAAGTCATTAAAAAAGAATTTCCAGACATCTGTTTACAAAACAGTTACGGATGCTCTAATACCTGTGGGTACTCTTTTGGCTGTTGATACTAATGGTAAAGTTATACGGAAGGCCAATACTGCTGCGGATACCCCATTCTCCGATACAACCTATAATAATATAATAGGTATTTCTTTAAGTTGCAAAGATACTAATTCTGCAAATGAGAATGTTGTTGTATGCACTGGCGGATTTATAGGAACCCTATATAATGGTGCACTGGATAGCAGTGATATATTAGACACTGGTGTTACATTTAATGAAGGAGATGCACTTTATTGGGCTATTGGTAATGACGCTACTCCCATAACCGGAAATGTAGGTGATGGATTCTGGACAAATGTGGATACAAAAGCAGATTACTTAATATCACCATTATCCTATGGTGTTGTTACAAAAGTTTCTACAGTTGATGGCGTAACTTATGTTTCTGTTAAACTGTTTTAAGTAAATTTATAGGTAGGAGGTACCATGAATAGATACATATATTTAATGCTACTTTTAGCTACAGCTATTCCTGTATTTGCAGTTCCCTCTGCACATACGGGCAGAGTTTCTTTTTGGTCATTACGTGACTGGATTAGTAACAGGGAAGGAATATACCCTGAGGATTCTTCTTATGTGCCAAATATAGGAAGAGCTACAACACCTTTTGATACTTTATTTGTAAATTATGTTTCGGGTAGTCTTTCTGGAACTGCTGATAGTGCAGCGGTTAGTGGTCATGCAGGTGTAGCTGATAGCGCAGTAATTTCTGCTGGGGCTTATGTAGCTGATAGCGCTGTAGTAGCTGCTGATGCTCATACTGCAACTTTAGCAGACAGTGCGGTTGCGAGTGGTCGTTCTACAGTTGCTGATAGTGCAGTAATTTCTGCTGGGGCTTATGTAGCTGATAGCGCTGTAGTAGCTGCTGATGCTCATACTGCAACTTTAGCAGATAGTGCAGTGGTTGCGGGGACTCTGCATAACTTTAGTGTTGGCGCCACTAGTGCATGGGCAGGTAATACTGCTGTGGATTCAGTAGCTGTTGTAGGTGTAACTGCTTCTTCTTACGCTGTTGCTACTTCTGATACACTATTTACTGCTGCTGTTGGAGTTAGGGCCACTACAGGTTATCTTGTGTTTTATGTTCCTTTAGCTGATACTGCTAAAATCACAGGTAAAACAATCAAATACTTTTTGTATAAATAACTCTACTCACTTTTAATTTGGAGGTTTGCATGGAGAAGTTCAAAGTAATTCACAATATGTCAATTCGGGGCTTTCTTATTTATAAGGGTGAAGAATTGCTGTATGATGAGGTTAAGAACCTTTTAGTTTTACGTGGTGCACGTAATAAGTCTTTTTTAAATGTTTCTCAGAATTTTATGAATGACTGGGTTGGTAGGGATACTCTTGCCAGCACAGGTAGAACAATTCCTAAACCGGAAGATGCTCCTGCTAAGATTGAGGAACCTAAGAAAGATGACGTGGATGAGAGCGTAATTGATGCTATGGAGTCGGCTGCAATAGAGATGGATATTAAAGAAGCAGAAGCCGATGAGAAGATAGCGGAGGACAGCCCTAAAGCTGAGTTTAAGTCAGCTTTAAAGAAAGCTTCTAAACATTCATAATTCAATTATTGGCAGGGTGCAATACATACTTGTGCCCTGCCTTAATTTTAAGGAATACATTTGAAATATATTTATATATGTAATAGCTGTGGTAATAATAACATCATAAAGGATAAGATTGCATTATGCGAAGAGTGCAATTCTGATGATATTTTTTGTTCCTTATATGTCCCTAATTCTATTGAAACTATGGCAAAAGGTTTTACTAAGCAGGCAGATAGAGAGCGCTTAAGGTATGAACGAAAATCTAAAATATTAAAAGATAAACAAAAACATTATTATATTAGCTCGGAGAGTAGGAGGGGGAATGTATAAAATTTTTATAATCCTTTGCATAATATGTGGTGTAGGTATAGCATCCGCACCAGAAGATACTACAGATTCACAATATGTGAAAGTTGAAAAGAATAATAAAATTTATGTATTCAGGGTAGATAAGATTTACCATTCTGGTGATTTAATTCCATACCATATTACATATTATGACCAAAATGGTGTTATTGCTGGGGAGTTGACTCGAAACATAACTGAATGAAAGGTAGGTTAATAGTGTATAGATATTGTATTCCATTAGCTATTATTTTGTTTATATTGTGCGGAGTTCTAATTGCGCAGATTGCAGACTCGGTAAAGGTAACATCTATACAAGAGACTTCGGTAATAGAGATACATGGTGGTAATCATGCTAAAATTATAAGATTTAGCACAGGTGGTAGGGATTACGCATATTTAATAGAGGTAAAAGACTTTAATTTTGTATGGTATGGTTCTATGATTAAGTATATATTTGAAATTCTTCTTGCTTTAGCGTCTGGTGTTTTAGGATTTTATGTTGCATATAAAAAGGTGTTTAAGAAAAAAAGAGGTAAATAATATGTCTTCTTTTAATAGAGGCTATACATTTACAGAGAATGATTTGTATGCAAGATTTTATGATGCTGTAGGTGCTCCAATAGCCCCAGTTTCTGTATTGTTTTCTGTGTATATAATAGAGAGCGGTGCAGAAGTAAATGTATCAGATGGTGCTGGTGCAATTTTGCATAGAGCAGCAACTTTTGTTACACCTAACTATTTTTGGGCAGGATTTACTTCTTTGCCTACTTGGAGTGTGGGAACATATAGAATACGATGGGAAATAATTGAAAGTTTAGGCGGAGCAATGGAGTATTTAATTGAGGACTTTGTTATAGAAACATATACAATGGTATATGATGATGAAGCTTCTAAACGTGCAGTATTGCGCAAAAAGCTAAGAGTAATGTTGCGTGATAATAATCCTGATAGAAATTATCATTTTTCTCCACCCAATACATCAGCAATATTGTATAATATTTATAGATTATCATATATTTGGGAGGATGAAGAGTTAGATACTTATATGGACTTGGCAATGGGGCCTATAAATCTAACTCCGCCTAAACAAATGTGGAATATAAATACAATAGATGCTAACTGGACGACATTGTTACTAATGTTAGCGGCTAGTTTTGCTTGTAGGGCTAAAGCTACAAATTGGGCTGTAGATGGTTTTGATTATAGTCTGGGGCAGCTAAGCTTGAATTTAACAAGTAAGATGAGTGATTACACTGGTTTAGCTGATACATATTATCAGCAATTTAATGAGCTTTTATTACAAATGAAGCAGTCAGTAAGAATAACAAAAGGAATTATAAATTCACCATATACTTTTCCTATGGCGGCTGGGCCTATAGGCTGGCGCACATTTGTAGGTAGAATATTTTAAAGGAGGTTCAGTTATGAGCAAATTTGAGTTAAACAAGCCTGAAATAGTATGGTATGCAGAGAAAGAGATAAAGGCAGCATGGGCGCAGTGGAAATTAGAGTATAATTTGAAAATATCCGGTTGGTCAATAAAGTCTTTTGTTAAGAGTTTAATGAACTCTGATATTCCTAAAGCAGTTATACGCTTGGTTACATTAATGGAGGGTGTAGCTACAGATATAAAGAATGAGTTAGTTAAGATGGGTGATAAGAATGGTGATTATAAATTGTCCTCTGATGAGAAGTTAGATTTAGTTTGTAAGATACTGGATGATAGTATAGATTGCCCATGGTGGTTGGAACAGATTGATGGATATATATGGCGGGGAATTATTATTGTTTTAGTATTTGCATTTAATAGCATATACGGCAAAAGTTGGCTAAATAAAGTTTTAAAGGTAAGTTTGTAAAGGAGTGTGTGAATGAGAATAACAAGTATTAACACAGTTCAGAATATGATAACTCTGCTATATTCATATAGAGAAGTATGGAATCAATACTTGCATAGTATTAGGCAGCATTCATCGGGAACATTTATTCTGGGTGATAAAGAAGTAATAGACAAGAATGAAGCATACTATATGCTAAACAATATTATGCGTGTTCCTATTGATAAACTGATTACGGGTGATTATGCTGATAGTGATTTTAATGTTCATTTATTTAATTCTTATGCTGAAGAGGGGCAGGAATTACTAAGTAAGCTGGGTATTAAATCAAGAGTTAGTAGTAAGAAGTATAGTAATAACATAGATGCAGGCTTAATAAATGAGGCCAAGCATTATAGTAATGTAAAAGATTTTGTTTCAGATTTTAAGTATATTACTCGTCCTGCATCAGAAGTAAAAATTGGGGAGTATATTTGGTTTTCACCGCCGCAGAGTACAGGTAGTAGAGGGTGGTGGGGCAAAAAAAGTTTTAGGGAAAGCAGGGGTAAACTTGTAGGTTGGGTAGAAAAAATGCTACCCAAGTCTATATATATTAAGACAGATATTGCAAATTGGTATGATGGTGAAGAATATTTTTACGTGGACAAAAGTGCAAAAGCTTCTTATGACTGTAGTGCTTTTATCGGTAAGAGCCATGATGAAATTCGGAGTGCTATAGCGAATATTTGGTATGAGGCAAATGGTAAAGAGTCTTCAAAAAAATATAGCAATAGTATAACTGATAAATTAATTGGGAATATGACTTATGAAGACTTTGCAGATGTATGGCACTGGTTAGACAAAAGAGGTGAGTTAGGTGGTTTTGATGAAGAGGATAGAAGTCTAATTGATTTAGTGGATGCTTCTTATGACGTTGAAGAAGAGTTAGCTGTTCCTGAGTCAGATGATGAGCTTTATATCGCTGTAGTAGATGGTGGCGAGATTCTTGTAGCAGGTTTAGTATTTGGGGATGCCAGATATATAGTTATGCCTTTAAGTGAATGGGAAAAGAGTTATGAAGAATCATATCGTAAGGAATCTTCAAGAAAGTATAGCACAGGTAGTATGCAGGATTTATCGGAAATAGTAGTTTCTTCTTCAATTAAAGAGACCAATAGAAGTTCTATAATTAAGTTCTATACTGAAGACGGTGGTATTTGTGAGTTTACTGGGGGAAATAACATTATGCTTAGCAAAGTTAAAGCTGTTTTTTCAGATACAGAGCAGGCTAAAATAGTAGAAGGTATATTAAAACAGGACAAATATATGTTTAAAATTATGGCAGCATCTCTTTATCTTCAAACAAACTTTAATATTCCTTCCAGAAGAGAAGCACGACGCAGGTATAGTAGTGTAAAAACACTGTATATTAAGAAAGGGCATTTATGGGATTATGGCTTAACAAAAGAAGATTTAGAAGAGTTACCAAATGCTGGGCCTAACCCCAATATAACAGGGATGAAGAGACTATACTATAAAGACGGTATTACTATTAAGTATGATAACTATTTATACCATGCTGGTTTACATACTGATGTTTATAGAATATTAAAAGAAAATAGGTATGTATAGTTGGTAGAAAATAGAATAACAAATATTTTAATCTTTTCTGATTATAATGGAGGGGCAATGATTCGCTGGGATTCACCTAATTTGAATCCCAGCAATCTTGATTATTATATAGTGGGTGTTAATGTGTATAGGGCGTATAGTGCAACGGATTACACATTATTAAATTCTACTCCAGTAACTACTACTACATATTCAGACACAAGACTGCCAATTCTTAAAACAATTCACCCAGTATCTATACAGTTGTTAGGTAAAGGTGAAAGGTATTTAAATATAGATGATATTCCGGTTACGCTAGATTATCCTTTTTCTCCTGTGGAGCAGTCCGCAAATATTAATGCTACATCGGATTTAATTGTAACTTTTGAATCTGATGAAGTGTCAGGGCGTATTCCTGTTTTTGGACTAAGGCAGAATAATATACTTGTTTTTGATACGTATAAATTGAATATACCAAATTATACATTTAGTTATGCTTATCTTACAAATAATACAGAGGATTATACTATAGCTTATTACAGTAAATCAGATTTTAAAGATAGTAATATTCAGTTAGGGTATATGTTAGGATTAGTTATTAGAAATGGTTCTGGTGAAGATGTTGAACTTTGGAGAAGTGATATATATTATGCACAACCGGAACCAATAGACTATATATGGCAAACAGCAGCTTATTATAGTCTATGGCTATATAATCATACATGTGAACAAGTTCATTTATTAAAAAGAAAATACACTGGTGTGTTTTGTCCCAATTGTTTTGAGCAAATGCGTGATTTCGGCTCTGCTAAAATGGATTGCACAACTTGCTATGGAACAGGTATTTTAGGCGGGTATAATAGTGCAGATATGATAAAAATTACTCCTATGGAATTTCAAAGGACACGGGATACAATGCCAGGTGGATATAGGGATGCAGGAGAGACTACAATCGAGACTCTGTATCCTATTCTTATATCCGTAGGGGATATAATTATACGGCAGAATGGGGATAGATATGTAATAAATGGTGTAGAGTATATAGGGCCAAGAGGGAATCCTATGGTTCAGAGTATGAATGCCATGCTATTACCCAGAATGGATTTAAGGTATAAGATACCTGTTGTAAGTAAGGATAAAGTATGGAGTAGGAGTGATATTCCTGATTGGTTAGAAAGAAAAACTAAAACACGAGATTCACATGTAGAGCATGATATTACAGGCAAGTATGGTGATGGCTTGCATACCAATATTGA
>Ga0265297_10012182_pt1 | contig 10374 bp, 8 predicted proteins | sample Munlanlwell13791_FD_192502 | JGI IMG/M metagenome (GOLD analysis project Ga0265297, IMG submission 192502) | Leachate microbial communities from a municipal landfill in Southern Ontario, Canada - Leachate well 137-91 | ecosystem: Engineered > Solid waste > Landfill > Unclassified | place...
AACATTGAAGACACCGTTGGTCCGGGTGTTGTCACCGGGCTAACCGCCTATGCTGGTATCGGTTACGTTCAGCTTTCTTGGATAAATCCGACCAGCGATGATCTAGCGGGCCTTGATGTATACCGAAGCACTGTTCTAGGAGAAAAGGGAGTTAAGGTAGCATCTGCATTGTCAAAAACAACGACATCATTTGATGACTATACAGTTGTAAATGGTGTAACTTATTACTACACAGTTGTGGCCTTTGATTTGTATGCCAACAACAGTAAAGACTCATTACAAGTAAGCGCTCTTCCTATGGCTCCAAAGGTTGCTGCCGTTACGACAGATTACTACTACGACGATGGTGTTGAGGAAACCGTAGAAGAACAAGAAGTCAAATCAGATGAAACTGTAGAGCCAGACGAAGATGCCAAGACAGAATCCACCGTTCCCGTAATCGGGATTATCATCCTAATTCTTCTTATTGTTCTTGGTCTCTACCTCCTGTATCTTCAAAATCCTGAATGGTTCCGGGGGCTTGCCTTCTGGAAGAGACGAAAAGATTCCAGAAATCAAAAACCTAAGAAATAAGAAAACAAAAATAAATTAAGCGCATAACCACTTTGCTACTGTGAAGTAGCAAAGTGCTCAAAAAACAAAAGAATGATCCAAAATAAATATATCAATCACTTCTCTACATCGAAGTAGAGAAGTGGGATGGTAAACTAAAACAAATATGTACTACACTACTATGTAGTAGCGTAGTGGTTCGGTAAACTAAAACAAAACTGTAGAAATGAAATGGCGCAAGGCACCCTTGCGTCATTTCTGTATTCCAAATAGAATAGTATACATGGAAATGGTTTATTATCCTTATCCCAAGGCTCCTTTCTTATCTCCAGAGGAAGTTGTGGCTGAGCTTGAGCTAAAGCCCGGCGACAAGGTTCTTGATTTTGGGGCGGGGGCTGGTTATTGGGCTATCCCAATGGCGCAGGCAGTCGGTTCTTCCGGACATGTGTATATTACCGACCCTAAAACAGAGAACCTATCAGTAACAAAAACGAAGGCGCAACGTTTAGGCCTTGATAATTTGAGTTATTTTGAGGCCTCGTATGACTGCAAAATGATGCCGATCCAAACGAAGGTGGATCTGATCCTATGCTCCAATATTCTGTCAGGGGTGAAACAGCCGGAACCAGTGCTGAACAATCTAAAGAAGATGGCCCAAGGCGGAACCCGGCTAATTATAGTTGATTGGAATGACAAAGCAGTGATTGGCCCAGATCAGGAGAACCGAATAAATCTGGAAGAGATTATTCTACGTGTTGGTAAGCTTGGGTTCGAGTTTAAAAAGCTTCTTTCGGCAGGTGCGCACCATACCGGACTATTTTTTATTTATCAAAAATAAGCAAGGAATTTTAAAATGGACGACAAAATTTTGGACAACAATAGTGAAAACCCCGTAGAGGGTGTGCCGGTTTGTGAAAAATGCGGAAACGTAATGATTAAAGAAGACCAAGAATGGGTCTGCCCTCACTGCCAGGGTGAGATAGATTTTCTGGGGGATGATGATGAGTAGAATATTCGACGAATTATTTGATTGGTCACATCTAACAGAGATACCAACGAGTGCCCTTTACCAAAAATACTTGCTGTTTCCAACTGGTCTGATGGTTGTAATTCCGATTCTACTTTTAATCTTCTTACGGATCAAAAAGCGTTCTAGGGCATATAAAAAATTTGATAACATGTGGCTTTGGGGGTATATCGCCTTTGGCCTGTCGGGTTTATTTGTGATTTTTTCCGTGAACCAGAGCTTGCCGATGTTTGGCACCCGTTTGGCCGTCTTTATCTGGCTAGGCCTGGCAATCATCTACGCCATATATCTTACTATTTATTTCCGCAAGGTTACGGTAAAGGAAGTAGTTAGCTTCAACGAAAAAAAGCGAAAAGAAAAATATTTGAAACGATAAATCGTTTCAAACTCGAATTTTGAATTTCTAATTTCGATTCAATTTTAATTTAATTAATTTCTAAATTAGGACATTAATTCGAAATTCGAAATTTGTCATTCGAAATTCAATATATTTGTGAAATATATTGTTGACATTGTGGATAGGTTAATATAAAATCATGAGGCACAGTAATTTTAACAAATCGCACTCCAGAAACGACCGCGTATGTCACGGCCAACCTTTTGTGCGGCAGATTACTAGAAGCTTGAAAACTGAATAGTGTTTGGTGATTAAAAGCACGAATTAAAACAACCCGTATCCTTATGGGTACAAAAATAGTAGTAGTAGCTTCTCACGAAGCTACACTTATTTGAGAGTTTGATCCTGGCTCAGAATGAACGCTGGCGGTGTGCTTAACACATGCAAGTCGAACGGTCGCACTTTAAGGCGACGCCGAAATACAAAATAACAAAATAACCGAATAACCTAGTTGTTTAGTTGTTAAGTTGTTAAGTTCTTTGGTGTCGCCCCTAAAGGGCGACAGTGGCAGACGGCTGAGTAATACATTGGTACCTACCCCGAAGTGGGGGATAGCTCATCGAAAGATGGGGTAATCCCGCATGTGCTCTACGGAGTAAAGCTTTTGCGCTTTGGGAAGGGCCTTTGTCCTATCAGTTAGTTGGTGAGGTAATGGCTTACCAAGACTATGACGGGTAGCTGGATCGAGAGGTCGACCAGCCAGACTGGGACTGAGACACGGCCCAGACTCCTACGGGAGGCAGCAGTGAGGAATTTTCCGCAATGGGCGAAAGCCTGACGGAGCGACACCGCGTGAAGGATGAAGCTTTTCGGAGTGTAAACTTCTTTTATGTGTGAAGATTATGACGGTAACATATGAATAAGCACCGGCTAACTACGTGCCAGCAGCCGCGGTAATACGTAGGGTGCAAGCGTTATTCGGATTTACTGGGCGTAAAGAGTGTGTAGGCGGTTTTGTAAGTTAGATGTTAAATATACGGGCTCAACCCGTCTGCTGCATCTAAGACTGCAAGACTTGAGAGTGGAAGAGGCAAGTGGAATTCCTGGTGGAGCGGTTAAATGCGTAGATATCAGGAGGAACACCAATGGCGAAGGCAGCTTGCTGGGCCATTTCTGACGCTGAGACACGAAAGCGTGGGGAGCGATCGGGATTAGATACCCCGGTAGTCCACGCCGTAAACGATGGATACTAGCTTTTCGGAGTATCGACCCTCTTGAGAAGCGAAGCTAACGCGTTAAGTATCCCGCCTGGGGAGTACGGTCGCAAGACTAAAACTCAAAGGAATTGACGGGGACCCGCACAAGCGGTGGAACATGTGGTTTAATTCGACGCAAAGCGAAAAACCTCACCAAGGCTTGACATACCAATCGTATCCCTAAGAAACTAGGGAGTCAGTTCGGCTGGATTGGATACAGGTGTTGCATGGCTGTCGTCAGCTCGTGTCGTGAGATGTCGGGTTAAGTCCTTTAACGAGCGCAACCCTCATTGCATGTTAATTTTTCATGCGAGACCGCCCTGGTTAACAGGGAGGAAGGTGGGGATGACGTCAAGTCAGCATGGCCCTTATGCCTTGGGCTACACACGTGTTACAATGGCCGGTACAGTAAGTTGCAATACCGTAAGGTGGAGCTAATCTATGAAAACCGGTCCCAGTTCGGATTGGGGGCTGAAACTCGCCCCCATGAAGTTGGAATCGCTAGTAACCGTGAATCAGCACGTCACGGTGAATACGTTCCCGGGTCTTGTACACACCGCCCGTCACACCACGAAAGACAGAGACGCCCGATACCCTCGTATGAGGTTTAAGGTGGAGCTGTTGATTGGGGTGAAGTCGTAACAAGGTATCCGTACCGGAAGGTGCGGATGGATCACCTCCTTTCTAGGGAGAATGCTTCCGGCAGTAATGTCCGGATAAGAATCGGAAATCTAATATTATTAGAGGACCGTTTTTCCTAGGTCGGCCCTAACTTAGTTAGGGTGTTTGTCTAACGACAAGCAAGTGCTTCACCAAACACTATTCAGAGTTCAACCTCAGTGCAGTGCCGACCGCAGCGTCGGTGTAATAAAAAAGAAGGAGCAATATGCTCCTTCTTTTTATATTAGCCTCTGATTAAAGGCCGTAGAACCAGCGTACTAGCCAACCGAATAAGGTAAATCCACCATCCATTTCATCTAACTGATTGGCCAGATTTAGATTTTGAATCTCTAGAACATTGATCTGATTCTGAAGCTCGGTCTGATCAGCCTCATTATCTAGTTGAAGCATGATTTGTTGTAGCTCTCTAACGCGAACTTGGTTTTGCTCCATTATTTTTTTTACTTCTTTAATTTGAGCAAAATTAGAGCCTATCAAGAATTTAACAAAACCACTTCTCTCCTGCACTTTATCCAAAGCCTTGTTTGCACTGTCTTCGGCTTCATTTTGGGCTCGAGCAATATCTCTGATTTGCTCACCAACCGAAGGGTTGTTGACTCTGTTAGCTACCTCTACCATAGATTGGACAGCCTTAGCCACCTCGCTAGAACGACTGCCGGCAGTTTCGCTCTTTGGTTGATATTGTTGTTCGCCAACTTCTTCGCCAGCTTGAGTAGCTACATTAACTTGTAGTTGGCTCTCCTCGCCTGCATTTTGAGTAGCGGTTTGCGTGCTAACCTCATTTTGAGCGGGTTCTGTGGAAGCATTTACAGATGCATTCTCAGATTGAGCCATTACCAGCACTGGCAGAACCAATACTGTTGCCAATAAAAACGAACTAACTTTTTTCATCTAGACCTCCTTTAATAATACTGACCCTATTATGCGACTTTAGATATTTATGTCAATACCCCTCTGGTGGTGAGCTGGGCAGAGGTCTCATACTCATAGATCACATAGCAAAAATCCCTGACAAATGTCTGAAATTTTTGTTGGTGGACCTTAGGTGATTCTCACTGCGTTGCCCGGAGGGTAGCGGGGTAAAAGTCTTAACACCCATAATCATCCAAAACAAAACCCCCACCTTCCGGTGAGGGACTTGCTTTGGTGGACCCTAGGGGATTCGACAAGCCAGCTTGTCTTCTCACTGCTGTGTTATCACGTGAGTAACACTTAATACGCCTCAAGTGCAATGCTCCGATATTTTTATCTGGTTAATTTGTGCCCTGTCAGGAGTTCGCTGTCCAGAATTAACCATCAAAAAACCCACCTGACGGTGAGTTGTTTGATGGTGGACCCTAGGGGATTCGAACTCCTGACCTCCTCGGTGCAAACGAGGCGCTCTAGCCAACTGAGCTAAGGGCCCGCGTCAGCGTAAGCTGACGCGAATCGCACGTCGATTACATCGAATGCTTATCGCTATCGCTACGCTTCCTTTACAGCTGAAATCGGCAGATTTCAGCTGAGAAGAAGTTAGTGGGCGGCTTGAATCTTGTTTTTTAAATTAAGGCTTGAATAAAAATTTCAAATTTCAAATTTCAAATTGCGCACCAGCGCTCTGGCTATCCGCCGAAAATTGATTTGCCAATTCCCGAGATAACAGTATCCAAGACGCCGAACATATTTAGGAAAGACACCAGAAAGATTAGAATTCCTAGTATACGCACCCCAAGATATGTACCCCCGTCACCCAGGTATCTCTCTAGAGTGGCCGAAAGTCCCGTAAATTCAACCAGTTTCCTGGCATATATTACGAGTAATATTCCGGTTGCGGAACCGAACAATCCGCCAATTATTCTTTCAAGCATCTTTCCCCTTCCTACTTATTTTGTCGAATTTTTTGTCTTGTATAATCAAAATCTATCGATTTTGATTACAGAGGAGAAATAGCGAAAGGGTGGAGGGATTGTGCACGATCCCGTAACCCGACAGCTTATTTCGACGTTGGTGGGCGATCGAGGACTCGAACCTCGGACCTCAACATTATCAGTGTTGCGCTCTAACCAGCTGAGCTAATCGCCCGCAGCAGAACATATTTTAATATATTTTCGCTCTTTTTTCAATAATAACAGAAATTAATGTTTGCAATGGCGGTGAGTGAATTGTTGCATTCTTCTGTTTATTATATAATCGTGAGGCTGTTTTTAAGCAAGCACCACTGTTGGTTTTGCAGAAGAAAATGAGGGGGTGAAGAGGGTGCCGGCAGTAATCAAGCTGGTGTTGGTAGCGGTTATAAGGCTAACCGGTGCACTGCTGCATTGTGCCTTTGGCCAGTGGGATGATGCCAAAAGTGTTCTTACGACCGGTGAGTGCACGATGGACGAGAAGCCTGGGGACGCATCAGAGGCCTATCGGCTGACAAGACCGCAACGCCAGTAAGGGCCCACTCTTCATTTGAAGTAGTGGGCCCTATCCCTTATTAAAAAAGTTTCTTACTAAACTTTTAATATGCTGTTAAGATATTCACATGAAAAATAAGTTATGGACGAAAATTAAGGCATTCATTTTCTCCAACCCCGTTCTACTCCTATTAGTTTTTACCACTTGGCTTAAGTTGATTTGGGTTGACCAAATAATGTTCGATGATTCTAAGGGCATTGCTGTGTTGGTATTTACCGTAATTACTGCCTGCAGCGTCATTTTGTTTTATTCGGTCACTATTTTATTTAAAAAGTACAGAGATTGGGTTGCACTTTTGTTATCAATTGTCAGTTCATTGGTCCTCTGGGCGGACATAGTTTACTGGCGCTACTTCGGTACCTTGATCAAGGTGGAAACTCTACAGATAGCAGGGCAAACTACTGGGGTGACCGATTCGGTCGTTAGCCTACTGTCTTATTGGGATCTGCTTTTTTTTGTCGACATTATAATCGCATCGATATATCTGGTAATTACTCGTAGAAAGGCGAAAGCGCCCACGCAAGATTTCGGATCCAGGGTAAAAACATTTTTTCTAGTTTTGATAATTGTCTTGATCCCAGTGACTATTACTTTTATCCGGGACTGGGACATCCATCTTCGCAAATTTATTTATAATAATTATGATATGAACTTGATAGAGTTTCGGTATGGAGCCTTTCTGGCTCATGGCATAAATGGCTATCGATTCTTTTTAACCAGCTTGGAACATTTGGATGATGCGGAGAGACAATCGGCAGTAAACTGGATCGGCGCCAATGTCGTTGGCCGAGATGATAACGAATTTACCGGGTTGGCAGAAAATAAAAATATTTTCCTAATCCAGTTCGAGTCCCTACAAGACTTTGTGATAGGAAAAAAATTTGAGGGTATCGAGATAACCCCTAATTTAAACAAACTTATTAAGGAAAGTTACTACTTGGAAAATGGCCTAACGGTAATCGGAGGTGGGGCGACCTCTGATAGTGATCTTGCTTCAAATACTTCTGTCTATCCCCTACAAAATGAGGCCGCTTTTGTCCAATATAGTACCGATGATTTTACCAGCATTGCAAAGGCCTTAAAGAATGAAGGATATGTTGCGAACGCCTATCATGCTTACCGCCGAGATTTTTGGAATAGAGGAGCGGCCTTTAGCTCTTTGGGGTTCGATCATTTTTTTGCCGGAGAGGAATACGATAGTGGTGAACAGGTGGTGATGGGTCTAAATGATGAATCTTTTTACAGGCAAACATTGATGAAACTGGGGGACAATAGTAAACCAAGCTTTAACTATGTTATTTCTCTCTCAAGTCATCACCCCTTCACGATCCCAATGAATCTAAGAACTTTGCCGGGAGATGAGAACAATTATGATTTTCAAACCTATCATTACTATCAGGCGGTACATTATGCGGATTATTCGCTAGGCGTATTTTTAGATGGTCTAAAGGAGCAGGGCCTTTATAATGACAGCCTCATTGTTGTATATGGCGATCACTTAGCCAAAATTGGTGACCAGAAAAGTACCGAGGTCCAGGAGATGATAGAAAATTTCAATATAACTGAAATGGACAAAATTCCCTTTATATATAAATTACCCAACCAGAAAGAGGGATACGCACTTAACCACGAGACAACCCAGCTTGATTTAATGCCCACTATTCTTAATTTGGCCAGGGTAAGCACAAACTTTCCTATGTTCGGGGGGGACGCCTTGGCAGGGACCAGGAGGGACATTACCAAGGAGGATGCAATTCGCTTTTCTGAGCTTATGATTCGATTTAATCTTTTTGAAGATTTTGCTCTGGCCCAATAGAAAATTTGTATAACTTTCCATATAATTTGTGTAGAAAAACTCTTGCAATTGTGGATAACTTCTGGTATTATTTTGAAGCTAACTAGGGATTTGAATCGATGGAACTAAAACACAATTCAATAACAAGAGGTGATTACCAACTCGGATAGTTATAACTGTGCCGATTTTGATACCGCCTAAGTCTGGCGGTTTTTTTATCGCTTAAAATAGGGACAAGCTGTAAGTAACATGTAACAAGAAAAATCTTGAAACCTGAAACTTGTGGCCTGTGACCATCCGGTCTCCGGTTGCTGGTAGCTTAACAATTAAATATCATGAAGTAGACGGCGAGTAATTTGCCCCGCACATTATCAAATATGCGGGACTGCGGATTTATGAATAATGGATCTTGCAAATGCAAATTACTAGTCAAGTTAACTTGCTTTTGCCCTTAGGGGCTAAAACAAGTTAAGCAAAATCGAGATTAAGTTGATTAAGAGCATATGGTGGATGCCTTGGAACTTTGAGCCGATGAAGGACGTGGTAGCCTGCGAAATGCCTCGGGGAGCTGGCAAACAAGCTTTGATCCGTGGATATCCGAATGGGGAAACCCGGCTAGATTAATCTCTAGTCAATATTATCTGAATTCATAGGGTAATGTAGGGCACTCAGCGAACTGAAACATCTTAGTAGCTGAAGGAAGAGAAAACAAAAGTGAACGCCTTAGTAGTGGTGAGCGAAACGGCGCCAGCCAAAACCTTTATTATGTTAAAGCCTGTAGGCGTTGTAATAAGGGTGTTGCGAGATAGGTCTTCCGAAATAAAATTCGGATCTGAGATCAAAGTCGCGGTCTTTAGACCCTGACTCCGATTTCAGAAGGAGAAACTACAGTGACTCCATAAGGTAAGAAAACAAAAATTTATTGGAATGAGCCTGGAAGGGACAGCCATAGAGGGTGATAGCCCCGTACATTAAAAATTTTTGTCCTTATTGATCTAGACTCTAGTACCACGGAACACGTGAAATTCTGTGGGAATCTGGGAGGACCACCTCCCAAGGCTAAATACTCAAAGTTACCGATAGTGAACAAGTACCGTGAGGGAAAGGTGAAAAGAACCCCGGCTAGGGGAGTGAAATAGAATCTGAAACCATATGCTTACTAGGTGTCAGAGCACCCGCAGTGCGGAGTGCTTGAATTAAGAATTACGAATTACGAATTTCGAATGTTGGTATCACTTCGCGATGATTGTATTTACCCTAAAAATCAACAGATTTTCAGGGGACCCATTAATCGTCCGGAGGACTCCATCATTTAAAATTTAAAATTTAGAATTTAGAATTCGAGCGCCACGCTCTGCGTGGTGTGATGGCGTGCCTTTTGTAGAATGAGCCAACGAGTTATCGTAAGATGCAAGGTTAAGGAGCTAAGGCTCCGGAGCCGAAGGGAAACCGAGTCTGAATAGGGCGAATTAGTATCTTGCGATAGACCCGAAACTAGGTGACCTAACCATGGGCAGGCTGAAGCGACGTTAAACCGTCGTGGAGGGCCGAACACACGTCAGTTACAAATGGCGGTGATGACCTGTGGTTAGCGGAGAAATTCCAATCGAACCTAGAGATAGCTGGTTCTCCTCGAAATAGCTTTAGGGCTAGCCGTATAAATTAACCTTCGGGGGTAGAGCACTGACTGGGCTAGGGGGCGCAAGCTTACCAAACCCAAACAAACTCCGAATACCGAAGGCCATTATTATACGAGTCAGAACGCGGGGGCTAAGCTCCGCGCTCAAAAGGGAAAAAGCCCAGATCGTCATCTAAGGTCCCCAAATCTATGCTAAGTGGCAAAGGATGTGGAGGTGCACAGACAACCAGGATGTTGGCTTAGAAGCAGCCATGCATTTAAAGAGTGCGTAATAGCTCACTGGTCGATTGTGCTTCTGCGCCGAAAATATAACGGGGCTAAGCATAGTACCGAAGATACGGGTGTCGTACGTGGTACAGAATTCCGAATTTCGAATTTAGAATTTTGAATCAATTTCTTAATTATGAATTAAATAATTAGGGCTTGAATAGAAATTAAAAATTAAAAATTAGAAATTCCGTACTGCGTACGGTGCGGTAGAGGAGCGTTCCTATCTGCAGTGAAGCTGACATGTGAGTGTCGGTGGAGCGTTAGGAAGTGAGAATGTTGGCATGAGTAACCATAATCTCGATGAAAAATCGAGACACCGTAAGACCAAGGTTTCCTGGGCAACGTTGATCGTCCCAGGGTTAGTCGGGCCTAAGCCGA
>Ga0265297_10012183_pt1 | contig 10371 bp, 11 predicted proteins | sample Munlanlwell13791_FD_192502 | JGI IMG/M metagenome (GOLD analysis project Ga0265297, IMG submission 192502) | Leachate microbial communities from a municipal landfill in Southern Ontario, Canada - Leachate well 137-91 | ecosystem: Engineered > Solid waste > Landfill > Unclassified | place...
AAGAGCAAATAGGCAGCGATTCAATAAAAAAAGGCGCTCCGTTATTCCCCCGTATAGAGCTCAAAAAGCAATAACTTTATGCTAGTCGATACTCATTGCCATTTAGATTTTCCGCAATATAGCCAGGATAGAGATGAAGTCATCAATAGGGCGAAGGAGCAGGGGGTGGGCTATATTGTCAATATCGGCTCAAGCCTTAAAGGCTCTCAAGATTCCGTAGGATTATCTCAGAAATATGATTCAATATACGCGACAGTCGGAATTCATCCTCACGAAGCAGACAGTTTTGCCCCGGAAACCGAAAAAGCCATAAGGGACCTGGCAGGAAATAATAAAGTTGTGGCCATAGGCGAGATAGGCCTGGATTATTTTAAGAATTTCTCTAAGAAAGAAAACCAGCTTGCGTTGTTCTTGAACATGTTAAAACTGGCCAAAGATTTTAATCTTCCGCTGGTTATACATACCAGAGACGCCCAGGAGGATACCTTAAGGATTTTAAAAGAGGCAATGCCGGTAAGGGCAGTTGTGCATTGTTTTTCAGGAGATAATTACTTTTTGAACGAATGCCTGGATCTGGGCTTTTTAATCTCATTTACCTGCAATGTTACTTACAAAAAAGCCGAAAAACTAAGAGAGATGGTTAAGTCCACCCCCATTGAAAGATTGCTGCTTGAGACTGACGCGCCTTATTTGTCTCCCGAAGGTTTCCGCGGCAGGAGAAACGAGCCGGCTCAGGTCAGCCTGCTCGCTGGCGTAGTCGCGCAGCTAAAAGGTTTAAAATTAGAGGAAGTAGCCAGGGCCACCACGGAAAATGCCAGAGGATTTTTTAATTTTTAGATGAGTTCGCAGGTAAGCATTATAAAATGCGGCAGTTATGATTCAAGCCTTGTGGAAGTATCGGTAAGAAAAGCCATAGGTTTAATCGGCGGGATAACGCGTTATATTAAGCCCGGTTCAAAAGTTTTGGTTAAGCCGAATATGCTTATGGCTAAGGAGCCGGAGTGCGGGATTGACACTCATCCTGAGGTGGCCCGCGCGGTAATCAGGATCCTAAAAGAGATAAATTGCCATATTTTCGTCGGAGACGGCCCGAGTGTCTGGGGAAATGAGATTGAAAACGTGGATGAGGTTTACCGCAGGTCAGGCATGGCTAAGGTTTGCCGGGAAGAAAAGGCGGAGCTAGTTAAGTTTGATAAAAGGCGCATGCGCGAGCATTTTCCTTTAACCACGTGGCTTGATAATTGCGATTATTTAATCAATATCCCGAAATTTAAAACTCATGGGCTCACCATTCTTAGCGGGGCAATTAAAAACCTGTTCGGCCTGGTCTCGGGGACTTTCAAGATGGAATTGCATAAAAACTATTTTCAAGTAGAGGATTTCTCGGGCATTTTGGTTGATATTTACGCGCAGGCTAAGCCGGCCTTAACTATTGTGGATGGGATTGTGGCGATGGAAGGCGATGGCCCGGCGACCAGCGGAAAATTACGCAATCTGGGGATTTTGCTTGCCGGTAATGATTGCGTAGCGTTGGATAGCGTTATGGCTAAAATCATGGGAATTAAGCCGCTTGACGTATTAAGCACCAGGGAAGCCGCAAGGAGGGGGCTGGGGATAGCCGACCTGGGCTCCATAAAAATGTTTGGAGATAAACCGGAGGATTTAAATACCCCTGCGTTTTTACTTCCTTCTTCAACTTCTTTGCAGAGAAAGGTGCCTAAGCCGATAATTAACCTTGTTAAGTTGTTCATTAAATACCGGCCTTATCCTGTCCGGGAGAATTGCACCAGATGCACTGCCTGCATTAAGATCTGCCCGAATAATTGTATCAGTATGGGGCAGAAGGGGATTATTTTTGATTATAGGGAATGTATTTCCTGTTTTTGCTGCCAGGAAACTTGCCCTGCGAAAGCGATTAAAGTTAAAAAGAGTTTATTCGCCAGAATTATAGGGCTATAAATGGGGACGGTTTTCAACTCATGAAAATAACTACTATTGAGTGGAAGAATAATAAGATTAAGATTATTGATCAGACTAAGCTTCCGCATAAATTGGAATATATCCACATAGAAAAGCCGCAAGATCTATGGGAGGCGATTAAGCTTTTAAAGGTGCGCGGAGCCCCGGCATTAGGAGCGGCTGGCGCGTTAGGGGTATATCTGGGGATTAAGGACGTAAAGGCAAAAGATTTTACACTATTTTCCAAAGAATTAAAGAAAGTCTCCCGGTATATTGCCAGCTCCCGCCCGACGGCAAGAAACCTTTTTTGGGGCATAGAGAGGATATGCGCTGTCGCGGCGGCTAACAAAGACAGAAGCCTGTCCGCTATAAAGAAACTTATCCTTAATGAGGCCCATAAAATTATTGAGACAGATATGAGCAGCTGCCGTAAGCTTGCTCAATATGCCAGTCCTTTAATTAAAGACAAAGATATGGTATTAACTATTTGTAACGCCGGGATATTGGCAACAATTGATTATGGCACGGCCCTGGGAGTGCTTTATCGCGCGAAAGAAGAAGGTAAAAAGCTAAAAGTCTTTGCCTGCGAAACAAGGCCGCTGCTGCAAGGTTCCCGTCTTACTGCCTGGGAGCTCAAGAAGTCCGGCATTGATGTAACCGTTATTTGCGATAATGCGGCGGGAGCGCTTATGCGGCAGGGTAAAATTGATAAAGTGATAGCCGGAGCCGACAGGATTGCCGCAAACGGCGATACCGCGAATAAAATCGGCACTTACAACCTGGCGGTTTTAAGCAAATACCATAATATTCCTTTTTATATCGCTGCTCCTGTATCCACTTTTGACCTGCGCGCCAAATGCGCTAAAGATATTCCGATTGAAGAGCGTGATCCGCGGGAGGTCAGCGAATTATTATTCAGGAAAATTATCGCGCCAAAAGGAGTCAAAGTTTTTAATCCTGCCTTTGACGTAACCCCCCATAATCTGATCAGCGCCATAATTACGGAGAAGGGGATTATCAGGGCTCCCTATTTAAAGAATATAAAACGGGTAATAGCAGGTAAAAAAGGCGGCTAAAAAAGGGATGGTTCTATGTTGATAAAAGATTTAGGCGAGTTTGCCCTTATTGAAAGATTCAGGAAAAGAATCAAGACAGATTCTTCAGTGGTTAAAGCCAGCGGAGATGACTGCGCGGTTTTAAAGCTGGATAAGAGCAGGTACCAGCTCCTGACCTGCGATATGCTGGTGGAAGATGTTGATTTCACCCTTAAAGATGACCCTTATCTTATCGGCAGAAAGTCGGTTGCCGTATCTTTAAGCGATATAGCCGCATGTTCCGGCCTGGCGCGCTATTGCGTTATATCTTTGGGCCTTCCCAAAGATGCGCGGGTTGAATTTGTTGATAAACTTTTTAAGGGTATGCTTGATATGGCCAGGCTTTATAAAGTAAATATCGTAGGAGGGGATTTAAGCCGGAGCCGTAAAGTTGTTATTGACGTGAGCATGCTCGGGGTGGTAGAGAAGAAGTATTTAACCTTAAGGAGCGCAGCTTCTGCCGGAGATATAATTTTTGTTACCGGCTCACTCGGCGGCTCTATTTCAGGCAAGCATTTAAAATTCAATCCCCGGATAAAAGAAGCGAGGTACCTGGCCAGGAATTTCAAGGTTAACGCCATGATTGACATTTCCGACGGATTGACGCGGGATTTAGGGCATATTTTAGAGCAGAGCGGTTGCGGCGCCGTAATCTATGAGGATTTAATTCCGCTGAGCAAAGAGGCAGCCGGCTTAAACGACGCCTTAAACACCGGTGAAGATTTTGAGCTTCTTTTCACGCTTTCGCGGCCGGAAGCTAAAAGATTGTTAAAGATGAAGCTCGTTAAATTTAAACCCATCGGAGAGATAATGAATAAGAATTACGGTTTTAAATTGATAGATAAGAACAGGAAACAGGTAAATATTAAACCAAAGGGTTTTAATCATTTTTAGTAAACCAAGGGACGGTTCTATTCGTATAGCCATAAGCATAGAACCGTCCCTACGAGATTACAATGAAAATAATTTCTAATTCAGTTAAAGATACTCTAAACTTAGGCAGGATTATATCCAGGCATCTTAAGCCGGGAGATGTAATCTGTTTAAACGGCGAACTTGGTTCAGGTAAAACTACGTTGACTAAGGGGATTGCCGAGGGGCTGGGTGTAAGCAGGGCCAAGGTTACGAGTTCTTCATTTATTCTTATACGCCAGCACCTAGAAGGAAGAATCCCTTTTTTCCATTTTGACCTTTACCGGCTTAAAGCGGCAGGCGACATAGCCATATTAGGTTATGAGGAATATTTCTACGGCGAGGGGGTTTCGGTTATTGAATGGGCGCAAAATTTAGAATGCCTTATGCCCAGCGAACATCTTATGGTAGAATTATCTTATGGTAGGCTAAACAAGAGGACGTTTAAATTTGCCGCAAGTGGGGCGCGTTATAAAGAATTGCTCAGGAGGCTTCATGAAGATACTGGCCATTGATACCGCGACTAAATATTTATCCCTGGGCATTTATGATAATGGCGTTTTCTACGAGCATAATCTAGAGACGGGGGCAAGGCTTTCTTCTCTTTTGGCGGTAACCATTAAGAGGGCGCTTGACGCGTTAGGTTTAAAAGTAAACGATTTGGATTATTTTGCCTGCGGGCTGGGCCCGGGTTCTTTTACCGGAATGCGCATCGGCTTAAGCACTATGAAAGGATTAAGCTGGGTAACGCGTAAGCCGATTATCGGAATATCAACCCTGGATATTCTGGCGATGAACGCGCCTTACGCCAATAAGATGATTATTCCGGTAATGGACGCCAGGAGAGGGTTAATCTATTCCTGTTTTTACAGGCAGGCAAACGGCTTTCCTAAAAAGCTATCTCCTTATATGCTTATTTCAAAAGAAGAATTAATTAAGAAGGTAAAGTCCCCTTGCGTAATATTCGGGGACGCGCTTAGTTTATACGGGGACGATATATTAAAAGGCCTACCCGGGGCAACACTGTTAGATAAAGACGAGTGGCGGCCTAAGGCGCGTAATATTATTAAGCTCGCCCTTATTCGCGTAAAAGAAAAAAAGTTTGACGATTTAATGAAGGTTAACCCTATTTATATTTATCCTAAGGAGTGCCAGATTAAACATGCTCATAAATAATAAAATAGGCCACAGGCCGACCTGGGCCCAGATTAATTTGGATAACCTGGAGCATAATTTTCTGGAAGTGAGGAAAAAGGTCGGAAGGGGCACTAAGATTTTAGTAACCGTTAAGGCCGACGCTTATGGCCACGGTTTGATTGCCGTATCCAAAAGGCTGGCTGAGTGTAAAGTTGATTTTTTAGGAGTGGCCTCGATAGACGAGGGGATAAAACTCAGGGAGGCCGGGATAGGTGTCCCTATCCTGGTATTAGGTTTAATGCTGAAAAGCGATTTGCCCCCTCTTTTTGAATATGACCTCGCTACCTCTATATGCGACGAGAAACTGGGCAGGGCATTGAATAACCTGGCCCGCCTGAAAGGCAGGAAACTCAGCGTGCATATTAAAGTAGATACAGGCATGGGCCGTATCGGCGTCTCTCATTATGACGCGCATAAGCTGGTAAAGAGCATTTATAACCTTAAACATCTGAAGGTTGAGGGGATTTTCACGCATTTCGCCTTTGCTGATATGAACCGGAAGTTTACTTTTCATCAGATAGACTTATTTGATAAACTTGTCAGGGCCTTAGCCGGCAGCAACATAAATATCCCTTTGGTCCATGCCGCCAACAGTATGGGCGTCCTTGAGTATAAACAGAGCCATTTTAATATGGTCAGGCCGGGCCTGGTAATTTATGGCCTGCACCCTAAAGAAAAACTGGTGATAAATCTTAAGCCGGTCTTAAGCCTGAAAACAAAAGTAATTTTTGTTAAGAATGTGCCGGCGGGGTCGGGGATAAGCTACGGCCACGAATATATTACCAAGAGAGCGACCCAGATTGTTACTCTGCCCATAGGTTATGGCGATGGTTACCCGCGCAACCTCTCCAACAAGGCCCCTGTTTTAATTAAAGGAAGGCGTTTTAAAATATGCGGCAGGATATGTATGGACCAAATTATGGTTGATGTAGGTAGGACGCCGGTAAGGATAGGCGATGAGGTAGTATTAATCGGGACTCAGGGCAAGAATAAAGTTACCGTTGAGGAATTGGCGGACCTTTCCGATACTATCCCCTATGAAATTGTCTGCGGCCTGGGTAGCCGCATTCCCAGAATACACGAGCCTTAGGGAAGGCGGTTAATTAAGGAAATACTGAAGGCAAGCGCGATTATATGGGCCGAAGAAGCAGCCAGGAACGGGGGGAGGATGCCGCCGCGGCCTATGGCGATACACACCGCATCAAGTATATAATACAGAAATCCCACGATAATTGAAACTCCGATGGAGGAAAGTCCTGTCGCGCGTTTTTGCATCATTAAAGAGAATGGTATCCCCAGTAAGATTATGATCAGGCTGGCAAAAGGAGTGGTAAATTTCTGGTACAGGTCAATTTTTAAGTTGCGCAGGACTGTTGTCGCTCCGCTCCTGGATAATTTCCAGATATAATTATCCAATTGATTTATGGTCATATACTCCGGCCGCTGCCTTTGCGCCAGAAAGTCTTTCGGAGTTTCAGGTATAGTCATTATTTCTTCCTCTAAATATTGAGGTTCTTCTATAATTTGGCCGTTACGGTCAAAGTTGTAGGTGATCGACTGGTAGAATCTCCAAATTCCGTCTTCATAGACGCCTTTATTCGCCACAATCTTACGGATTAAGTTTTGTTCTTCGTCCTGCTCGAGTATGATAATCCCTTCCATGGTTTTTGTGGAAGGGTAAAATCTATTGATAAAGAAAAGCCTGTTTTTTGAACCGTAAACGGAAAGATTAATTAACGATTCCGTCTTGTTTTTCTTGCCCGTTCTACCTTCATCCATCTTGGCCTGTATTCTTTTAGTCTCTAGCACCGCCTGCGGGGCAAAACGGTCATTAATCCAGAAGGCAAGCAGGCTTATCATGACCCCGAAAATTATGGCTGTTTGAGTGATATAAAAAATGCTTAGGCCCGAGGCGCGCATAGCTATAAGTTCGTTATTGTGGTTAAGTTTGCTGAAAGTGTAGAGCGTGCTTAAGAGGCAGGCAAACGGCGCCACCTGGACAAACATTATCGGAAGGTTATTTAAATAAAATTGAACCAGGAGCGTGTAATGAATCTGATTCTTTAGGATATCTTCCAGGCGGGAAAGCACATCAATTATTACGTACATAAAAAGAAAAACGAATACGCAGGAAATAAAAATTGAGACTATTGATTTTAAGATATACCTGTCTAGGATACGCATAATTTAATAGTTAGGATTGACCCGACTGTCCCGAATAATATGTTGGGTATCCAGATGGCTAAGGCCGGATTTATCGCGCCTTCCATCCCTAAAGATTCGCATCCGATCAGGAGCGGGTAATATACTACGATGATGAGTATAGCGATACCGATATTAATGGATTTTTCCCGCCTGCGGGTAATTATGGCCAGGGGCGCGCCCATAAGTATAAAGATAAGGCAGGAGAAGGCGAGGCTCAACTTTTCATGTATCTCGGTAATCAGCGGGGCGGGATTTATGCCTTCCTTCTTTAGTTTAGCGACTTCATTGCTTAATTCCCGTATTGTCATTTCTTTGTATTTTTTTTCTATCCTGCCGCTTTTTTGCGCGTTAGCCAGGTCTAAATTCATAAAATAAGTCCTGAAGTTAAGTTTGTAGAAATTAGTCGGGTTGTTGGGGTCAGGCTCATCGCTTGTGCCGTCCATAAGTTTTAATTTTACCGTGTTTTTCTCCGGCACGGTTATAAATTCGCCGCTTTTGGCGACTATGGTGCGCGTAGGCCTGTCTTCGCCCTGAGGCTCATAAATGCGCACGTTAATCAACTTGTTTTGTTTCTGGACCACCTTATATATGAACAATACGTATCTCTGGAAGGAATTAATGAATACTCCTTCTTCAAACGCGGCCGTAGGATTTTTTACGCCTATATCAATAAGGGTTTTGCGGTATTCATAATGCGCGTAGGAAGCGGCCCGGTCATTAAACAACGCCAGCCCCAGGCTTAAAATCAGCCCCAGGACAAGCAGGGGTAATATGAGCCGGAAGAGGTTTATCCCGCTTGACCTTATCGCGATAATTTCGTTATCGCTTGAGAGCCTGCCCAGGGACATAAGCACGGCGACGAGGATGGAGATGGGCAAGGCGTAAGTGATCATGTAGGGAGTCAATAACAGGAATAATTTCATGACGCTGAATATATCTACGCCTTTATTGATAACGAGGTCGGCTATTTTTTTAAGGTTCCCTACGACAATCATAACGAAACTTAAGACGCCGAGGGTAAGGCAGAAAGGCCCCATAAATTCTTTTAATAAATAATTGCGCAGTATTTTCATCTTTTAATTTGCCAAGGTTAATACAAACACTATATTCGCGCCCGCTTTTTTCATCGCGCAGGCCGCCTCAGAAGAAGTAGCGCCCGTAGTCAGGACATCATCAACCAGCAGCACGCTCTTATTCCTTAAATCATAATTATCTGTGACGGAAAAGCTGTCTTTTACATTCAGGTAACGTTTGTCCGTAGGTAGTTGTGCCTGGGCCCTGGTCTTGCGGTGGCGAATAAGCGCGTCAGGCGCCAAGTGCTTATTAAATTCCGAGGCTATATGCCTGCTTAGGATTTCCGCCTGGTTAAATTCTCTTTCGCGAAGGCGCGTCTTATGTAACGGCATGGGGATTATCAAGTCAAGGTAATCAATGGGGAGGTCGTATTCTTTAATAAAATCAGTCATTAGTTTGCTTAAGGGTTTGCTTAGGTGGGTCTTACCTTTATATTTGAATTCATGAATCAATTCTTTTATCACTCCTTCATATAAGCAGGGGCTAAAGGCGCGGTCAAAGTTTAAACCGTTTTTCAGGCAAGCCGGGCAGATATTTTTATTCCGGTTGTTCTTTTCCAGGTGCCTGCCGCAGCTTGAGCAGAAAGGAGGAACGTTCCTTTTGATTCCCGCCTTGCACCGGCCGCAAATGTATTCTTCGTTAGCGTGCGCCTCAAGCTTGTTTTTACAGGCCAGGCACGTTTTAGGGTATGCGATATCCACTAGTCCCCGGATAAAACGCCGCAGCATGGACATATAATAACAGCTAATTTATTGTTTGTCAATTATCCCGATGATGTTATAATAAATGCCGATTATGAAAATAAAATCCAAGGTGATCATTTCTTTAGGCTTGTTATTCCTGGCGGTTTTAGCAGTCGGAGCTTTCTGCATATTCTTTGATCAGGCTGTTATATCCAGGAAAGGCACAATTTACCGCGTTAATTCCGCCAGTAAGTTAGTGGCGTTAACTTTTGATGACGGGCCGTCGCCCCTTTGGACTCCTAAAATACTGGACGAACTGAAGGCCGCCGGAATTAAGGCCACCTTTTTTATGCTGGGCGAGCATGTGGCAAGGTATCCGGATGTTGCCCGCAGGGTGGTAGAAGAAGGTCACGAGATAGGCAATCATACTTATGACCATCACGTCCTGCTTTATTACACATCGAAAGAGCTGGAAGATGAGTTAAATTATGCCGATCGTACCCTGCAAAGCGTTACGGGGGTAACGACCAGGTATTTCAGGCCGCCCAAGGCCTGGCTTACCGCGGACGAAAAAATCAAAGTCCGGGAGATGGGCTATAAAGTTATTCTCTGGTCGTTAAATTCCAAAGATTGGGTAACCTTCCACGATAAACAGATAGTCTCTTATATTTTGAGGCGCATCCAGCCCGGGGATATTATCTTGTTTCACGATAGCGGAGGGGCCTTTACCACCGAAGGCGGAGACAGGAGCCAAACCGTTAAGGCCATTAAAAGGCTGGCTACAAAATTACGGGAGAAAGGTTATGAGTTTGTGACAATAACGCAACTATTAGAAGGAGCTAAATGAGTAAAAACAAAATTATTCAGGTGTTAATTTTAATCGGGTTAGCTTATATTTTCCTGATGTTCGGTAACGGCACATTAAGCCTTACTAATCCCGATGAAGTTTTTTATACCCAAACAGCTAAAGAAATGATTAACCATAAGACCTGGATGACTCCGTATTTATTTGACGCCCCGCAATTTGAAAAGCCTATTTTATTATATTGGTTGATGCGCGTCAGCATCGGGATTTTCGGCAATACCAGTTTTGCCGCGCGGTTTCCGGCCGCGTTTATCGCCATTTTAGGGGTGATAGCTCTGTATCTTTTGGTGTTATTCGGGTTTAAGAACGATAAAAAAGCGTTCATTACGGGCCTGGTGTTAATGTCCAGCGGCTTCTATATAGGATTATCCAGGAGCGTTTT
>Ga0265297_10012184_pt1 | contig 10371 bp, 10 predicted proteins | sample Munlanlwell13791_FD_192502 | JGI IMG/M metagenome (GOLD analysis project Ga0265297, IMG submission 192502) | Leachate microbial communities from a municipal landfill in Southern Ontario, Canada - Leachate well 137-91 | ecosystem: Engineered > Solid waste > Landfill > Unclassified | place...
GCCGGCGGCAGCAGAATCTGGAAACATCTCCTGGTTGCTTTTTTACCCGCGGCCATTATCGGCGGGTTTTTTTACGCGGTAATCAAAAGATATCTTCTGGCCAGCAGCCAGGTAGTTCTCTGGTCTTTATTTCTGGGCGGGTTATTTTTGGTGGTTTTTGAATTTTTTTACCGGCAGAAAGAAAATGCGGTTGACGACCTTGCGCGGGTTTCTTACCCCCAGGCCCTGTTGATCGGTTTATTTCAGTCGGTGGCGATGATCCCCGGAGTTTCCCGTTCGGCGGCATGTATCGTAGGAGGGCTGGCAGCGGGTTTAAAAAGAAGGGTGGTGGTGGAGTTTTCTTTTCTCCTGGCTATCCCGACGATGTTGGCGGCAACGGCGCTGGATCTTTTTAAGAGCGCGCATTCCTTCAGCGGCACGGAGTTTATTTATTTGGGGGCGGGTTTTATCGTTTCTTTCCTGGTGGCGATGGCGGCGATAAAATTACTGCTGCTTTTTATCCAGAAACATACTTTTATTTCTTTCGGGATCTACCGCATGGCCCTGGCGGTATTGTTCTGGTTTTTTATCAGATAGAAAGGCGCGTAATATGGACACGATTGTTTTAGGTACGGTAGCTTTGGATAATGTAAAAACTCCCTGCGGTATGCGCAGAGATCTTTTGGGCGGTTCAGCGGTGCATTTTTCCATGGCGGCCAGGTTTTTTACCCGCGTAAGCCTGGTGGCGATCGTAGGCAAAGATTTTCCTTCCCGGCACATTAATTTCCTGAAGAAGAAAGGGGTTAATCTGGATTCCCTGACCATGGATCCCGGGGAAACCTTCCGGTGGGAGGGCAGTTACGAGGGGGATCTGAACTCCGCGCTTACCCTGCATACCCGGCTGGGAGTTCTCTCTACCTTTAAGCCTTTTGTTTCCGAAACGCAGCGTAAGATAGGAAATATTTTTCTGGCCAATGTCGATCCGGATATCCAGGAGGAGCTTCTTTGCCGGATGCGCAAGCCGCGCCTGGTGGGGCTGGATAGCATGAACTATTGGATCAATTCCAAGCCTAAATCGCTGGTAAAATTGCTCAAACGGGTGGATATTTACGTCGCCAACGACCAGGAGGCGCGAGTTTTGAGCGGTGAAAATAATCTTATTAAAGCCGCCAAGTCTCTTTCTTCCCTGGGGGCGAAGATGGTGCTCATAAAAAAAGGCGAACACGGAGTTTTATTTTACGGCAGGGGATTTATTTTTTCCCTTCCGGCCTACCCGGTGGAAAAAGTAGTCGATCCTACCGGGGCCGGAGATACTTTTGCCGGAGGTTTTATGGGTTATCTTTCCTCTTCGCGCAGGATCGATTCCGCGGCGATCAAAAAAGCCCTGGCATACGGAACGGTGGCGGCTTCCTTCAATGTGGAGGATTTCGGGGTTTCCCGGACCAGCCGGCTTACCCGCGCGGACCTGGAAAGGCGCCTGGCAAAATTCAAGAGATGTTTTTCTTTTTAGGGGATCCGTTTTAATAAAGGAGGAGAGATGCTCACGGAAAAAATATTCAACGATTATAAAGAAGCGATGAAATCTCATGATTCCTTGAAAAGTTCGATCTTGAGTTTTTTGCGTGCCGACATGCTTAACCAGGCGACCGCCAAAAAAAAAGATAAGCTTGATGATGCTGAGGTGATCGCGGTGATCAAGAAACAGGTCAAGCAGCATCAGGACTCGATCGAGCAGTTTATCGGCGGCAACCGTATGGATGCGGCGGAAAAAGAAAAAAAAGAAATGGAGATCCTTAAAAGTTACCTGCCGGAGGAGATGCCTCTGGAACGGGTCAAGGCCCTGATCGAAGAGGCGGTTGCCGCTACCGGTGCCAGCACCATGAAAGATATGGGGCGGCTGATGAAGGAACTCACTCCCAGAATCGCCGGACAGGCCGATGGTAAACTGGTCAGCGAATTAGTTAAACAGAGGTTAAGCGTTTCTTAATATAAAATTCCCTCATGTTCTCTTCTTTAAAAGTACCTTATTTCCGCCTTTATTGGTGCGGAATGTTCGTTTCCCTGATCGGCACCTGGATCCAGATTGTAGCGCAAAGCTGGCTTGTATTCCAACTTACCAATTCCGCTTTCTTGCTGGGGCTGGTGGGCTTTCTGGGTTCTATCCCAGTATTTATGCTTTCTTTGTTCGGTGGGGTGCTGGCGGACAGGGTGGAAAAGAGGAAGATCCTGCTTTTTACCCAGGCCGCTTTTATGATCTCGGCTTTGCTTCTGGCGGTCCTTACCCAGCTTAAGATTATCACCCCGCTGCAGATCATGTTTATCGCCCTTTCAAACGGTATTATTATGGCTTTTGATTCCCCGGCGCGCCAGTCGATTGTGGTGGAACTGGTAGGCAAGAAGCATCTCTTTAACGCTATTGCCCTGAATTCGGTGGCTTTTAATTCTTCGCGCATCATCGGGCCTGCCCTTGCCGGATTGTTGATTTCCGCCATCGGGATGAGCGGATGTTTTTATCTTAACGGGGCGAGTTTCCTGGCGGTCATTATCGCTTTGTTTTTTATCCGGCTCAATAAAAATGAAGCCCGTAATACGAATCCCGCTTTGGACGATATTAAAGCGGCGCTGGTTTTTATCGCCGGCCACCGACTTATCCTGGCTCTGGTGAGCCTGGTGGCGGCAATGAGCCTTTTTGGTATCTCTTATATTATCCTGATGCCGGTCTTTGCCGGCCATGTGCTCGGCCTGGACGCCAAAGGCCTGGGGGTGCTTATGTCGAGCGTGGGGATCGGCGCCCTGGTGGGGGCCTTGAGCCTGGCGGGGCTGGGAGATTTCAGGTTTAAAGGCAGGCTTTTGATCTGGTCGGTATTTATTTTCTCCTTCTCTCTTATGGCTTTTTCGATCTCCAGGAGTTATCCTTTCGCTCTCCTGGCCCTGGTTTTTGTGGGGGCCTGCAGTGTTTTTCCGGTAGCCCTGGTAAATACCCTGCTGCAGGTTAATGTGCCGGACGCGTTCCGCGGAAGGGTGATGGGCTTTTTTATGATTACCTTCGCGGGATTTGTGCCTTTCGGCAACCTTTTTTCAGGCGCGTTGGCGCAATATTGGGGAGTAAAAGCGGCGCTTTTTTCATGCGGGCTGATCTGTCTGGGTATCTTTACGTTGATCAATTTTATTTTTCCCGAATTACGCGATCTTTAGCTAATATCTACTTGATTTATTCCGGGGTTTTGTTAAAATTAATAACGATAACCCGCCGGCCGGCGGGCAAGGAGGTGAAAGTTCTCCGGCAGTCTTTGGAAGGTTAAATGTTATTATTATAGATTTAGTATATTATAAATATAAGAGAGGAGATATTTATGAAGAGGGTTTTAGTTCTGGGCGTGGCGGTCTTGTTTTTAGCGGCACTGTCGGGTTGCGGTAAGAAACAGGAAGTGGAGGAATTACAGCCGATTACCATGGAATCTTTGGGGGCATCCAGCAGCGTCCCGGTTACCGCAAGTTCCGAAGTAAAGATTCCGGAGGCCAAGGTTTTATCAGCTACCACCGTAGCCGTTTCGGCCAAAGAGGTTCTGCCTTTGCCGCCGGCCGGCCCTTATAAACCGACGAACATGGAGATCCAGACCGCTTTGAAGAATGCGGGTTATTATTCCGGAAGTGTCGACGGAAAAATCGGTCCCAAGAGCAAAAAAGCGATTAAAGATTTCCAGAAAGCGAATAATCTAACTATGGACGGCAAGGTCGGACCGAAAACCTGGGAGGCATTAAGTAAATATACCGGAGCCTCCGCGGCGGTCGATACGGTTGTTAAGCAGTAAAATTATTTTTATACGTTCGCCGCATAAATTTCTCAGCGCTTTATTAAAACTGGAGACTAAAGCGGCTCAGTATCAATCTAATCAGTAGACCCCGGTTTTTAGACCGGGTATTCGGAGATTGATATTTTGTTCGGTAAGCAAAAAGAAAATCCCGGCATTTTATGTTGGGATTTTCTTTTTTAGGGTGTTATAATGTTAGCTGTATGAAAAAATTTCCGCAGGGTTTTCTTTGGGGCGCGGCAACCGCGGCGCATCAGGTCGAGGGAAAGAACATCCATAATGACTGGTGGAAAGCCGAGGAAGAAGGTGTTTTAAAATTCCCTTCCGGGGAGGCCTGTAATCATTATGAGCTCTACGCGGAAGATTTCGCGCTTGCCCGCCGACTTAACCATAACTGCCATCGTTTTTCGGTGGAATGGAGCCGGATTGAACCTGAAGAAGGCAGGTTTTGCGAGGAGGAGATCGAGCATTACCGCCGGGTTATCGCGGAATTAAAAAAGCTCGGTATCGAGCCCGTAGTTACCCTGCACCATTTTACCAGCCCTGTATGGTTTATGCAAAAAGGGGGCTGGGTTAACCCCGGTTTGCGTAAATATTTCCTGCGTTTTGTGGAAAAGATAGCCCGGGAATTCGCTTCCCAGGTAAAATTCTGGGTTACCATCAATGAGCCGATGGTTTATTCTTCGCATTCCTACCTTTTGGGTGTTTGGCCGCCCAAAGAAACTTCTTTATTGAAAACCGCCAAGGTGACTTTCAATATGGCCGAGGCGCATGTCCGGGCTTACCGCCTGATACATGAAATTTACCGTCAGAGATCATTACCGTCTCCGATGGTGGGTATCGCGGCAAATTTACAGGCTTTCGAAGTGTGCCGCCCGACGCTAAAAAACAGGCTGGCCGCTTTCCTGCGGAATAAATTATATAATTTTCTTTTTATCGATGAGGTCCGGAGCCGTAAGGCGCTTGATTATCTCGGGATAAACTATTACAGCCGTAACCTGGTGGATGTTACCGGATGGAGGATCGGCGATTTCCTGGCCCAGACCTGCAGCCGGGATCACCATCCTCTGCCGAAGAATTCTTTAGGCTGGGATATCTATCCGGAAGGGTTGTATAAGCTTATTATGGCCTCCGCCAGATATAAAGTCCCGATTTTTATCACGGAAAACGGGATTTGCACCGAAGACGATAATTTAAGATGGAGTTATATCCGGCAGCACCTGGAGCAGGTGCATCGGGCGATCGCCGAAGGGGCCGAGGTCCTGGGTTATATTTACTGGTCGTTGATCGATAACTTTGAATGGGATAAGGGATTTACTCCGCGTTTCGGTTTGGTCGGGATAGATTATCATGATCAGCGCCGCACGGTCCGGGAAAGCGCCGAGAAAATGGCGGAAGCCGCCAAAAACAACGGAATTTAATGGACTCCAAAGATAAAGAATTCATCATTCAAGGCCTGCCCTTTTTTTCCGGTTTAGGCCGAAAGAGGCTGGCGGCAATTTGCGCCCGCAGCCGGATTGTGGAATACCGTAAGGGCCAGGTGATCTATGAGGAAGGTTCTCCGCCGAGCGCTTTTTATTGCATCCTTTCCGGAAGGGTGCAGGTTTATACCCGAGATGAAGAAGGCGGGAGGATCCTCCTGGAGTATCTTCACCGCGGAAAGTATTTCGGCATCATCTCCCTGCTTACAAATGAAACCCATTCGGTAACCAGCGAAGCGGTGAACGATTGTTCTATCCTGGTGATCGACAAGGAAGGTTTCGACCTCCTGCTGCGCGAGGTTCCGCAGCTGGCGGTTGACCTTAGCCGCACCTTGAGCCGCCGCCTGAAGCGTAAAGATATCCACCAGAAAAGGATATTCGAAAGCACGATCATTTCCGTCTTCAGTTCTTATGCCCAGGCGGGTAAAACGATATATGCCTTAAACCTGGCCTTAAGTCTCAACCGCGAAACTCGCAAATCGGTAATTATCCTGGATATCCTGCCGCAGGATAAAATACATACCCTGCCGCAGAAACTCGGGATCCATCAACCGCCGATATTCGATCTTTCCGGAAGAGAGGATGTTTATGTCCTGCCCCGGGAGTTTATTTCTAAAACAGGTTTCGATATCGACCTTTTTTGTTTTTACTACCGGGAGGATAACGAAGAATGCCTGAAGCGGCTGGTAGAAATATTAAGTATTCTGGTTAACGATTACCATTTTATCGTCTTAGACCTTCCCGCGGAAATGGACCGGGCGATCATCAAGATGCTCAACCAGAGCGACCTTATCCATATTTTAAGCAGCCCGGATTCCTGCGATCTCAAACGCACTAACAGTCTGGTCGGCCGCCTCAAGGCGGATTTCAATTTCGATCCCGCCAAGATCAAGATACTTATCAATGAATACAAGCTTTCCAAGCTCAGCCATGGGGGCCAGACCGAGATCCTGGAGCAGGAAATTTTCGCCACCCTTCCCAAAATCGAATTTAACTCTCCCGTCCGTCTGATTATCGACGCGCCGGACTGTGAATATTCCAAGACGGTCCGGAGGATTGCCCGCCAACTCGGCGATTGCCTGGTAGGCCTGGTCCTGGGAGTGGGGGCAGGTTACGGTTTCTGCCATGTGGGAGTACTTAAGGTTATCGAGGAAGAGAAGATCCCGATCGATGTTATCGTCGGTTCCAGTATCGGTTCCCTGATGGCTAGCCTTTGGGCAATCGGAAAGAGCAGCGGCGAGATCCTGGAAATTATCCGGGAGTTTAAAGAACCCAAACATATCTGGGGATTGGTGGACATTACTTTTCCCCGTATGGGATTTATTAAAGGCAATAAGCTGTACCGCTTCCTGAAGAAACACCTCGGGGATAAGACATTTTACGATGTGAAACTCCCTCTAATGGTTATCGCCAGCGACGTGCATAAAAAGGAACCGAAAATCCTGGACAAGGGGCTCCTGGTCGATGCTATAATGGCAAGTTGTTCCATGCCGGGGGTATTTGCTCCTTTCAAGTTTAAGGAGGAGGCGCTTTTCGACGGAGGGGTCACTTATCCCTTACCGACCGAGCCTTTGGTTCAGATGGGGATAAAGAAAATTATCGCGGTTAATGTTACTCCTTCGCGGGAGGATATTCTCAAGCAGCTCAAAAAATTTAAAGATCCTCTTGGTGTATCCCCGGATTCCGGGAAGGCGAAGGTTTCCGGTTTATTCAGCCGCTTGAAAAGTCTCTTTAAATGGAATATCCTGGAGATTATTTTCAGCAGCGTGGAGGTTTTGCAGTCGGAGGTTGCACGTAAAGAGAGCGAGTTAGCGGATGTTGTCCTGCATCCGGATACTTCCGGTTTGTTCTGGCTGGAGCTGCATAAGGCTGAAGAGTTCGCCCGGCGCGGGGAAGAGGAGGCCCGTCGCCAACTGGATAATATGCGTCAATTAGTGAAGGAATGATCTATCGCGGTGAAGTTGGTCCGGTAGATGTCCGTTTTTATATATTTTAATCATTAATATCCGGAGGATTTATGAAAAAAAGTTCGTTTTCTATTTTTTTAATGGGGGTTTTATGTATTCTATCGGGGTGTGCGACGATGAAAGAAGCGGGGAAGGGGTTTTTGGGTGTTTCTACCCGTATTCTGGAAGACGGACGTAAAGACGCGTTGAAAAAATCCTTTGCCCTGGATTATCATAGCTGTTATCTTAAGGTTAAGGATATTCTGGCGGAGAAAGGAAAAGAATCCTATATTTATTCCGAAGATGCCGATAAGAAGCTGATCGCTTTTTATCTTTCCTGCGAGGACACCACCCCGGTGGGGATATTTTTTACCGAAGAAACGCAAGGCGGTACTTTGATAGAGATATCCAGCCCCAGCACTTATGCCAAGGAAGAGATCGCCAAGCGGGTATTCCCCGGATTGGAGCTTTTAGTTAAAAACAGCAATAAGGAGAAAAAGGATGTTAAAGAAAAATCCGGGAATTGACGATTTGATAAAGGAGTGCCACTGTATCGCAAAGAGCAAGGGATGGTGGGAGGATGAGCGTAATGACGGAGAGCTTATCGCGTTGATGCATTCGGAGCTTTCCGAAGCCCTGGAGGCTTTACGCGATCATCGCGGCAGCCCGGATGCCCTGGCCGAAGAGTTGGCGGATTGCTGTATCCGGATATTCGATTATTGCGGTTCGCGTAAGATCAAGCTCCGGGACGCGCTTCTGAAAAAAATCGCATATAATAAAACCCGGCCTTACCGGCACGGGAAAAAGTTCTAGTCCGGGGAAGGGCTGGTGTAATCAGGAAAGAAAGGGAGGTAAGCAATGCCGTATGACAGCAGTTTAGATACGCAGGTTTTTACGCGTTTTTGGGAAAATGATTCCGGTAAGATCGTGGTGAGCGTTTATTCTTATAATAACGGGCCTAAAAAGATCCAGATTATCCGCGAGATCAAGGACCGCAACGGGGAGTATGCTTTTGCCAAACTTGGCCGTCTCACCAAAGAGGAAGCCGAAGGTGTATTGCCTTTGATCCAGGAAGCGTTGAAGGCAATGTAAAGGATGTCCGGGAGAAAAGAAAGGGAAAGCTGGGGATCGCGTTTGGGGATTATCATGGCGGTGGCGGGTTCCGCTATCGGGCTGGGTAATTTCCTGCGTTTTCCAGCCAAGGCCGCCTCCAACGGGGGCGGGGCTTTTATGATCCCTTATTTTATTTCCCTGCTGCTTCTGGGCATACCTTTGATCTGGATTGAGTGGACCCTCGGCCGTTACGGAGGAGGGTTCGGGCACGGCACGGCGCCCGGGATATTTCATAACCTCTGGAAGAAGAACCGTTTTATAAAATATTTCGGGGTGATCGGTATCTTCGGTCCCCTGGTGATCTTTGTCTACTATCTTTTTATCGAGTCCTGGACCCTGGCTTACAGTTTTTTCGCTTTAACCGGGAGGTCCACCGCTCTGATGGATCAGGAATCCCTGCGCGGTTTTTTAAGCGGTTTCCAGGGGCTTGAGAAGAATCAATATTTTAACGGCATCGCCACCGCCTATATTTTTTTCCTGGCCGCTTTTATGCTGAATGCCGCGATAATCTACCGCGGGATAAGGGGCGGGATAGAAAAATTCTGCAAGCTGGCGATGCCTTTATTGTTTATTTTCGCCCTCGTCCTGATTATCAGGGTTTTTACCCTGGGCGTCCCGGATTCTTCCCATCCGGATTGGAATATTTTTTCAGGGTTAGGGTTCTTGTGGAACCCGGATTTTTCCGCGTTGAAATCCGCCAAGGTCTGGCTGGAGGCGGCCGGGCAGATATTTTTCACCTTAAGCGTGGGTATCGGGGTGATCTTGACCTATGCCAGCTACTTGAAGAAAGCCGACGATGTGGTTCTTTCCGGTCTTACCGCTTCGGCGACCAACGAAACAGCGGAGGTGATCTTCGGGGCAAGTATTATTATCCCCGCGGCATTCGTGTTCTTCGGTCCGGCGGATATCCGTTCGATCGCTCAATCGGGGGTTTTTAATTTAAGCTTTGTTACGATGCCGCTGATCTTGAACAAACTTCCCTGGCCGCAGCTTTTCGGATTTTGCTGGTTTTTTCTTTTATTCCTGGCGGGGATAACTTCTTCGGTATCGCTGGCGCAGCCGGCGATAACCTTCCTGGAGGACGAATTCGATATCGGCCGCAAGCGCGCGGTTTCCATCTTTAGTATTGTTTCGTTTGTCTTGTGCCAGCCGGTAGTTTTCTTTTTTGGCCGGGGGGTGGTCGACGAATTGGATTTTTGGGGAGGGACGTTTTTTCTGGTAGTTTTTGCCACGATTGAAACGGTTCTTTTTGTTTGGGTTTTTGGTATGGACCGCGCCTGGGATGAGATTCACCAGGGGGCGGATATGTCAATCCCGAAAATTTACAAATTTATTATTAAATATGTTACGCCGCTTTTTTTATTCGCGATATTGATAATGTGGTTTGTGCAGGAGTGGATACCCAAGATTATGATGGTAAATGTCGCCGGGCCGGATAAACCGTTTATCCTGGGTACGCGTATTGTTTTATTGTTGATTTTTGTGGTTTTGGCGTTTTTGGTCAGGATTGCCTGGAAGAAACGGGCAATCAGGCCGGAGCATGTAAAATAGGCATGCGGTTACTGTAGCGGTAAGGCTAATTTTTTTCTTTTCTTTTTGAGAAAATTGTGTAGAATATATCGAAAACCTGGAATTGAATCTTCTGTTAGATATAGCCGAGATAGCTCAGTGGTAGAGCGCGGCCCTGAAAAGGCCGGCGTGGGGGGTCCGATTCCCTCTCTCGGCATAATTTTTTCAAAATTATTGCAATTGCCTTTGGCAATTGCTTTTATTTGCTCGAGATGTCCGGCAAAAACAAGTTTTTTCCGTTCGTCTCTCGCAAATAAACCTGCCGAGTTCGGGGCCCTTCGCCCTGCGGGCGCGTGTCCCTCTCTCGGCATTTTATTATAGTCCGCCTCTGGCGGATTTTTTATGCCCACGCCGGAAAGGGGTGCGGGGGAAGATTTCCCCCGCGTTTTTGATCCTGGGGTGACAGCGACGAACAAAGTGAGGAGCGCCAGAGGGGCGAAGCCCCTATGGGGAGCAAGCGCAGCGCGGCGA
>Ga0265297_10012185_pt1 | contig 10369 bp, 8 predicted proteins | sample Munlanlwell13791_FD_192502 | JGI IMG/M metagenome (GOLD analysis project Ga0265297, IMG submission 192502) | Leachate microbial communities from a municipal landfill in Southern Ontario, Canada - Leachate well 137-91 | ecosystem: Engineered > Solid waste > Landfill > Unclassified | place...
CTGAAAAAAATCTTGTTAATGATTGATGCAACCCAGGAGAATGACTGGAGAATTGAATAATAAAACAGGTAGATAATGTAGTAAAAGAAGTTCTTCTTAACCATTGATTTCTCCCCGCTTATCTTTATGCTAAAGTACAAAACTATCAGGGAGTAAACGCTGATTATGAGTATTATTATTGATGACAATTCTATTCCTAAAAACATGTGCGAAATCTTGGGCATGCTGAAAAAGAGTTCAAAGTCAACCATTTTAAGCTTTAAGACTTCTTCAAAAAATGAATTAACGAATTTGAAAAGATAAACTCCTGACAAAAGTATTGTCATAAAGATTATAGTCCAGTTGACAGGCATTAAGAACGTCCCAAGTATTCCCCTGCTTTTGTTGAAAAAGAAATGCCTGTAAGCCAAAGCGTCCTCAATCGAGCCAGTGTACCACCTGTTTCTCTGCAAAAAAAGCTCCTTAAAGTTTTTAGGAGTGTTAGTGTATACAACACTGTTTATGCTGTGCTCAATCTTGTAATCATGATTCTGTATGTTAAAAGCCACTTCCATGTCTTCTGTCAGCGTTTCCTCATTGAATCCTCCGATTTCATTAAGCACTGACTTCCTGTACATGCTTCCAGGCCCTGGAGTCACGTAAAGCATGTTGAACATGCTCTGCGTTTTTCTTAAAAATATTGCATACAAGTATTCAAGCCACTGCATCTTCCTGACTATGCCTTTCTGGTCTGAAGCTTTCATGCTGCTTGAAGATGCAGCAACTGATTCGTCATTGAAATAACCTGTAAGAATGGTTAAGCAGTTGGGCTGTGCGTAAGAGTCAGCATCAAGGATGAAGATTAGCTCGCCTTTTGCAGATTTTAAGCCGTAATTTATTGCGCTCGCCTTCCCTCCGTTAGACTTATTCAGCAGCCTTATTATTCCCTTTTTTTGAAGTTTTTCGCAGATTTTCTTCGTATTATCCGTGCTTCCGTCGTTTACAACAAGTATTTCAAAGCCAGCCTTGCCGTAATCCTGATTATAAATGCTCATAATCGTCTTTTCTACTGATTCCTCCTCATTAAATGCAGGGATTATTGCTGAAATGAAGTACTTTTTCTTGGCTTTAGGGTCTGAGAAGAAGGCTTCAAAATTGTCCAGGAAGATGAGTATGCAAAAAAAGCTGAACTGGAGCAGCAAAAACGATACAGCCAAAACCATTATTGAAAGCGCTTCCATTATTCTCCCTTCTCAATCTTGTATATATAAATATTTTCAAGCCCAATATTTATCTTTTTTTCTAAAGCATAAGCCTCATAATATGACTGATTGCTTGAATAATAAGGGTGAGCAATAGAGTTGTCGGAAATCAAAAGGTACGACGCATTAGTTTCATCTACCCTATTAATAAAATACTCAGGCTCCCATGAGACAATCAGGCACTGGTTCTTGGTGTAATATAAGCAGTAAGCCACCATGTTTGAAAGCACCACCTCATCAGGCTTGTCTAAAAAGAATTCAGAGACTTGGCTGAATGCCGCGTTAAAAATATTATAATAAGGCCTGCTTGGAAGAATTGTCAGATAAATTGAAGAGACGAAAGATAATATTATTGCCAAGAAAATAAATGCCTCTTTTAGCCTTATCCTTGAAAGCATTATTGCAATGAATGGAAGCAAAGGCATCAGAAACCTTGTCTCTTTATGGCCAAACAGTTGGAAAAACGCTAAGAATGTAATTACCGGAATTATCAGCCATAAGTCCTGCTTTTCAAACTTTTTCCTAAAAATTAAGGGAAGCAATAATCCTGACAATCCGAGTATCAGGAAATAATTCAGCATGAAAAATAAGGGAGTGCTTGCATCGCTTTCAGCAGCCTGAAATATTGAAACGAAAAGCTCAAACCCTAAAGCCTTAATCCAATAAATTACCGGAATGAAAAAGAAAAACTGGCTTAAGATGAAATGATTAAGGTTCTTGTTTTTTACAAATATGAAATAAAGCAGTACCAGTATTCCGTAAGACAAGCCTAAAGGGTACCTTGTGAGAAAAGTGATGGCTGAGAAAAGAAAGCTCAAAGCCAGGTAGATAAATTTGGGCTTATTTTCGTATTTTTTTAAGAAAATAACAGAGACTACTATAAAAAAAGATGAGGGAATGCAGGTCATGAAACTGTTAGACCAGTAAATCACTACAGGAAATGATAACAGGAATAATGCAGCAATCAGGGGCTTTTTTGAAAAACTCTTTGCCAAATAATAGGTTGCAAGGGCAAAAAGTATCAGGAAAATGTTTGGAATTATTTTCGCCAATGATTCGGCGCTCAGCGCATAAAAAGGCATTAATATTGCTGAATAAAGCGGGGGCCTGAAGTTGTCATAAAAATCAGTTAGCCCTAAGAAATATTTGGCATTCAAATTATACACGATTTCATCCCACATTATGGGCATTTTAACAAAGTAAAAGATTGAAAGCAGGAATGCTGCAAGAAGAATTGACTCCTTATACTTTAGCGCTGCATCCATTATTTTTTTTAAAGCCTTCATAGTTTATCCCACTAACTCCCTTAATACTATTGTTGCATAAGAGCTTTTCTCTAATTCAAAGCTTACGGTGTAGTAATCCTTTTTTATCTCCAATGTTTTGAAATTCTTGGGAAAAATAAGCGTCCTTCTCATGCTTCCCCTGGAGCTTATTTCAGGATAGCTTGCCACTTTGAAATCTGACAAAGTAATGCTTTCTTTTTCCATAATCTTGTCATAGACTGCAGCTCCCATGCTTTTCATGTCAGACTCGTGCCCTGGAAGCACGAGCTCGAAGTCATTCATCAAACCTTTCAAGTAAAGCTCTGAGAGCGCCAAGTTAAACAGGTAAGACTGGTAAGAGTAAACTAGGATTTTGGCAATATTTTTAGGCAGCCTCCTTATGGAGTTAACGTAATCGTTAGGGTATTTTACTAAGTGATTCATCACCATTCTTTCAACTGTCAAGTATTTCGGGAATTTTTCCAAAGCGCCCTTCCAGTCCTTCCAGTTATCCCACAAGTATTTCCTGGCATTTGAGCTTTCAGTTCCTTCCTGCTCATAAGTCTTTGCCAATAATTCCTTCAACGCCTCCTCATAGTTCTCCCTTAGTATGCTTTTTCCGATGAAGTGGTTATTCGGGCGCTGTATTCCAAACCTTTGCTCCCCGAAATAGTTCATCAATCCTTTCTCGCACAGTTCCTTGAATTCCTTAAGTGACTTTTTGACATCTTCGCATTCATAATCTCTCACAGTTACTATGAACTCGTTGCCGATTAAGTCCCCTAGCCTTAAGGGCTCGTTGCTTGTGAAAAAATCATTTAATTCAATGCCTTTAATCTTGACTTCTTTGAGCTGCTCCTTGGTTATTCCTTTAACGCTCACTAATTGCTCAGTTATCGCGCTCCTGTCCTTGGTTCCTGCAAAAGTGAATCTTTTCCAGCTAGTATGGCATGACTTGGCAACCCTGTTAATTGCATCCATTGTTGTCCAGTTGCTTTTTTTAAGGGTGAAATAAGTGTAAGCTCCTTCTTTTTTTTCAGGCTTTTTCATCACTTCCTTGACTGTGAAGTCTTCAAACTTGTCCTTAATGAAGCCCTTAGTCGGGTTATTAAATTGCCTGGCTTTTATGCCAAAGTCCTCAAAATTAACCTTAAAATCCCTGTACATGATTATTGAAATGAGCTGAAAAGCGGCCTGAAGTCGTCAGTGATTAGTGTGCCGTTTAAGTCGTATAGTTCGCATGAGCATAAGCACATTGAAGCTAGCTGGTCAGCTGTGTAAATGTTTTCATAAAAGCATTTGCAGTTCGTAGCATTGTATTCAGTCATCTGTGCTACAACTTCCCCGTTAATATAATCCTGCCAAGTTGTGTTGCAGTAAATATTTCTCGCTGTGACTATTTCATCAACCCTTTTCTGCCTTAAAAAGTCGTAAAAAGAATAAAATCCGTAGCAAATGAGTAGCAAAACCAAGAGAGTGGCTCCAATTTTAGCCCACTTGTTTAAGTCTTTTTTGCTAATCCTAATAGTGTCTTTTTGCTTCTTTTTTGCCATAGTTTATCATTAGAAATAAACAACAAGGGTTTTTTAAAAGTTTATCAATAAAAACAATGCGAGCTTGCTTAATCCTTTTTAGGATACTTTTTACTGAAGTTGAAGATAAAAACTAAAAATATCACCCATAATATTATTTTTATCAAGCTTATGATTATGCCATCAAAGAATAACTGAAGAAACACTATTATTGCGGCGAATCCAATCACATAAGGCAATAATTCCCTGTTCAATTTCCTTATCTTTTCTTTATTATTTATCATTTTCATGCGACATCTTAACCAATCTTTTCATTTTTTCTTTAAATTCTTTTTCATTAAAATCAATTTTTTTTATTTTTTTATAGCTATCTTTAAAAATTTCAAAATTTTTCTTACCTTCATTTTCTAATTGTTGTATACTCATCCCAGTTATTTTAATAAATTTATCTAAAATTAAATATTCTTTTAGGACATAATAATAAAATGAATAAGTTATTTTTTCTAATTCTTCTTTAGATGAAATATGTTGAACTTCGATAAAATGGATTAATATATACATTAATGGAGATAAAACCTCATTTTTAACAAATACATCTATTTTTTTTTTAATTAATCTAAATTCTTCTTCTAATTTTATTTTTTCTGGATTTTCATATATTTCATTAAAGTCTTTCATTTTATATTGCCATTTATTCATTTTTTATCACTTTCAATAATATCTTCAGTATAAATATATTAGTATTTATTACTATAATAATTTATTTTTGAAGATTAATCCATTCAACAAATCTTTTCATAGTATCAAAAATTTGATTTGTGTTTAATTCTTGATTTTCTATTAGTATATAATATTTTTTTAATAATTCTACACTTTTTACACTTTCTTTTTTTAATTCAAGTTCACTAATTTTTGATAATTCGATTAATTCTTTAATTTTAATATAATCTTTTAAAAAAAAGTATGCTAAAGAATACGCCATTTTTTCTAATTCAGAATTACTTAAATCTATTTTTTCAATAACATAAATTAATTTATGCACTGAATGCGCCATTAAATCTAAATCTATTTTTTTATTGTTTATTAATTTCATGAGTTTGTTTTCAATCTCATTTAAATAATTTATCATGTTTTCTTTTTTAGAATTTCCATAGATTTCAATAAATCCTGGAAGTTTACGTTCCCATTTTTTCATTTTTTTATCATCTCATTTATTATATTTAACCATTCATTATATTGATTATTATTCTGTATATACCATAAAGCATTTTTAAAATTATTATCTAAAATTATTCCGATTTCTGATTCATAAAATAATTTAGCAAAATTCAAAGGATCATTGTTTAAATATTTTCCAACTTCTTCTTTAAAAAAATTTTTCTCATATTTTATTATTTGTTCTTTTATTGCTGGGTTTGTTGCTGCTAATTCTGCGTCTATTTGAGCGTCTATTAGGATGTTGTTTATTTCTCTTGCTGTAGGTTCATCAAAATATTGCATTAATTTTTGAGTGTAATCAATATTTTTTACAAATTTGTATTCATAATGCTTTAATTCGTGCTGTACTAAAAAATCAGAATATTTTATCAAATCATCAATTTTATCCTTTGCTAAGTTTATTACAAGGTTATCACCCTCTGAGATGAATTCGCATGGACTTACTTTTTGGATGGATTTAACCCATTTAAAGTGAGGTATTTTTCCTGTTTTTTTGAAAAAATCAAGCGAGTTGGAGAGTAGCGCTGATGTTAGTTTTGACAAGTCTTTGGCAGGAATCTCTGATACTATATTAACAATTGAGTAAAAAAACTTGGGATTTGCCAATAATTTGATGTATTCAGGATTTTCAGTTAATAGTCTGGTTATTAATTCTATTACTTCATCGCTTTGTTTTGCTAAAGCATTAGTGAAACTGTCTAAAGTTTCTTCAGTAACGTACCTGACTAATTTTTGCCTTAACAAGTTAGTTATTGGGTTAAAGGAGTCCTTCACAACTCTTTCAAGGAGTTCATCTTCAGCCTCTTTTAAAGCCCTTTCTAAAGCTTCCTCACTTAACTCTTTAATGCTTAATTCTGAGAACTCCTCAACTGATTCCTTAGTAATCTTTTCAATAGCTTCCTCCAATAATTCCCTGGTTATTTTTAATTTTGATCCTTGGCCGAAAGTTGCAGCATCAATTAGTAAGAATGCCAAGTCTAAAGTCATTTCAACAGTATTATTAGCTAAGTATATTCTTTTATCTTCTTCAGTTTTTAATTCAAAATTTAGCGAGTATTGGTGGGATAAGTACTCTAAAGCTGAGCCGCTTAATCCTAATATTCCGGCAATTCCGGCAATTAAAGTCATTGGAACTGATGCCCCTAAAAACGCGAGTATTGCTCCTGTAGCTAACACTCCTATTCCAGCGTAGCCTAGTATTCTTCCAACCATTTTTATTAGTTTGCTGTCAGAAGTTTGGCTTGAAATCTTTAAATTTTCAATATAATTCTTTATCCTGTTTGCTTGCGTTGTTGTTATTGCTAAGCCTACTGCTCCAAAAGTTATCATTAAATTTTTGAGTATTTCTTCGCTGCCTAATCCTTGGTTAATCCATTCCATTATTTTAGAATCATAGCTTCCTGTTTCTGTTGCTTTAGCGAACTCTTCGCCTGTGGGTATGAAGGGGTTATTGGAGCCAATATTCCAGTTCGGATTAGTTATTAATGTGACTCCTAGAGTTTTTGTTATGCTTGTTTTGTCGTCGCTTATTTTCAAAAGAACTGTCTGCGTTCCTGTGATTATTGGTGATAACTCTATATTGTTAAGCCCGCATTGGGCTACTCCTCCTGTTTTTGAGCTTTTCATGTAAAGCTCATAAGTTATTGTTCCTGTGCACTCGCTTAATTGAAATGTTGCAAGCATTGGCTCATTTATTATTCCCTTAGTTGAAGAGATGCTGTAAGAGTCCAGCTTCATTTCAGTGCAGTCATAAGCCACGTCATGGTCCTGCCAGTTTAAGCATTTGTCATAGTCAGTGGCTTTGTCGCAGACAGTTACTGGATTATAGCATGTTGAATCATACCATTCTGTTCTGGTTTCATAATAGGAGCAGTCGTAAGGCGTTTCAGTGCACACGTTGGTGTTTTCGCAGGTGTAGACATTTTTGTAACCGCAATTATACTCTTCAGGGTGAGGGTTGCAATTGTAAGGATTGCATTGATAATAATTATAATAGCTTACTCCGCAAGCGCTCTGCCTTCCGCATATAGGGTCAACGTATGAGCCAATGCAGCAGTATTTGTAAACATGAGTTGAGCAAGTGTTATAGCAGGTGTCATAAACAGTCCTTGTGTCGCACATATATCTCCATCCCCAGCCGCAAACGCTTTGAATTGAGCATTTCTTTTCATAGCAGGTTTTTGGAACATAAACTTGATGCGAACCGTAGACTCTGCAAGGGTATGAGTCATACCTGCTTACTCTGCAGTTGTATTCAATTGTGCCGTATTCTGCGCAGTAAGATTCTTGCCTGTAGCAGGTTTCAGAAAACGATGAATCTATTAAGATTAAGGCAAATAGAATGCTGATTAGGTTCTTAATCCGCATATAATACTGTATGCATTCATTGCTTATAAAAATGTGTGTTTTTTGTTAGAAAAATTGATATGATAGGGCTAGCGGATCTCTCCGCCAGCGCCTAACTCATATCTTAAAATTTAAATTTAATTTATTGTGCTACTACGCTTACTGAAGTGTATGAGCTAGCGCTTGTGTCTAACCATACTAAGTTTCCAGTTAAGCTCATTGCTCTTGTTCCAGCAATGTGGGCAGCTAATGCTTGGCAAGCAAGCTTAGTGTCCTTAGCATCTCTTCCTGCTACTACAAGAACTGTCTGGCTTCCGCCGAAAGCGTTCTCGATTAATTGCAAGTAAGCCTTGTTAGTTGCTGCTAATAATGTTGCAGTAGTTACTCCTTCTGCATTAGCTGCTAATTCTGCAGTTAATGAGTTGGCTTCTCCACCACCAATTATTATTGTTGGCTTTACTAAGCTTACTGGGCTTGAATAAGCTGATGCGCTTGCTCCTATTCCAGGTACTATTGGAGTTACTCCTCCAGTGCTTGAAACGTCTGAGCCTGCAACAGTCCATCCTTCGCCTTCAATTAAACTTCCAACACTAACTGTTGAAGATTCTGAAGCGCTTCTTCCAATCCATATGTTTGCTACTTTTTTTGCATCAGTGGCAACAATATTTACTCCGCTTGCTGCGTTTGAAACTGAAGATCCATAGTCAGTATATTTTGTACTTCCTAATGCAATCTCTTTGTTTGGACTTGAAGGCAATGAACTTGCTTCTACCTTACTTATTGAACTATTTCCATAAGTTACAGTAATAGTGCTTGAGTCTGCTTCAGTTAATACTAATACTCCTGTATCTACTGTTGTTTGGTTAAACATTGCTCCATCTACATATTTCAAGTACTTTGGAGTCAAATCGTTTCTTATACCTGAATATACTGTATTGTTTCCAGATACCCATCCTTTTAATGTAGCGTTTAACTCAGAACCACTCCAAGACAAGTTATAAATGGCTCCTGAAGTCACAAATAACGTTGCGTTCATTGATGTGTTGTATAAAACACCTGTTGGTGTTCCTACTGTTGCACTTTGGTTGTAAATTTCAATTGATGCTAAAGCAGTACCATTGTAGAAAGTTCTGAACCTGAATGTGTCTTCAATAGTTATCAATCTTAAGAAATCTGTCAATTGGTTTGTTCCAAATGGTTTTTGCTTGTAGTTTCCTAAGTATACTGTTTTTGAAGTGTCGTTCCATACATTTAAAAAGTTCAATGATGTTCCGAATGTTCCATCAACAATGTTTCTTGCTACAATGCTTGTGGAGTTTACTGCATCAAATCCTGCAAAGGTTATGTTGAAGTAATCCATTATTTCAGTGCTTTGTCCGCTTGTTAATGTTATTGGCTGTGTCTCCAAATCATATTGTGGTGAAGTAAAAGATATGTAATCAAGTGTTCCGTTGTTGTTTAATTGATTCTTTTCACTGCTTACACCTACTTTCCACTTTGCTAAAGAAGGATCTAAAGCGCTTGCATTTCCATTGTTTTTCAATGTAATTGCTGCTGTTGACCATTCTACATCAATAGTTGAAGCTCCTGAGCTTAATGTTCTTAAGTTGCTTAAAGTAAATAAGTAACCATCATTTACAAAGTTCTTAGTTCCTGTTTTTGACATGAAGTCGTTAAACATTACTGTTCCGTTTGATGCTGTTACTTTTACCATAACATCTTGGCTTCCAGTAGTACTGAAATCAAGAACTTGCACAGTTGCCTTTCCTGGTATTGTAATTGATGATGGGAAAGTTAAACTTGCTTCTTTAGTCATTTGACCAAATGTTACTTCATTTGCTGCAGGCATATCAACTAATTGGTAGTTATCTCCAAATAGTGATATTGATAATCCTTGAGGGAATTTTTGAGAACTATTTGAAGTGACTGTATAGACGAATCCTGTAAAGTCTATTACAAATGTTCCTGCATTATCAAGGCTTACTCCTCCGCCGTTTGAAGTTTCAATAGTTTCATAAACAGCATAAGCTGTATCATTGTAACTATTTGTAGTATTAATCATCCATTCAAATCCATCAATTGAATTGTTGAATAGCTGATTTGCTGCTGTGTCTCCAAAACCCAAGTAACCAACTGTTGAATTTATTCTTCCTGGTGTCATTGGTCTTGTTAAGCTAATTGATCCGGTTGATGATGTTGTTGCGCTTGCTTTTTGTGCAAATGCTGCAGCTACATCCATAGCTCCGGCTAAGTCGCTTGAGATTCCAGCGGCTGTTCCGCTAGCGCCCACTACAATATTAGCATTGAATACTCCGCCACTTACGAAAGGTGCTGGTAATCCTGCTAATGTTGCTGCCATTACAGGAGCCATCATGGAACTAGCCATAATTGCTGAGCCTGCTAAAGCTGCGACTTTCTTTATTTTCATTACTAAGTTGTTTTGCATTTTACTTTTTTCTCCGTTCTAATTTTGTTTAGTGTGTGTTACTCATTGGAAAACTTTTTTTACTGTTTCCTCTAACTAGAATAGTGTGTAATTAAATAATGCAAATTCTTGGTTTTTAAAGCTTTGGCTTAGTATTACTTCGTATTACTTTTCTTGATAGTATCTTATTTAAGCTTATCTGGGTCTTTAGCTGCTTGTCCAGCTCGTGGAGTTTTGCCAAGAAATCGTTTGAGAAGTTCTCCAATTCTCCTGCGCTTAATTCTAGCTTGTAAGGCTCAAGTATTTCAGCGCTTGTTGGGGAGTAGTTAATCATGAATGAGA
>Ga0265297_10012186_pt1 | contig 10368 bp, 10 predicted proteins | sample Munlanlwell13791_FD_192502 | JGI IMG/M metagenome (GOLD analysis project Ga0265297, IMG submission 192502) | Leachate microbial communities from a municipal landfill in Southern Ontario, Canada - Leachate well 137-91 | ecosystem: Engineered > Solid waste > Landfill > Unclassified | place...
TATTGATTTTTTAAAAATGAACATTCTCATATTCTCAAGAATGTGAGAATGTTTTTTTATAGATATAGAATGGGGTTTTTGGTTGAATGAGTTAGTTTTCAAATTTTTTGACTGCTTGGCGGTATTTGCAAAAGTCGCAATCGGGTCCGGGTTTGGGGAGAATGTCGGAATTAAGGCAGTCTATCGCCTCTTTAATGGTTTTTTCAACCCAAGAATCGTCGCCTTTGTATGGAATAATTTTTATATTAAATTCCAGTTTGCCGTCAAATGCCGCTTTATCGGCATCGCCGTTGCAATAAACAAAATAACCGGTTGAAGATACTTTAAAACCGTTTTGCCTGAATAACCATTGATATATTTCCATCTGCCGCTTATAACCAATCTGCCATTCGGCGTCCAAATTAACCTCGTCGCTTTTTGAAGTGGCCTTGTAATCAACAATCAAAAATTCGCCTTTCGGATTTACCCAAACATCATCCACACCGCCGGTAATCATTATATTTGTGCCCGGTATTTGATAAGTTATGCCGGCGCGCAAAGAATCTCGCCATTCTTCCATTTTTTTATGAATCAAAGGAACCGCGTCCACGCCATATTCGGTCATTAAAGGATGCGCCACGCCTTTGGCTCGATGAATATCAAACTCTTTTTTTAAGAGTTTATCCACGGCGGAATTTAAAGAAAACGGAAATCCGGGCGGTTGGCCGACGCCAAGCCGACGATCCAAATAAAAACACCTCGGACATTTTATGAATAAATCTATTTTTGACCGACTTAAACGAAATATCTCCGTTGAAATGGGGTTGTAAAGATTTCTTGTTCTGTTCGGGTTATAGTATTCAGACATATTTAATTTATCCTGAGTTTATCGAAGGATTATTTTATATTCTCATATTCTCAAGAATGTGAGAATGTTTTTTATACTTTTTTAAATTATCCACTAAAAATTAATTTGTACCGACAAGTACTCTCGCATCATGATAATTTTCATAAACAAAATTATAAACCTCAAATCCTTTCAGTTCACATTCTTTTTCTGTATAAGTCGGTTCCGGTAATTTTGTAAAGAGTAAGTCTGATATGGCAATCTTTACTCCGGCACGATTTGTTTCAAAATCTCTCCAATGCGGCACAAGAAGTGGCTTTAAGTTTGTTAGTAGTTCGTGTGCTGCGCCTTTAATACTAACAACTTCATCCGGGTTTAAATTCTCTTTCACTAATAAATCAAAGATTGCTAATTCGTCCTCGCTTAAATTTTCCTTTACTGCCCGCTGTTCTTCTATATTTAGGTCCTTCGCCAGTTCAACTAGATCGTCAAAAAGCTGATCAACATCATGCGCGCCACTGTTATATTCTTGTAAAAGTGAAACAAGTCGTTCCATAAACTTCGCGCGTTTTTTATTTCTCCTTACCATTTCTGTAATTTTCTGTTCAAGCTCGGCAGACAATGCTTCTACTTGTAAATTCTTATTATCAAGACCTGCAAAAAATGTGTGTAATGCATCGGCATCAAGAACACTTAAATCTTTTATTTTTTTGTGAGCAGATATAACATATTCTCCGGTTTGAATTGATTTATCAAGTAAATCTTCCAAATCTTTTTTAACTTGGGAAACATCAATGCTCTGTGATCCTACATCACGAATACGCGAAGCTAACACTCGAATAGCAGTCACCTCTTTATAATAATCTTCTGCATCTGGATCGGGTAACACCGAACGATAGGCACTTTGTAAATCACTAGCCAGATTTAAAAACTTCTTTTTCTTCTCCTGCTGTCCAATTATTGTATTGGCATATTTTTCTAGCAATAACAACTTCTGATTATTCGGAGCTTCAAGTAAAGGATTAAGTTCAATCTGTTCGGCGCTCAAAAATTCTTTTACGATGCGAAGTGTATTTTTCAAATCATTTAAAAGTTCATCTTTGCTTTTAATTATGTCGTCCTCGTCCACTCCATTAGCCGCATATAATGCCAAGGCGCGCTCAATATTTTTAAATACACCAATATAATCAACAATTACTCCATTTTTTTTACCTTCATCAGCCACGCGATTAGCCCGGGCGATAGTTTGCATTAAGGTATGATTTTTTAATGGTTTGTCTAAATACAATGTAGAAAGATTTGGCACGTCAAAACCAGTCATCCACATAGCGCAAACAAAAATAATACGCAGATTACTATCTGGTTTTTTAAATTCATCTTCTAAATTTCCATGAATTATTCGTTCCCGAATTGGCTTGACATCAATTCCAAATTCTTCCATGTCAGCTATTTCGTTTTGATTATCACCTAAACTTACCATCACCGCCATATCTACATTTTCGTGTTGTTCCAACTTCGCTAAAATCTTCTCGTGTTCTCGTTCATCTATTGCTCGAGATAAATCCATCCGTAATTTAGCAATATATTTATCCCATTCTTTTTTTACTTTGTCATACATCCGAAAAGTGGTTTTTTTATCAATACAAACCACCATTGCCTTTCCGTCATATCCTCGCCCGACATAATGCTCCACGATGTCGCGAGCAATTGTGTTCAGACGGTCTTCACGAGTAATAATTTCGTAAAAATTAGAATATTCTCGCTCTAATTTTTCTTCTTCATCTTCGTCCAAATCATATCTGTCCATTAATTGTCCCAATTGTTCTTCCAGATCTTCGTTGACGTTTTTTAATCTTGGCACTCGGTTTTCATAATAGAGCGGAACAGTGGCGCCATCTGCTACTGATTGGCCAAAATTATAAACAGAAACATATTTTCCAAAAGTTTTTACCGTCTCGGCTTCACCATCGATCATAAGTGGTGTCCCAGTAAATCCAATAAAAGACGCATTTGGCAATGCCTTGCGCATATTGAGAGCCATACGGTCATATTGGGTACGATGGGCTTCATCGGTCATCACAATAATATCCTCACGCTCAGAAATAGCGCCGGTAATGTCTTGAAATTTTTGAATTGTCGTAAAAATCTGGCGATGATCTTGATTTAATAAATCATTTAAATGCGCAATACTTTCGGCATGCACTTCGGCTTCGTGAATTACTCCGACATTAACAAAATTTTTGTAGGCCTGTCCGTCAAGTTGAGTTCTGTCAGTCACGATCACAAAAGTAAAATTACCGATGAGCTTACGCAATACCTTTTGCGAAAGCCAAATCATGGAATACGATTTCCCAGAGCCCTGAGTGTGCCAAAAAACGCCTAATTTACCAGCCAAATTTTTGCGATTAATAACATTCTCAAATGCACGATTAACGCCAAGATATTGGAAATATCTCGGTACAATCTTTTTAATCTCACTCTTTGATTCGTCAAACAAAATAAAGTTTTCAAAAATATCGAGTAGTCGTTTTTTGTCACAGGTTCCGCGAAGTATGGTTGCTAAATCTTTTTTTGGTTTATCTTCTTCACTTTCTACTTTTTTCCATTCATTAAAAAATTCGTATGGTGCAGTCAGTGAGCCAAATTTATTTTCAATGCCGTTGCTGATAATAATTCCCATGTTGTACCAAAAAAGTTTTGGAATTGTATCTTTATAATCTCGAATATTATCACGATGCGCATCTACTAAACTTTTATGTGAAGCCTTGAGCTCCAACAAGACAAGTGGAATGCCATTCACAAAAAGCACAATATCAGGCCTGCGGGTATACATTTCGCCCACTACCCATAATTGAGAAATTACTAAAAAATTATTATTATCTACATTTTCAAAATCAAAAAAGCGAACTCTCTCGGTTTCAATTTCGCCGTTTTCTTTTGCAACATGCACATTCACTCCACCTTGTAAAAGTTTATAAATTTCTTGATTGGCTTTTACTAAACTCAAATTTGAGCGGTCGCGCGTGATAGCGTCCATTGCTTGCGCAAACGCATCAGCTGATAAATCAGGATTGAGTTTTTGTAGTGCCGGCATTAAATATTTTTTGAGCACCACTTCGCCTTGATGTTCACGGCCAAGCAATAAATCATCTTCGTCTTTATAAGTGTTTATATGGCAAGCCGAATCAGTCCATATTTCTTTAATGAGTTTGATGACTGTTTGCTCAACTAAATTGTCTTCATTAAATGGGTTCATACTAATTTTTTTATCCTCGCCTCCTTCCAAATATCAATAAGGGAAAAACTTTTTTGATTCATAATTATAGTTATTCTATCCACAACTTTCTGAGAATACCTTTTAAATACTGTTCCACCCATTCGAAATTCTTTATAGCATTCTTTATCCGCCTGAAGATTATTCAATTGAATAATAGCCCGAAGCTTTGGCTCTGTAATACTAAGTTTTTCTGCTAATTTCATGGGCGACAAACTGTAAAAATCCAGCTCGTTGATTTTTCTGATCCCAACAACTGTTGCGCCTGGCGTTCCTTCTGGTACAACATTTATAGGAATCCCATCATTTTTTGTAAACCTCAAATCAATTGACTGACCATATCCTTTGGCGGTTAATTGTATTGAGGCAACCCCTGGGAAAATATCTTCCCAACTTTTATTTCTTTTTATGGCATCTGCTAACTTTCCAAGCTCTCTATTAGTTGGCTGGACCTTGTCACCTTGGATAGCTCCCTCTGTAATTGCTAATGACCTAAGTTTCGCTATAGCTTCTGTACTCTTTCTTCTCCCCGGCTGTAAAAGACCTTTAATTTCACTAATCTCATTTTTATAAAGTAAATCAATGCCTATGGACGGTTGTGTGGATAAAGGCAAAACTCTTTTCGGGAGGACATCATACAGTTCCTCATTAAATACTTTCTTGTGAATTCTTCTAAACATTGAAATGCCCAGTTGAGCTTGTATATATAAGTGTTGCTCGGAAATGTCTAATAAATGATGCTGCGCGGCATCTCTTAAAGTGTTGGTGGTTTGAATGGCAATAACATCTTCTTTTTCTAAAAACTTTACTTTCCCATCGCTTAATCCTGTTCGCAAACATGCATCAAAACCAATTGTTTGTGGATCACCAATTTTTCTGATGCTTCCGCCTTTGTGAAGTATGGCAGATTTTAATAACATCTCGAAAGCATGGTCCATTAAAATCAACGTTGACTCAATTCGCCCCATATCAAAAGGACGATTAAAATGTTCAATGCTTAATATAAGTGAATTTATTGCTTTGTTTTTTAAAAGTTTAGCTTCTTTTTTCATAAATTTACTTCAATTCCCTTTTCCCAGTAACTAGCTGGGGGATTAAAAGATCACGGGTTTGGGATAAATTTCTATTTACAATACTGAGTTCACTAATTTGCTCTAAAGCTGGACCAACAAAATCCTCAAATTTTTCTAAAATATCTCTATCTGGTATTAAAACTGGCATTTTTTTAAATAATTCCCATTTTATTACTGGCATTTTAGTTCCAGCACTATGATGATCAGCCCATTTAATAGCTTCTTCGCGATAAAGCGTTATTGCTTGAAATGCTTTTAAATAATTTTCTTGTGCTCGCAGAACAAACACAGAAATATTTGTCACACCTTTAAATGGTACCAGCGCTACTTTGTATAAATACGGTCTGATTGAACCAAACAAAATATCATTTTTTTCAAAAATTATTCTAGAAGTACTTAACTCGGAGGAGTGCCCGGTATTTGTGATTGATAAATTATTAGAATTTATTCTGGACATATCAACTAAAGGCAAATCTATATCATTTTTATCAACATATTTTTTCTTTATTAAGGTTGAAATATTATCTAAAGAACCAACTCTCCACTCCTCTGGAATTTTTCCTAATTCAGAATTAATTAATCTCACTTTTTCGTGGTTGGGGAATTTAAACTTCACAAACCACTCAGTATAAAGTAGCTGTGCCATTTCTTCTAATGTCTTAATTCGCTTTTCATTGTTTTCAATTAAATCATCATAAGAGGATAAGACAGTGGCAATGCGAGTTTGGGTTGGAAAATCTGGAAGATCAATTTGCAAATTATATAGCAAGTTTATCGTGTATGCTTTTTGCGATGATCCAATTGTACATTTATTTAACTCTGATTTGCCTTGTGGCGAAAGAAGCCAATAATACAACCATTGGCCATTTATTCCGTTAAACTTTCTGAACCATGTTAAATTTCCATCCTTAAAATAAAATTCTTCATTTTCTTTTACTAAATAGGGATTGCCAATAGTGCCGACAGAAGTTAATAATAAGTCACCCTTCTGAGGAATTCCATATTTCACCCTTATTTCTTCAAATTTTTCCCTAGAAATATAGATTAAATCGTTTACTTCTGCCGAGCTTCTTTGCTTTTCACTAATTTCTTTTCCACGATAAAAAGGAACCCCTGACAACAGATATTCATCGGCAAAAATTCGCTTGCTTGAAGTTATTTCACAATAATCTTTAATTTTTACTTTCTGAAAAATTGTCATAAAATCATTTTCCAATCATCTGTTATTTTCTTTTCTAGTTTGTGAGCTTCGGAGGTTAAATTAGTGAATTCTCCTGAAAGTTCTTTCATTCGGGATTTAAAATCAACATTGCTTATTTCTTTTTCTACAATTTCCACATAGCGGCCAGGGTTTAAAGAATAATCGTTGATTTGAATTTCTTTCAGTGTTGCCACTTTGCAGCGGCCTTTGATGTTTTGATATTTTTCTTCGCCTTTTTCTTCGCGATAACGACGGACAATGCCAGCAATTTTTTGAATTTGTTCTTCTGTCCATTCGCTATGCGCGCGATCAATTGGTGTGAAAATATCTTGGGCGTTTATAAATAAAATTTTATTTTTTCTTTCTGTATTGGATTTTCTTTTATCAAAAAACCAAAGCGTGCAAGATAGTGTGGCATTCATAAACATATTTGTTCCAACTGAAACAATCACATCCACCATCCCTGCCTCTATCATCTTTTTACGAATTTCTTTTTCGGCATGTCCGGCATCACTGGCAGAATTGGCCATAACAAAGCCGGCTCGGCCTTGCGGATTTAAGGCACTGGCAAATATTTGCATCCATAAATAATTAGCGTTTGAGATTTCGCCTTTGCCGGTAATGGGAAGTCCGAGATAGTAACGCGGATCGCCTTTGATTTTTGCCGGATCAATCACCATCTGTTTATTTTTATCTTTACCTTTGACATTAAATGGCGGATTTGCTAAAACAAAATCAAATTTGCCAACGCTATTAAATGCATCTTCGTAAAAAGAATTAACTTCAGCGATTTTGCCAGACAAGCCGTGAATAGCCAAGTTCATTTTAGCTGTACGAATATTACTGGTTCCTTTCTCTTGACCATAAAGCGCCACTTCATTCATTATCTGTGATTTCTTATTTGAATGTGATTTGACGAAGTTCGCCGACTGCACAAACATTCCGCCACTTCCGCACGCAGGATCATAAATTTTGCCGTGATATGGCTCAATAATTTCTACCAGCAGTTTGACGATGGACTGTGGCGTAAAAAATTCTCCACCTTTCGCCCCTTCGGCGCGCGCAAACTCACCAAGAAAATATTCATAAATTTCACCAAAAGCATCACCTTCAATGTCGTCAGGGATTTGATTAAAGTTTTTGAGAAGCGTAATAAGAATCTTACTATTTTCACCCGGAATTTTATGAAGTGAAGTATAATCTTGTGGCAGTACACCAGCCAGGTCAGTATTGCTTGCTTCAATTTCTTTCATTGCCTCATTAATGGCTTTACCGATATTTTTACTCTCCGGAAGACTCATAAGATACGAATAAGAAGCTATTTCAGGTAAAAATAAAACACCTTTTGATTTATAATCATCAGAGTTAATCGGTCGCACGCGCCCGCTAGTTTTACCAGCATACATCGCTTTCTTTTCTGCAACCATGCTTGTCTGAACTTTTTTAAATCGTACGTCAGCAAACTTAAGAAAAATCAAACCTAAAATTGGCTCCGAAATTTGATTCAACTTAAGAGAACCGTTTGCGCGAAGTTGTTCAGCTGCAGCCCAAAGTTTTTCGTGTAATTCTTTTCGATTATTGTTTGTCATAGTTTTTATTAATAAATTCCTTGCCTATGGCCGACTTTGACTATCCACACTTCCAATTCGCGCTTGCGAATTTTATACAAAATGCGATATGGCCAAACGCGATAAGACCATGAATCTTTATATTCACCTTCTAATTTTTTCCCAATAAAAGGATTGATTGCCAATTGAGCTAACGCTAATTGAATTTTTATTTGGAAAACATTATTTAATTTTTCTATTTCTTTTTGCGCGCTCTTGGCGATGATTATTTGATATGCCATATTTTTGTTTTGATTTATCCGCTAAAATATAACCGCTTTTGGCCATCATTTCTTCCAGGGTGATATAATCTCCTTTTTTTATTTCCAATTCGGCGCGCGCAATATCTTTTTTCAAATTGGGAAATTCTTGCATCACTTCCAAGGTTTCCTGCCAAGATTCAAATTCTTCAGCAGACATCATTACCACTTTTGGCCTTCCCTTTTCGGTTAAAGTGTAATAATTGCCCGGCCTTTGAGCCTCTTCAGCTATTAAAAAAATTTGTTTTCTTGCTTCGGAAATAGGCAAGGTTGTTTTTATATTCATAATATTTTTATTTTAATTTTTTATAAATTTTTCATAAATCACTATGTACATAATAGCGTACGTTTGGTGGTTTGTCAAGTTTAAGTTGTGGATAACTAGATTAACCCTTTTTCCTTAAAACTATAAAAACCTTTTTTGGTAATAATAATATGATCTAAAACATCGATACCCATTATTTTACCGGCTTCAACAAGGCGCTTGGTGATGATTAAATCGTCTTCTGACGGTTCTGTGTCGCCGGATGGATGATTATGAACTAGAATAACCGAGGCGGCTTTATTTTTTATAGCTTCAGAAAAAACTTCGCGCGGATGAACCAAGTTGGCGTTAAGCGTGCCGATTGAAACTTCAGCTACGGACCAGTTGCGGCTGTTTAAAACAATCAAGTAAAAATGTTCTTTATTGTAATCTCTTATTTTACTTTTAATCAGTTTATAAACATTTTCGGGATTGATTAATTCTTTGCTTTTATAAGAAGGGATTTGAATGGAAAGTCGCCGTCCAATTTCAAAAGCGGCTTTTATCTGAGCCGCTTTAGCCAAACCAATCCCCCTGATTGCGGATAATTCCGTGATACTTGCTTCTGATAATTTTTGAATACTGCCAAATTGAGTTAATAATTTTTGCGCCGTCATAACGACTGATTCACCGGCAATCCCACGCCCCAAAATAAGCTGGATTAATTCTTGAACTGAGAGCATTTGTTCGCCAAATTTAACCAATCGTTCGCGCGGTCGTTCTTCTTTGGGTAAATCATGGAGAGTGAATGATTTTGTCATATCTTAAGAAAATTATTTCTAAATTTTTCTATATCTCATAATTTTTTTGCGATTTTTTTCGTCGCCAATAAACCGTACATAATATTCACACCCATCCACTCCCAGAGCACCACATTTACAATAAGTCATTTGCTTATGCGTATTCCAATAAATCTCCTCGCCACATTTTTTACATCTCCAATAAATTTTCTTTTTTGGTTTTGGTTTAGTAGTCATTTTTAGTTTTCCAATATCTTGTCTTGGTTATTTAAATCTTTCACCAAGTTCACGCTAAAATGTCAATATACCGTGAATTTTGCTTAAAAATAGGTAAAATTCACGTTTAGTCCCCTGCTTTGAACATTTTTCCGTGGCCGGGGATGATGTAATCGGCGATTTTTAGAATCTTTTTTCTGCTTTCCAGGAGCTGTTTTTCGTTTTTTACGTAAGGGTCTTTGTGTTTTAACAGGCTTTTTTCGTCTGTTTTTTGCTTTTCTTCGTCCGCCCACCAAAAAACATCGCCAACAATGGCCACTTTTCCGAATTCTTTTGTTTGGACCAAGAGCGAACAATGAAACATACTGTGTCCGGGCGTTTTTATTATTTTAATTTCAGTTCCGGGGATTTTGCCTTTATGACTCGTGATTTTTCCGTCCCACGAATAAATATCATCCGCGTCCATAACTTTGGCTTTTTCAAAAATTCCGGCCAAAAGATAATGGTCAGGATGATTGTGCGTTAAAACTACATAATTTATATCCAAAACAGTTAGGCCTTGTTTTTTCAAAGACGTTAATAATAATTTTCTGTCCATTCCCGGGTCAACGATTATATTTAATCCGTTTTCCTGAATCAAAGTGGTTGTTGACGAGGCGAATTCTTGTCCGTTCTTTTCTTTGGCAAAACCTTGAATTAAAACTTTAATTTTTGGCATCATAAATATTTTGTAATATTCAAAAAATACTAAGTTTTAATGTTAAATGGACGCTTATTGATCTCTTGAAGAATTTTGAGTGTCGCAAGAACAGAAAGATTATCGCTCGGCAAAATAATTAAAAGATCACCTAATTGATTCAATAATGG
>Ga0265297_10012187_pt1 | contig 10368 bp, 7 predicted proteins | sample Munlanlwell13791_FD_192502 | JGI IMG/M metagenome (GOLD analysis project Ga0265297, IMG submission 192502) | Leachate microbial communities from a municipal landfill in Southern Ontario, Canada - Leachate well 137-91 | ecosystem: Engineered > Solid waste > Landfill > Unclassified | place...
CGTACAACGATACAACTGGGTCGTATTCAATGCACCCAAATACGCCAGCTCAAAAAATTCTTCAATCATTGCGCCGATCATTTCAGGAGAGACAGGAATCAGCGAGAGACGCATAACATTTTCGATTTTCATCATAAGGACATCATCCTCGCCAAAAGGGAGAGGCTCTTCGCTGCTTAATTTTTGATATTCCGGTATATTGGAAATTCTTTGTGCCAACTCTTCAACTGCTTCAACCCCATTGGCTTTCGTAAATTCCAAAACCAAACTCATCACAAAATGCCACACATCCACAATCTCAATTTGCAAGTTGGCGTAATCGGTCTCTTGCGCAATGCTTTTCCAATGTTTCCATCCGAATGAATCAATCATCTCAGCAGACTCCATCGTAATGCATCGACGCCAGTTTATTTTTTTGCCGTGCTTTGTTACCCCTTTTTCCCAACCTTCTCCGTTGGTAGAATCATTAAGTTGCTGCTGAAGCTCTAGCATACACAATAATTTATTCATTCAAAATCCTTAAAAAATCTACCGTATTATACGGTAAAATTACATTATGCAAAAGATTATCTGCCAGAAATGTACCTATTATTTTGTCACATGGGAAGCCCATCAGCCTCACGGGTGCAAAGCGTATGGGTTTAAAAGCAAATTCATCCCCTCTCAAGTCGTTCTCAGTTCCAGTGGAAAAGTATGTTCTTTATTTGAGGCAAAAATTCCTAAATAACTTCTCTCGTATCCGAAAGATACGAGTAGCTTTAGGGGGTTGTAGGGACATTTGTCCCTGCCGCTTTATGAGCTTTTAGTCCAGAAAGCGTATAACATCAATGATCCCGTTTCCAAATAAGCTTTTTCCCAAATCCAAGCGTATTGTCGGTCATTTTAATCTCGTCAAGACGTATTGTCCATAATGTCGGACTCATCACTCTAGCAAAGGGAAATGCTTTAAAATAAATCTCCGAACTGTCATTACACAATGTCATTTCACCTCGAAATTGTATCCCTTGAATTTTCCCTACCGTCTTGGTTTCCAATGCTACCGTTCCCGCAATTGAGTGATTTTTCAACACATTGCTACCATGCAGTGTTTGAGTATCGGTGGCAACGATAAAAGCAATTTCTTCGGGATTGTAGGCATAAAACAAAGAACAGCATGAAAGCTCCTCCCCCAAGGTTGCAAGAGAAAGGAGATGGTGTTCACCGATAAACGTTTCTATCTTTGATTTCATTCGCAGTATCTCTTTAAGCAATTAGAAAAGCAAGCCCAAACGTCATTACCGACAGTAAACCCAATGCCCCTAAACTCATCCATCCAACACGCCGTGAGCTTAATACGAATGCAATTATCCCTTTTAAAACATTATTACTGCCAACAGCAATTAAAATAGCACATATCACCGTATTTGAAGTGATTCCATGTTGAGTATTTATGAGAGAAAGGATAAAAGGATCTATGTCCGTAAATCCGCTTATAAATGCCAATATATTCAACCCTGAAGCTCCATGATGTGCTATCAAATAATTCGTTGCAATGCTCATAATTACAAACATAATCGCAACCAAAAGTGCCATTCCAAGATCAAGGGGGTTAATATTGATCTGCGCATTATTGACACCCTCAAGCTCACCATTGCTTTTATATTTTGAGAGTATATAGCCACCCAACAGTGCAATAGCCCCCAGCAATCCAAGCGGCAGGATCAGTGCTTGAAACAATGTACCATTAAAAAAGCCGATCATAACCATCAATCGCACATGCATCATTCCCGTCGCCAGGACAATAGCAGACACAAAGGTATAATCATTCGCCTCCATGATCTTTGATTTACGAGACAAAACAACCGTTGTTGCGGTTGAAGAATAAATACCTCCTAAAATACCGCTTACTAAAAATCCTTTTTCTTTAAAAAAGTAATGTTGAAGTAAATATCCAATGTACGAAATTCCCGAGACCACGACAACCGCCATCCAAATTTTACTCATCGACATCGGTAGCCACGATGAGATAGGTGTGCTTGGTAATAATGGCCAAATCACGACACTAAGCAGTATCCATTTTGAAAGAGTAATAATCTCGCTCTTATCAACCTTTTCCAACAAAAATTGTACATTGGGCTTGGAATTAATTATAAAAATTATTGCAACAAAAATCAAAGCCGTCAGCCACAAAGGCTGTGTCATAATAAGAGGGGTGTACGTGTAAACCAGCAACGCTACCAACAGACTGATAATCCCTTTTTGCTCTTTGTAAAGTTTATGATAATAAAAGAGACCAAATAACAATGTCAAAATACCCAATCCTGCCATATAAAATCGTAATTCAGGATCAATTATATAGAGAATATAACCAAACATCCCTATGAAGGTATACGTACGTACGGTTCCGATAAAATAGGCACTCTCCAATGTTCGTTTATATCTTCGCATCTCTAAACCGGTTAAAAAGCTCAAAAGCAGCGTTAAAATAAGATGAAAATACTCGGTTTCATACAGATGTAAAATAGGCTCGGACATTAGATTTTTCCTTTTAACGCAGTAGTAATTTTGGCTAACGCAACATCTAAATCACGTGATGAAACCGCAAAATTGAGTCGCATAAACCCCGATCCCTCACGACCAAAACTAAGCCCTGCGCTCAAACCAAGCCCCGCTTTCTGAATAAAAAATTCTCGTAACTCGCGATCTCCCAACCCTAATGCACGGCAATCAAGCCACGCAAGATACGTTCCTTGAGGAGGAATCATTGTAATCACAGAAGAACTGTTTGCCCATGTAATAATTTTTTCTCGATTGATGCTCAAATGCTCCATTAGCTTTTTATGCCACTCATCTCCAAGTGTATAGGCCGCTTCAAACGCAACATGTGATAATACCGCCCCCTCACCAAAATGAACTTTCCGTCGTTGGCTTTCATAAAGGGTGCGCAGTTTTTCCGAAGCGATACAGACGGTCGAAATTCCAAACCCTGCCATATTAAACGTTTTTCCTGTCCCTAAAAGGGTCACTGTATTCTCTTCCAATTCTTGCGATAGAGAAGCAATCGGACGATGTTTATGTCCTTTATAGACTATATCACAATGTACCTCATCACTTACGATGACAATTCCGTGCTCAAGACACAATGTCCCTAGTGCTAACAATTCATCCTCTAGCCAAACACGCCCTATCGGATTATGAGGAGAACACAGCAATAAAATTTTGGTTTTGGGTGTAATTTGTCTTCGTAATAATTCAACATCAAAACGATATTCACCCTCACTGTTTTGGTTTAGTGGATGAAGAACCGCATGACGGTTATTCTCTCTGACTTGGAAAACAAATGGCGGGTAGATAGGGCTCATTATAAGCACGTCATCTCCCTCCTCGCTAAATGCCCGTATCGCACACCCTATCGAGGCAACCACTGAAGGTGAGTAACTCAACCATTCTCTACACATTTTCCATCCATGATGGCGTTGCATCCACTGACACTGCGCATCAAATGCTTCATCCCTCATGATTTCATACCCAATTACAGGATGTTTGAGCCGATTCGCCACTGCTTCTAAAACACACTTAGGTGTAGCAATATCCATATCTGCTACCCACATTGGCTGGAGAGTATCGGTTCCAAAAAGTTTTTGTCGCAAAATATACTTTTCGGCATTGGACCTGCTGCGGTCTACCGTATCAAATTCATCCATACCGCTTTTTCCAAGCCTCATGCATCTGCTCTATACGAGAACACTTTTTCGCTTCATTCTCCCCCTCACCCACGACATACCGAAAGCCTGCGTGCTGGATAAAATGACGTCGAAAGGCATAGCGCGACTCTTTTACTATCTCATTGCCCGTGGACGCCCACGAACCCCCTTTAATCATATTGTGTTTCCCGTCAAACGTGGGTTCTGAAAAATCATCATACCACGGATGCGTTTCGAAACCTTCATACGCAGCCATCTGTGTTTGCGTCCACTGCCATACATTTCCTACGACATCATAAAGTTCTCCATGGGCATAGGTATCCACCGGCACACTGGAAGCATAATGGGCAAAATTAATATTGGCACGGCTATCATCGAAAATTTCTTCATTCATATCACTGGATTGGAGCATAACCGCCCATTCTGCTTCAGTAGGAAGACGATAACTTTCACCCTCTTGAGCACTTTTCCAACGACAAAAGGCTTCAGCTTCAAGTGCATTGACCTCTACAGGCCAATTATAAGGCATATCGATCTCGTCGGTTAACACCCGATACCTAAAACTTCCATCCTCTTGAGGAATCCAAAAAGGTGGGCAGGAAGCATTTCGTATACTCAAATACTTCAACCCCTCATCATCCCACCATCGGCTCACTCCATAGCCATTAGCCATCACAAAATCCATGAATTCGCCATTGCTGACCAAATATTTTGATGCGTCAAAATCATCCACAGTCAATAGGGCATAACCATACTCATTATCCCAGCCATACAGTCCATGATCCTGGGCACCTTTACCCAAACGGATTTCTTGACCGCTGAAATTCACCATTTCATTTTCCAAACCATCACCACGAAGTGGACAAATCGGAAATCGGCTATCTTTACGAATAAATTCCAAAGGCATTTGACGATGCAGTACGCTCGATGTTTCAATATGAATTCGTTCATGTTCAATCCCCATCCAAATCGCCCAGAATGGATCTGTTTTAGCAATAGGCAACGTCATTGGCAAGGCAGAAATCATTTCATCCACATACATACGAACACGGTTGCGATATTGACGTACCTCATCTACACTTGGCCACCTCAAAGAGTCACTTTTTGCATCCCAGGTCATTTCATCGACACCGACGGCAAATAACGATTCCAAATGGGGGTCGATTCTTTCGATTAAAGCACCTGAGGCAAACAATTTATTGACATAAAAAATTGCCGTATGCCCAAAATAAAAGATCATCGGATGACGAGTTGGCTCTGATTGGAGGTAAAATACCTCATCAGATTGCAAAAGATCAAACAATGATTCAAAAAGATCAAAACTTTGATGAAAATACCGGCGTAATTGCGTACGCGTATTTTTCGTGCTTTCTCCATCGAGTCGTACTGACTGCATTTGCTTGGCTATCACCCGCTAAATCCTCTGTATTTTTCAATTTTAATTTGCCCATATTGTACCTTACTCACTCTTACAGGAGAAACTTAAAAAAATTGAGATCAAAATTATAAAAAAAATGATTATAATGACAATATCAAAAAATACTCACAGGAAACGAAAATGGCTTTCGAACAAACATTACAAGATATGAGCATTAAAAAGCGGATGAATTATCTGGTATTTGCAGCTACCATCTCAGTCATTGGGGCATCAATCTTTGTTTTTTTTGCTCTAAGCAGCTTGGAGAGTCAATACACGGAACTTCAAGAAAAAACGATTTCAGGAGCTACTTACGCACTTGAAATTGAAAAAGATCTCAACTACATCAGTCGTACGAGTCGTGACATCATGCTCGGTGGCGACTACGATCAAAACATCGAAAAACTGGAAAAAAACATTAAAAAAATTCATGCCTCGTTTATTGAACTTGATAAAAGTGCAAGCGGACCCATGGATCAGAAGTTGATTACCGATGCCAAAGAGAGTACTTCCACCTTTTTGGACAATACTCTTACAATGATGAAATCACTTGATGCAACCAGTATCTCCACCAACACCACTTCGATTTATGCAACGTATAAAAAAGAGCTGACTCCCTATGCAGATGCTTCAAGAGAAAAATTTAAAAAAGTGCTTGAACTCAAACACGACAAACTAAAAACGGCCTCCGAAAGCCTTCACACTCAAATGACATTTTATAAATTTTTTGTTCTCTTTACAGGTTTTGGAGTAGCCCTCGTTATTTTTATTTTTGCAAGTATGATCCGCACCTCCATTACGGTTGCATTGAAAAATTTTACTCGAATTATCACCAGTGTTTCGCATGGAGATTTGTCTCAAACGTGCGCCAATGTTCGCTCCGAAACAGAGATGGGAATTATGGCTGGAGCGCTTGATCAGCTCATTACCCAAATTACAAATTTGATCCATCAAATCAACACTTCTATTTCAGGTGCAACCAAAGGAGATTTTTCGCATACCCTATCAGCAGCAGGAATGCATGGGGAATTTGTAGATGCTATTGAAAACGTCAATACCAGTATCACGGTTATGAAAGCACAAGAACAGAAAAAACGACGTGACGCTCTAAACTCTGAACTAAGCCAACTTAGCGTACAAGTAACAGAGAGTCTCAGTGTCATCGAAGAAAATTTGCACCATAATATCCAAGATCTCAAAGAAGTAACGAGCGCAACAACCATTGCGGCAGCACTTGCTAATGACAGTCGAGATACCATCTCAATTATTATCAATGAGCTCAATATGCTCAATGAAAAAGTGAGTAATAACAATGACGCCATCGGGCATATCGCATCGCGTGCGAACGAAATCAACTCCGTTATTCAGCTCATTACCGATATTGCCGATCAAACGAACCTTCTCGCTCTCAATGCCGCCATCGAAGCCGCTCGTGCAGGTGAGCATGGCAGAGGATTTGCTGTTGTAGCCGATGAAGTACGCAAACTCGCAGAGAGAACCCATAAAGCGACAGGGGAAATTTCCGTATCCATTAACTCTCTCCAGCAGGATATGAGTGAAATTCAAACCAGCGCAGAAGAGATGAATGAAGTTGTAGAGCGTTCCAGCTCAAGCATCATTAGCTTTGAAGGCACGCTTGTTCAGCTTAGTGAAGGCTCATCCCATATCGTTACTTCATCGCACAATATGGAGAATAGTTCCTTTATCATTTTGGCAAAAATCGATCACATTCTTTACAAAGCGCGCGCCTATAACAGCGTTATGGCCTGCGATCACAAGCTAAAAGCTATGGATTCCCACCAATGCAGTTTGGGCAAATGGTATGACGGTGAAGGGAAAGAGCGCTTTGGACGAACTGGAAGTTATGAACTTATGAAAACACCCCATTCAGTTGTTCATCAAAATGCCAACAAGAACCTTACCTTCATTGATCGAGGCGAAGAAAATATTCTTAACAACAGCAGTGAGATTATTACAAACTTTAAAGAGATGGAAAATGCAAGTGAGAAACTTTTTGCCCTGATGGATAATGTTCTTATTGAAAGCCGATAGAAGTTAAAGAGAGAATAATGAAGAAAAATTTGCACTCCTCGCAAGATCGCGAAGTATTAATTTTAACTGCCAGTGAGCACTTGAGCGGTCTCTTGAGCGTGGTATTTAATCACACAGACCAAGAGCATGCCGTTGTGGTATATGACACACATTCTGTGTTGTCCAATATTTTGACAGAAGCCTATAAGCGTTGTTTGCCGAATGCAACATTTGTCGATTTTAATACACAAACACCTGAAGAGATATTGAATATATTAGGGTCTCTCCATCCATCTGATTTGGTGGCATTAGTCCAATCCACCAGTTTTCGTCTCGATGCATTTCGCCTGCGAGTCGAATTGTTTAAACGTAAAATAAAAGTCATTGAACATCCGCATCTTAGCCGTATGTCCGAGGATGAAGCTCCGTACTATATCGATTCATTGGCATATGACTCTGACTATTATCGCAAGACTGGTCGTGCGCTTAAGCGCAAGATAGATACTGCATCCATGGGAATACTCGACAGTGGCGGCGAACTCTTGATTTACGACACACCCTTTGAATCCGCCAAACTCAATATTGGAGATTACTCAGAAATGACCAATATGGGCGGTCAGTTTCCACTGGGTGAAGTCTTTACCGAAGCACAAGATTTAAGAGCGGTCAATGGACGTGTGAAAATTTTTAGTTTTGGGGATATTACCTATAAACTAAATTACCCCAAAACGCCTATTACCATGATCATCGCTCAAGGACAAGTAGTGAACTGTGAAAATTCAACACCAGAATTTGACCAAATACTTTCCAATATCCGTACGGATGAGGGTGTCGTTTGGGTACGGGAACTGGGACTTGGATTAAACAGAGCCTTCAGCAAAACACGCACGGTCGCCGACACAGGTACATACGAGCGTATGTGCGGTGTTCACTTGTCATTAGGTGCGAAGCACGGTATCTATGGCAAGCCTGGTTTTAAACGCAGAGATGGCAAATACCATGTAGATGTTTTTGCTGATACGCATAGCTTTACACTGGGTGATGAAGTCGTCTATAAAGATGGTTCGTGGATTGTTTAAGAGAAAGTTTCCCACATGGTCGGAGCGACCTGACTCGAACAGGCGACCTCTACAACCCCAAGAATGTTAAAACATAGAGCAACGCCCTTTACGGGGGGCAAAAAAATCAATTGTCACCGCAACCGCATGATAAAAGGTGACAGATTGGTGACAGTGCTACAGGCAAAACATGGCTTGACAATCTCGCTCAAATAACAATCACCCTCCATAGCTGACAAACCTATCCACCTATCTGATTAAATGCAAACACCAAAAAGAAAAACTATTACGCAAAATAGGGGTTATCTGAGCTATCTGACTTATCTTGCTGTTTTTTCAAAAATTATCAAATCTATTTATGCATTAGATTTGTCTCTAATTTACCATGACTACAAGTTCCAGTAGATATAATCATCTTAATAAATATCAATAAAGGGCTTGCCAATATGAAAATACTCTTTTTGGATGAGTCTGGTGATCATAACCTTACCAAGATTGATGATCAATACCCCGTATTTGTTTTAGGTGGGGTAATCGTTGACCGTGATAATCTCGAAAAGCTCAATGAACGGATAGATCAGTTCAAAAAAGAGATGTTCGGTACAACGGATATTATTCTTCACACTGCCGACATCACACGCAATAAAAACGGCTTTGAACGGCTCAAAGAAAAAGAGTTTCGTGAGAATTTCTACGAGAAATTGAATCATCTCATCGCTACTCTTGATTTTAAAGTTGTTGCTTGCGTGATCAAGAAAAAAGAACATATTGCCAAATACGATTTTGCCGCTATTGACCCCTATATGCTTGGGCTAAATGTCCTTGTCGAACGGTTTTATATGGAGATCAAATCGGACGAGAAAAAAGGGCTTGTTATCGCTGAAAAGCGGGATCGTACACTTGACCATGAACTTGAACTCTCATGGTTACAGCTCAAAATAAAAGGAACCCGCTTTCTCAAAGGTGCTGAGATCGAAGACCGTATTTCGGGTGGGCTAATTCTAAAAGATAAAAAAGAGAATCTAAACGCTCTTCAACTCGCAGATTTGGTGGTTTCTCCCATCAGTCGGCACGTCATAGGCAAAAAAACGAATAAAGATTTTGAAATTATTGAACAAAAATTTCGTAAAGATAAAAATGGAAAAGTTGGAGGACATGGATTAGTAGTGTTACCGAAAGATAATTGACCCCCGCTACGCAGTGATCAATTCTGAAAAGTAGTATACACGAAAATCTATAAATACATGATTAAAAAATATTCTCCCGCTCGCAAAAATATTTATCTATCTCATCTCTCAGCTCTTCAAAATCTTCAACTTTGCTGATAAAAATAGGAACATCATTAATCACTTGATATATGTAGAATTGATCCAGTTTCGCAACACTGTAAAATTCATACTCATAATTAATGAAGTAAAGGTTCAAACCTTTTTCAAGTACATAAAACCATCTTGAACTTTTTTTTCTCTGATGTCTTTTAATATGATACTGATAAAACTGAATCATTCTGTTTACTACTCCAAGACTCATCCTATTTAGCTTAGTTTCGTCTAGCCCAAAAACGCCAAGTAATGATTTATTTACAACATAAGGCTTATCATAATCCGATAATCCATCATCTTCATCTTGAAAATTATTGGTAACTATATTTTTACTCAGTCGGTAATTATCAATTTTTGCTTTCTTTTTCAAGACGTAAGAGTGAGATAGTGTGATCCACTTTTTTGAATCAAGCTCCTCTAAAATCAGTTTTTCCAATCGGCTTTTAGTATTATTTTTGACTGATATTAGGCTCGTTAAATCGATTTCTAGGATCAGTTGCGATGTGAAATATTTGGGCTTATTCTTAAAATGAGATCGATACCTTCCCGCACTTACATCTTCAAGCGTTACAAAATAGACATAAATGAATCCTATGGGCGTAAGCAGTTCAAAATCGAACCCGTGATTTTTTTGTCTTGGATTTTTTTCAAAAATATCGAGTGTATCCCCTTGGTTTTTAAATGGGATTTTTGTAAAAAATGGCATAGTATCTACATTTAGAGAAACACTTCGTTCGAGGATTTGTTTAGCCATTGATCGCACAGCCACCCAAAATGAATAACTACATTCTGTTTCGGCTTTTTCATGGTGTTTAAAATGATGTTCCCTTTCATTACCATGTCTAGCTTCAAGTCTC
>Ga0265297_10012188_pt1 | contig 10367 bp, 12 predicted proteins | sample Munlanlwell13791_FD_192502 | JGI IMG/M metagenome (GOLD analysis project Ga0265297, IMG submission 192502) | Leachate microbial communities from a municipal landfill in Southern Ontario, Canada - Leachate well 137-91 | ecosystem: Engineered > Solid waste > Landfill > Unclassified | place...
AGTAAATAATAATGATTTATGGGGATTTTTGTGTGGGAATTAGGAAAGGAGGGTAAGGGCATGGAGAATAATAGTGTAGGATATTGGGTGTGGTTTCTCATTATCGGTGCGGTGATAGGGTGGTTGGCAGGGCTCATAGTTAGAGGCCGGGGGTTTGGGCTTATCGGAGACATCGTGGTTGGGATTGTAGGAGCTATGCTTGGCGGATGGATTGCCAGAGGGATGGGGCTATATACCAGTAGTTCGGTAGGCGCATTCTTAGTGGCTCTTGCTGGCGCAGTAGTTTTAGTGGGCCTGACGCGCTTATTCGTAAGGAACGTGTAGATGATCAGGTTGTGCTTAAGTATTTTTTTCACAAAAAATAAAGAACAAACACCTTGGCCTGTTGGATGGCCAAGTGTCCGCTTTCTGCGGAACACCCGGCCCTATCGGATGGGCCGGTGTTCATTACTGTGAAGGAGAACGATATGAAAAAACTTACTTTATTGAGCTTGCTAGCCCTGATTGTAATGACTTCACTTTTAGGATGTAACGCAATGAGAGGAGCTGGAACAGATATAAAGAATGCAGGAGGAAAAATTGAAAATATCGGTAAATAAATTGTAAAAGAAGATAAAAATAAGGCTTGCCTTGCGGCAGGCGGGGAGGGTGCTATGTTACGATGGGCAGCTACATTCTTTGTTATCGCAATTGTTGCAGCGTTGTTTGGATTTACGCGGATTGCAGGTTCGGCTATGGATATCGCTAAAATCCTGTTCTTTATTTTCTTAGTTTTGGCGATTATCATCTTTATTTTTGGAAGGACACGATCCGTATAATTATTCGAAGGAGGGTTTATGGGAGGGATATTAGGGTTAATAGTTTTGGTCTTAGACATCATCGCCATTGTTGATGTTCTAAAAAGTTTCACGGACACAGGCAAAAAGGCGTTGTGGATTATTCTGATACTTATTTTGCCTGTTATCGGTATGGTGCTTTATTTTTTAATTGGCAAGAAGACATAACGTTCCCCAACACTAAGAATGACAATATGAGACAAAAGAAGCTACATCATTTACTTATAATAATAACCTGCCTTTGGGCATCATCAGGGTGCGCCTATGTTCGACATTCTGTACCGGAAAATCTTGTCGGGACGGCCGTCGTTGCCGGTATGCCGGATATACGCTACTATGAAGGTAAGCCCGATTCTTTCTCTATGGTGCGGCGGAGCCTGGTAGATTCGTTTAAGGATGAGGGTAAAACAGACTATTTAGTTGACGGTATAAAGACCTATCCCGTGCTTATTATCGGAGGAGGTGTATCGAACACAGCTTACGGTGTAGGGCTATTGGAAGGGTGGTCAAAGGAAGGAACTCGTCCGGTATTTAAAATAGTTACAGGTTACTCGAGCGGATCGATGATCGCTATTGCCACGTTTGCAGGGAAAGATTATGAAGGCCGGATTGCGGACCTTTTTACCTCGATATCGAGCAAAGATGTTTTGAAACCGAGAAGCATGTTTAGCGTTCTATTCGGAGATTCTGTGAATAGCTCAGCCCCGTTAGCTAAAAAAATCAATAATATTGTGGATGAGGATTTAATGGCGAAGATCGCAGGAGAGCATAGGAAGGGGCGCAGGCTATATGTGGGAACCACGGATTTTGACGCCCAGGGGTTTGTTATATGGGACATGGGAGCGCTTGCATCCAAAGGAGGCACAGATTCGCTGAAGTTGTTCCGCAAAATAATTCTGGCCTCATGCTCGTTTCCAGTGATGGTTCCTCCGGTCTATTTTCAAGTTGAAGCTGGCGGCAGGCATTATGATGAGATGCATGTTGATGGGGGGGTTGTTAGCGGACTTTTTTATATTCACCAGTTAATGGAAGGTGTGGGATTTGGCTCTAGAGGAGTCAGAACTCGGGTTTATGTCCTAAATCTGTGTTATATGTCACCGCACTCCAAACAGGTAGAAGACAATATCGTGGCGTTAACCTCGCGTCTAATTGAACTCAATGGAGCGTCAAAAATGACCGGGGACACTTACAGGATTTACGCATTCGCGAAGGAAAGAGGATGGGATTATAATTTAGCGTATATTCCAGAAGATTTTAAGCCTAATCAAAAAGAGATGCTCGATAAGCAGGAAATGCAGAGGCTCTTTAAGCGCGGATATGACGACGCAGTAGTTGGGTATAAGTGGCACAAGGCTCCGCCCGGACTTGTGGCAGAGGGTAAATAAAATAACACCCGGCCTTAAAGGCGCCTTGCCCTAAAGGATGGGCAAGTGTCCCGCCTTCTGCAGGAATAGGCTGGTGTGCATTTATTGTGCAACACCCAATCTTACACCCACCCCGACATATCGGATTGTCGGGTGCGCCGCTTCTGCGGCGGGATAGATTGGTGTGCATTTATTGTGCAAGGAGGATATATGAATAAAGGTATGTCAGTTGCGCTTCTGGTTGTAGGAGTTATCTTGTTAGTCTTTGGGTTAAGCGCCTATCACTCTGCTAGTTCCGATGTCTCGCGCTTTTTCACGGGCGCACCTACAGACAAGGCACTCTGGCTTTTGGTTGGCGGAGTGGTCGCTGGCATAGTCGGGTTTTTAGGTTTAGTTCGAAAGTAAAAGAATTTTTGTTTTAAGGTAAAACAAGCGGAACACCCAATTTTATCGCACCTTGGCCTAAAGGAAGGCCAAGTGCGCCCTTACTGGGCGGATAATTGGTGTTGCGCAAAAAGCGCATCCTCGTCCCTTCGATTGGACGAGGGATATGCTGCCGCGAAACACCCGGCCCTATCGGATGGGCCGGTGTGCACTTACTGTGTTAACGCCCGAACATATAGGATTGTTCGGCGTGCTCTTAATGAGCAAGGAGGTTTCTATGAAGAATCAGTCGCAAGAATCTAAATATAAGCTTAAAAGAAATGTTTGTATGGGACTAGCCTTATTTATTCTTGTTGTTATAGGTGCAGGGTGTGCTACGCCTACGCCGCCACCACCGGAACAGGGGCAGTATATTAAGGTTCAAGTTGGCCAAAATAGCGTCAGCGTACCTTGGTCTAATAATCAAACCCAGGCCTCTAATCAGGTTACTATGCAGCAGATAGTTGATTGGACGAAACAAGGCGTATCAAGTGATGAAATTATATCTAGAATCAAAGCCGCAAATCCCAAATACTCTTTAACCGCAGATGACTTAGGCTTTTTGAAGAGACAAGGCGTAAGCCAGCGGGTTATCGAAACAATGCAGGCTTATCGATAAAATAAATACCCGTCTTATACCCACCCCACCATATCGGAGTGGTGGGTATGGGTGGGATAGGTCGGTGTGCACTTATTATGCAAGGAGGTGATTTAAAAATGGCAAAGAAAAGCAGGGGGGGCAGAATGACCGCAGCCAAGAGGCGTGCTAAGTCGGGTCGTCCGGGTGGAAAAGGGATGGTTAAAAATCGTCCAGCAGGTAGAAACATTATGAGTACTTAAGAGGATTAGATTTTTCTGAACGCCCCCCACCAATGATTTGTGGGGGCGTTCGTTGGTATAGGGGGTTATTCTCTATGAAGAAATTTCTTATATGGCTTGGGATAGTAGCAGTTTCTTTGGTCTGTATTACAATTTTTAAGAATCTGATTATTAAATCCGTGGTAACAACGGTTGCCTCTCGCATTACAGGAGCGCCGGTACATATGGACAGGTTTGAATTGAATATTTTAAACTCAACAATACACATATCCGGATTTAAAATGTATAATCCCAGCGGCTTCCCGGAAGGCATACTGGTATCTTGCCCAAAAATAAAAGTCATATATGATCGTGCTACCTTGTTTAAGCAGAAACGTCACTTATTAATTGTGGATATTGAATTAAAAGAGATGCAGCTTACCAAAAACAAAGAAGGAAAACTCAACGTGGATTCATTAAAAATAGTGCAACAACCACAGTATTCTTCACCTACTCCCATGCAAATCGATCTCTTTACTTTAAGCATCGGCAAGATTCTTTACAAGGACTGCACAATCGGCACGGAACCCAGTATGCGAATCTACGATGTCAATAAACACAAAAGCTATAAGGATATTCTCACTGCTCAACAATTGGCGTTACTTGTGCTTGCAGAACCTATGAAGTCTGCCGCGATAAAAAACGCAGATATCTGTGGGGTTACTCTTGTTAAGGGCGTGACGGTGCTTCCGGATGCCGTAGCGGAAACATTTATAGGTAAGGATAGTGTGCAGCAAAACATAAATGCCAGTTTTGAACATGTGTATGAAATAAGCCTTCAGGAAATAAAGCGTATAGGGACGATTATTAAACATGATGCGTCAAGTGGAGCGATTAAAGCTAATATTAATGAAGCGATGGTGTCGCTTATACTCAAGAAGGGCATAGATAATAAGACTGAAATAACGATTTCCGCGCGTAAATATATGCTTCCCCAGCTTGATATTGCAGCATGGGTTTTGTATCAAATAATTGATACACTGCAAGATACACTGCAATAAATTATAAAAATGAAGATCGTACTTATTGAGGCTTGCGTTTGCGAAACGCGATATTTCGTTTCATGGATTATTTTATTGTAAAGGAATATATAAGGCTCAACTGTAACAAACATGGGTTGTTACAAGTCTCATCGTCTTAGGAAAATAAGTTTTACATAAGGATATGAATGTGCAAATTCAGCCACAAAAATTAAAATATAAGTTTAAAAGAAGGAGAAATTTTCTTGAAAATTGATAAGAATACTAGACGAGAGATCATACGGTTTTTAATTGCAGGGACTATTGTCAATGCAACAGATTTTAGTATTTATTATATTTTGTTTCATTTCCTGCCTTACGGCGTATCTAAAGGGATTTCTTTTATGTGCGCGGGTATTGCAGGGTATTTTCTTATTAAATTTTTTACGTTTAAACAGCATAACAAGCCATTATCGTTTGCTGAAGTTGGCCAATATGCGCTAATTAATTCTTTAGCCTTAGGCATTAATGTTTTAACAAATCAAAGTATTCTTAGAGTGTCGCATGGCGCTGTTCTTTTAGCTTTAATCACCGCAACGATAATAACGGGCTTATTTACTTTTGTTTGCTTTAAATGGTGGGTTTTTAGAACTTTAAAGAAAGAGGGGTTTTATTTTATGCGGCCCAGATGGTTCCCGTTGAGATTTATAGTAAGGGCCGTTGCGCTGCGGCAGGGATTTTTGGACCCTATTAAAATCATTTCTCAGTTGCAGAATTTTGCGCAACCTTCAGAGGTGACAGTTCCGATGGAACTGTTGCGTTTCGGTGTTGTTTTACATGCCCGTGGCTTGATCAATAGTTTGGCCATTCAGCATAACCTTGATTGGATTTGGCCTTATTGGGTGGAATGTCAATATAATCCCCGTAATGAGGCGTTTATCCCACGGTCCTTTTCGTTAACGCAAATTAATCTCACCCATAGAAATTGGACAGCTTTGGGAGTTCCCGGAGGAACAGAACTTCCTCTTGTAGATCCTCGCGGCCTGGTTACTCCCTATTACGATAGCTGGTCTATTGATGTTTGGATTATTCCGGAAGAGGGAGAGCCGTTAATTCCGTCACGCAGCCCAAATGTATCACAGAAAATGGTTATGGATGACAATCTTTGTGTGATTACAGAATCCTACCTTAATCAATTAAAGCTTAAATTGGAAGCACAAGTTATTGGTTCAGCCGAAGCGCCTCTTTGCCAGGTTAAAATCATAGGAACTGCTGGCGTAAGAGCGCGGTTAGTTATTTCTCTCAGGCCCTATAACCCAGAAGGCGTTAGCTTTATAAACAGCATTACTCTTCTTGAAGATTCGCCGGGCTGGCAAGTAAATAAAAAGAATTTTGTCTATTTTGATCAGCCTCCGGATCAGTATGTATTTTCGGATTATCGTCGAGGCGATGTTTATAGCCGCTTGTCTTGCAAGGAAAGTGAATCAGAAATTTTAAGTAAAGTCGGTATGGCAAGTTCTGCAGCCGTTTTTATGTTAGAACCAGGATTTTCAAAAGAAATTACAATTTCCGTGCCTTTAATGAAGCAAAGCGGAATCCCGTCCGACCAGAGGTCTGGGTGCGGGACGAAAAGCAAAATTGAAAAAGAATGCTATCGTGGCTATCAGGAAATTGCTCAACTAACGTGGAAGAAAAGTCTTCAAGGCGCTAGTTCTTTGCAAATTCCCGATGAGCATTTTCAGTTTCTTTACGATGCCGCTGTCCATACTATGGTTTTACATTCTCCCAAGGAAGTTTATCCCGGGCCTTATATTTACCGGCAGTTTTGGTTTCGCGATGCCGCTTTTATATTATCTGCCTTGTTATCTGTTGGGTTGAAGGATCGTGTTCGACGCTCCCTGGATTGTTTCCGCGCCCGTCAGACAGCCGAAGGCTATTTTCTCTCTCAGGAAGGGGAATGGGATTCTAACGGAGAGGCCTTGTGGATTATGCGTCAGTATTGCCAGGTGACGGGAAATATTCCGCCAAAAGAGTGGATTGAATCAATCCATAAAGCTGGTAAGTGGATCTACAAAAAGCGCTTATCTGTTAATTTGGAATCTCCTCACGCAGGCTTATTGCCTTCGGGATTTAGCGCCGAGCATCTGGGGCCAAATGATTTTTATTATTGGGATGATTTTTGGGGCGTTGCGGGATTAGAAGCAGCGGCCTTTTTGAGCGCTGCTTACAAGGATAATGATCAGGCTGATTTGTTTAAAAGAGAGTCACTCGCATTACTGGAGAGTATTAATCAAAGTTTAAAACAAGTAGATGTTCGTTTAAAAAGGCCTGCGATGCCAGCTTCTCCATACCGGCGTTTGGATTCGGGAGCGATCGGTTCTTTGGCTGCCAGCTATCCTCTTCGTATTTTTGAACAGAACGATCCAAGGATTTTAGACACAGCTGATTTCTTAATGAAAAATTGTTTGGTTCACGGAGGATTTTTCCATGATATGACCCATTCAGGGATAAATCCTTATCTTACATTGCATTTGGCTCAAGTGCTTTTGCGCGCAGGGGACCCCAGGTATTTTGGTTTGATGACTGCGGTGGCTAAGCTGGCTTCGCCGACTGGGCAATGGCCTGAGTCAATACATCCGCGTACGGGTGGAGGATGTATGGGAGACGGGCAGCAAGTCTGGGCCGCTGCGGAATGGGTTTTGATGATAAGGAATTGTTTTGTTAGGGAAGAAGAGGGTCGGTTAATTTTATGTTCTGGGATTCCGCGAGTTTGGCTTGATAAAAATCAAACGATTGCATTTGGGCCTGCGCCAACAAGTTTTGGAGATATTCAAATTTCTATAAAGCCGCTTGGGCAAAATATCCTTGTTGAATGGCGCGGAGCTTGGTTTACGAAAGAACCGCCGATCGATATTCAATTACCCGGTTTTAAAAGCGTAAGAGTTTCACCTACAACAAATTCTCTTGAATTAAAAATTGAGGCGGGTAAATGATAAAAGACCTTAGGGCTAAATTAAAAGATTTTATCGTAGTGAATTTTGAGCAGAAAATTTACCCGGAAGAGATTGAGAAGTTCTATGCTAAGGCAGGACCAGTTAAAGAGATATGCGTCTTTACAGTCTCTGGAATGGGAGGCACAAAGGGATCAAAAGTTCTTTGGGCCATTATTCAGCCGGATCTTGAAGAATTCAGGAAGTTCGCCTCAGTGAATCTGCATTTAGCCATTAAGGAGAGGTTTGATAATGCCTCGCCTTCGCTTCCTATTTATAAAAGGCTTAAAGGTTTTACTGTTACACTTGAGGATCTACCGCATGATCTGTTTGGTAAGTTAGATAGAAATGCGATCAAGGAAATATATGAACCTAGGGTGAGGGCAGGAATAGAAGGCGCTCTTCCGGTATTAGAAGAGCTTTCGGCCGCGGACCATTTACTGATAGAATCCGAGACTGGCGTAAAAATTTTGAAATGTTTAAAAGAGATATCCGGTATTAAAAGGCCGATAATACTTGAGGATTCTTTAGAGTTAGACTTGGGTATAGATTCCTTAGGGAGGATAGAGTTGGCTTCGTGTCTTGAATTAGCTTTCAAGGTGAATATAAAAGACGAGGCAATCTCGCGAGCCTTTACTGTAAAGGATCTTATTCTGGGGGTAACGGGTGCGCTAAAAGGAGCTAAAGAGATTAGCTTGGAGGATCACCAAGGGGTACCTTTAGAACCAGACTACTGGAAAAAACATTTACAAGTCTTACCGAAAGAAGAACATCTGGGCGCGCTTGAATTTAGTACCGGCTCTTCTGCCTGGTTACTTCGATTTACTATAACAGCCATAGATTGTTTGATTTTTAAATTATTTTTCAGTATCAAGGAAGAAGGAGCAGAGAATGTGCCGAAAGTTGGCGGTTATATTCTATATCCTAATCACACGAGTGATCTTGATGGGCCGGCCATTACCGCTTGTCTGCCGCGTAGACCGGTGTTTCAGCTTTTTTACTTCTTATTCATACCGTATTTTTTTAGGCCGTTTATAAAATCCCGTCTATTAAGAAATCTCGTAAAGATGGAAAGGCTTATTCCCTTTGATTATTCAACGCATTTTCTGGAGGCGCTACGCAGCGCTTATTTAGTATTAAAACGCAGTAAAGGTTTGTGTTTTTTCCCGGAAGGGTTGCGCAGTACTACAGGCGAGGTCGGAAAATTTAAAAAAGGGTTTGGTATCTTGGCTAAAGAGACAGAGGCAAAGCTTGTGCCTGTAGCTATAGAAGGGGCTTATGAGGCATGGCCTAGCACGGCGAAATATCCTAAATTACACCCGATTAGAGTTAGATTCGGTAAGCCGCTCCTTGTAGAAGATTTAGAAAAAGAAGGGTTAGCTATGGGTGCGAAGGATTCTTACGAGGCAATATGCGTGGCAGCGAGAAAAGCGCTTATAGAGCTAAAAGCCCAGCCTCAAAGCACCCGGCCGTATCGGATCGGCCGGTGCTCCGTTGGTACGGAGGATAAATAATGAATATCCTCATGATGACGAATACCTATTTTCCGTTGGTAGGAGGGTTAGAGCAATCGGTTTATTCTTTTAGCGAGGCATTTAGAAGTTTAGGGCATGAGGTTTTGATTGTTACTCCTGCCTTTGGGGGCGCGCCGCAAGAGGAGCCTGGCGTTATTCGAATTCCGGCTTTCCAAAAATTTGGCGGGACTGTTTTTTCCGTTAACTTTCCGATTTCCGGGCTCTTAAAACGACACATGAAAGAATTCGTGCCGGATATAGTGCACAGCCACGGTCCGTTTTTTATGGGGGATTTTGCCTTACGCCTTAGCCGACAGCACGGCATACCGCTTGTGTTTACTTATCACTGCATGTTTGAACAGTACGTGCATGATTGGCCGGTTCAAAATGAGGGAGTGAAAAGATTTATGGTCAAGCTTGCTGCCGGATATTCAAATTTGGTAGACCAGGTAATCGTGCCTAGCGAAAGCGTACAGGATATCTTAATTAAAAGAGGTGTTAAGACTCCCATGGAGGTTATTCCGACAGGTATAGATGCAGAACGTTTTTCAAAAGGCGACGGAATTGCTTTTCGAAAGCTAAACCAGATTCCTCCTGATGCCTTAGTGGTTGGCCATGCCGGTCGACTGGCTCCGGAAAAGAATTTGGGATTCCTGACAAATTGCCTTGTCGAATTATTAAAAAAAGATCCAAGGGTCCACGCTTTGATTGTGGGCCTTGGTCCATCGCAAAATCTGATCAAGGACGCCTTTAAAGCAGCCGGCCTTGAAGAAAGATTGCACTTAACCGGTGTTTTACGTTATCAGGATTTAGTTGATGCTTATTTTGCTATGGATGTTTTCGCATTTGCTTCATTAAGCGAAACGCAAGGAATTGTTCTCATTGAAGCTATGGCAGCAGGGGTTCCGGTAGTGGCGTTGGATGCTCCGGGAGCGCGGGAGGTTGTAAAAGATTATCATAACGGCCGCCTGCTCAGCCAAATGGATCAGCAAAGTTTCGTTGATGCTCTTACCTGGGCTTTATCTCGAACTCCTGAAGAGTTGCAAACCATAAAGCAGATAGTAAGAATGTCGGTACAGAAATACCCGATTAAGTCTGCTGCTAAACATATGTTAGAGATTTATGATAAAATTAGATCAAGAAGATCTATTTCCCTGGGCAAGAAAAATAGTTCGCGGTATCTAATCCTGTGGCGCATGAAAGCGGAGTGGGATATTTGCAGCAATTATATTAAATCCGTAGTTACATCAGTGTTCGAGGGAGGCTTTCAGAAAACAGAACCCATAAAGATTAAAGATACTACGATGGAGGCAAAACCATGAAAGACAGAAAGAACAACAAAGAATTGGATGCCAGCTGCTATGCAGAGAGCATCATCAACACCGTGCGTGAACCCTTGATCGTTCTGGATCAGGATCTCAGA
>Ga0265297_10012189_pt1 | contig 10367 bp, 5 predicted proteins | sample Munlanlwell13791_FD_192502 | JGI IMG/M metagenome (GOLD analysis project Ga0265297, IMG submission 192502) | Leachate microbial communities from a municipal landfill in Southern Ontario, Canada - Leachate well 137-91 | ecosystem: Engineered > Solid waste > Landfill > Unclassified | place...
CGACGGCGAATCCGACGACCAGGATGACGAGCAGTAGGTTGACGATCAGGCCCAGCTTGGCCCGAAAGCTGAGATGGGTGCTCCAGGCGCGCCAGGACGACGGCGAGGGCGCTGTGGTGTCCGGGTTCATCTGCTGAGCCAGATCTTGCGCATGGGGATGTACGGATCGCCCAGCGCGCTCACCTCGACGCTCTGGACGTAGGGCTGAAACAGGCGCTCGTAGCTGTAATAGTTGAGCGGGATGATCGGCGCGTCCTCCATCACCTGGCGCTCCGCCTGCTGATAGAGCTCGATCCGCTTCAGGTAGCGCTGTTCCGCCCGGGCCTGATCCAGCAGGCGGTCCGTCTGCGGGTTGGCGTACCGGGTGAGATTGCTCGGGCTCTGCGAGTGAAAGAGGCGGTAGAGAAAATTCTCCGGTTCGGGAACGTCGGCGACCCAGCCATAGCGAAAGATCGGGACCTTGCCCTCCAGCACCTGCGTCTTGAAGGAGGGCCAGTTCGTGTTGTAGCGGAACTCGGCCCTGATTCCGACCTCGGCGAGAGCCTGCCGGATGGCCGCGTGTTCCCGCTCGATGGCCTCGGATTTCGGGTTCGACCAGATCTCGAAGACCGGCAGGCCTCGCCCGGCCGGATAGCCGGCTTTCTCGAGGAGGTCCCTGGCGTGCTGCGGGTCGAAGGGGAAGGGGTTGAAGTCGGGATCGTACCCGTAGGTTCCGGGGGGGAGGAATCCTCGCCCGCTCCGATAGCGGCCCTTGTAAATGTCCCGGACGAGCGAATCGGTGTCGATGGCGAAGTTGAAGGCTTGCCGGACCAGCCGGTTGGCCAGCGGCCGGTGGGCGGTGTTGAAACCGAAGAAGCGGACCCCCAGGATCGGCCGCCGCACGAACCGGTAGCGCTTGAGCGATTGCGCGCGATCGAGCTCCGCGGTCGGCAGGGGGGTGTCCTCGAGGTTGCCGGCCTCGAAGCTCCGCAGCATCTGCTCGTTCTGGTGGCCCTTGAAGATCTGGTACTGCAGCCGGTGGAGAAAGGGGGGACCGGCGTAGTAGTGAGGATTCGCCTCCAGCACGATCTGCTCGTCTTTCTTCCAGGAGACGAACTTGAAGGGGCCCGTGCCCACCGGGCGGTTGCCGAAGGCCGTCCCGAGGCCGGCGACGATCTCCTGCGGCACGATCTTGGCGTACCCGATCGCCAGCACGGAGACGAATGGGGCCGACGCCTCCGTCAGTTCGAACTGCACGGTCTGCGCATCGAGCGCCCGAATGCCGGCGACGGTCTTCGCCTGCCCCTCGGCGTACTCCCTGGCTCCCTTGATCCGCTGGAAGACCTCGGCGGCTGCCGATCGCGTCCGAGGATCCAGGATACGCGTGAACGAGTAGACGACATCCTCGACGGTGACCTCGCGTCCGTGGTGAAAGCGGACCCCCTTCCGCAAGGTGAAGGTCCACACCCGCCCGTCGCGCGAGCCCGTCCAGGATTCTGCGATCGCCGGGGTGATGGTCAGGCTCCCGTCGTATTGCACCAGTCCGTCGAAAATCTGCTGGGCGACCGTGTGTCCGTAGGTATCCGTGATGAGGGCGGGATCCAGGCTCGAGGGATTATTTGCCAGGGGTCGCCGATACGTTCCCCCCCGCTGCGGTTCGGCTGCTGGGCGCCGCTCCTGGGCGACGGCCGGGCATGCCATCAGCAGGGGGGAGAGGCAGGAAAGACCGACGAGACCCACGATGCCGACGAGACGCGAAAGACGACTCACACCCATCCCTTCCTCCTGCCAGGAAACCGCTGGATCTCACCAGGTCTACACGACGTCAGCGCTTCCGGTAGTATCCTCGGAACCTCGAGCGCAAGTCAAGTTCCGATGGCGTTCGGCCTGCCGGTTGGCCCAAAAAAAGAGAGCAGCCGAAACGGCTGCTCTCTGGGCGGTCTGCTGTGATTCAGGGCCGGCGATCGGGACCTCCGCTTACTCGCCGCCTCCGTCCCCGTCCGCCATGCCGATGCGGCTGAACACCTGGGTCGAGGACTGGAGTTCCATCGCCGGGACGATGGCCAGGAGACCGATGATGACCATGAGCACCAGGACGATCTTCTTCATGACATGCCTCCTTGAGTTTCTGAGTGGGAGTAAAGTGCAGTCGAAATCCATCACCATCTCTGGTCTGTTTGCCATGGCTCGTTACTGGAGATATAGAGAAGCATGAGGCGTGCCAAGAGGCCGGGAGGAACGGCCCGGCGGGGGGAATGCCTTGTGAAATGGTGTGTTGTGGGGAATTGCGGGCAAAGGTTAGCGGAGGAGGAGTGCCTGATAAATTGGGCAGAGAGTGATCTCTGTGCTGTCTATAATCTGGCTAATAATCCATGAATCCCATATAAAGTCAGTGGCTTTATTGATTCACAATTAATCGTGCGAAGCGCACATTAAATAGTGCATTTTGTCTATTAGGTCACATACGGCTGTCGGCGGGCGTCGATGCCGAGTTTCTGGAGTTTCCAGGCCAGAGTGTTCCGGTGCAGGCCGAGGATGCGGGAGGCTTCGACCTGGCTCCACATGACCTTCTCCAGGATGCTGAGGATGTACTGGCGCTCGAAGTGACTCCGCGCCTCCCGCAGGCTCAGGCCGGCCTTCTGGATATCCTCGATCACGGTGTGGCCCAGGATGGAGATCTCCAGGGGCAACTCGCGAAGCGAGATAGTTTCGCTCTGGGCCAGCGCCACCGCCCGCTCGATGACGTTCTCCAGCTCCCGGACGTTGCCGGGCCAATCGTACTGATACAGCGCTGCCGTGGCCCCCGCGGAGAAGGCCTTCACCTTCCGGTTGAATTCCTGGTTGTACTTGGCGATGAAGTGCTCCATGAGGAGCGGGATGTCGTCGCGGCGGAGGCGCAAGGGGGGCAACGTGATGGGGACGACGTTCAGCCGGTAGTAGAGATCCTCCCGGAAGCTCCCCTCCTCGGCGGCCCGCCGGAGGTCCCGGTTGGTGGCGGCGATGACCCGGACGTCGATCTTGATGGTCCGGGTGCCCCCCACCCGCTCGATCTCCCGCTCCTGGAGGGCCCGGAGGATCTTGGCCTGGAGGTCGAGGCGCATGGAGCCCACCTCGTCGAGGAAGAGGCTCCCCCCCGTGGCGAGCTCGAACTTCCCCACCTTGGTGGCGATGGCCCCGGTGAAGGCCCCCTTCTCGTGGCCGAAGAGCTCCGACTCGAGGAGCTCGGCGGGGATGGCGGCGCAGTTGACGGCGACGAAGGGCCGGGTCGCGCGGTTGCTCTGCTGGTGGATGGTCCGCGCCAGAACCTCCTTGCCGGTGCCGCTCTCGCCGGAGAGGAGCACGGTGGCGTTGTTGTCCGCGATGCGCTTGACCAGGGTGTAGATCTCCTGCATCCGGACGTTGCGTCCGATCAGGTTCTCGAAGGAATGGCCCCGGGCGACCTCGGAGCGGAGATAGAGGACCTCCTTGACGAGCTCCTGCTTTTCCATGACGCGCTTGATGAGGGCGAGGATCTCGTGGATGTCGAAGGGCTTGGTGATGTAGTCGGAGGCGCCGAGCTTGATGGCCTCCACGGCGGTCTTCAGGGACTTGACCGCGGTGATGACGACGACGTCGGCATGCTCGTTCAGCTCCCGGATCCGTCGAAGCACCTCGATGCCGTCCATCCCCGGCATCCGGATGTCCAGCAGGACGAGATTGATGTCCCGGGCGCTGAGGATACGGAGGGCTTCGGTGCCCTCCGAGGCGAAGTGCAGATCGTACTCCTTGCTGAGCAGCGCTTCGAAGGATTCCCGGATGCCCGGATCGTCATCCACCACCAGGATGGTGGAGCGGACCGGGCGGCTGGCGTCATTGTCGAGTTCTCGTCCCATGGTCCTCAATCCCGAATCGGCCGGGGCCGGCCGGCGAACCGCGTCCGGGCCCGCATGCGTTTCGTTGAAGCGCTAGTAGCCCAAACCCCGCGGGAAGTCAAGGGGAAAGCCCCGGCCCGCCTTGACTTCCCGCGGCAAGTGTGCGACGGTCCCCGCCGACCGAGCGGGGGAGCCGCATGGACCTGTCCGAGAAGATTCGCAGCCTGCCGGATGCGCCTGGCGTCTATCTGTTCAGCGATGCCGAGGGGGGGCTCCTCTACGTGGGGAAGGCCGTCTCGCTGCGCCGGCGGGTCCAGTCCTATTTCGGCGGCCGAGATTTCGGGCACGATGCCGTGCGGCTGCGCGCCATGGTCGAGCAGATCGCGGAGCTGGAGTACATTCTCACCGCCGGCGAGCTGGAGGCGCTCGTCCTGGAGAGCAACCTCATCAAGGAGCGGCGACCCCGCTACAACATCCTCCTGCGCGATGACAAGCACTATCCCTTCATCCGGCTGAACCCGGCGGATCCCTTCCCGGCCCTCCAGGTGGTGCGTCGGATCAAGGCGGACGGGGCGCTCTACTTCGGTCCCTTCGTCCCGGCCGGAACCATGTGGACGCTCCTGAACCTCATCCACCGCACCTTTCCGCTGCGGACCTGCCGCAGCCTCGCCGGCCGCACCCGCTGCCTGGAGTACCACCTGGGCCGCTGTCAGGCCCCCTGCGAGGGGCTGATCGGTCGCGCGGAGTACGGGGAGATCGTGGCGCGGGCGAAGCTCTTGCTCGAGGGGAAGGATCATGAGCTCATTCGCCTGCTGGAGCGGCAGATGCACGAGGCCGCGGAGCGGCTGGAGTTCGAGCGGGCGGCCCGCCTGCGGGACCAGGTCGCCTCGCTGGAGCAGGCGGGAGAGGTCCAGCGGGTGATCTCCGCCCGGGGTGAGGACCAGGACGTCTTCGGGGCGGCCCAGGACGGCGGGGAGGTCCAGGTCCAGCTCCTCATCGTGCGGGGCGGGAAGCTCATCGGGCGGGATCAGTTTGCCTTCGAAGGGCTGGTCCCGGAGGCGGAGGGGGCGGTCCTGGGCTCCGTGCTTCCCCAGTATTATCTGGGGGCCCGCCAGATCCCGCGCGTCATCCTGGTCTCCCACCTTCCGCCGGAGGCTCCGCTCCTGGAGGCCATGCTCGGCGCGCGCGCGGGCGTCCGGGTCAGCGTCCAGACGCCGGAGCGGGGCCCCAAGGCCCGGCTCGTGGCCATGGCGGCGGGAAACGCCACGGCGGTCCTGGCGCAGAGCCTGGCCTCCGCGGGGGCGCGGGAGCGGGCCATGGAGGAGGTGCGGGAACTGCTCCTGTTGCCGCGGCTCCCGCGCCGCATCGAGTGCGCCGACATCTCCAGCATCTCCGGCGTGCTGGCGGTGGGCTCGATGGTGACGTTTGTGGATGGGCAGCCTCGGCGGAGCGACTACAAGCGGTTCCGCATCCGGTCGGTCGAGGGGGCTGACGACTACGCCATGCTGGGCGAGGTGCTGCGCCGACGGCTCGCGCGGCGCGAATGGCCGTTGCCGGACCTGCTCTTGATCGACGGCGGGCGGGGGCAGCTCACCGCGGGTCTTCTGGCCAGCCGGGAGGCCGGCCTGCCCGATCTGTCGCTGGCAAGCCTTGCCAAGGAAGAGGAGATCGTGTTCCGGCCGGGCCGCCGGGAGGGCATCCAACTTCCCGAGGGCTCCCGCGGACGGCACCTCCTGCAGCAGGTCCGGGACGAGTCTCACCGCTTTGCGCTGGCGTACCATCGCCACCTGCGGGGGCGGCACAGCCTCCAGTCCACCCTGGACGAGATCCCCGGGATCGGACCGCGCCGCAAGCGGGTCCTCCTGAAGCGGTTCGGCAGCCTGCGTCGCTTGCGGGAGGCCTCGCTGGAGGAGTTGCAGCGGGTGGGGGGGCTCCCGGTTCACGTGGCGGAGGTCGCGCACCGGATGCTGCAGGCGATGGCGTGATGCGCGAAGAGGGGGGGCGGGGGCGGAACTGACACGGGACTCCAGACACCCGACATCCAAAATCTGCCGGCGGAACGGGCCTGACCGTCGGTGGGCCGGTGTGCCGTGTCCGGTGCCGGTCTGGAGTGCTGCAAGATGCCCTGCCGAGAGGCGGCCGTCTACTTGATGGCCACCGCCTTCACCGCCTTGAAGTCGCACCAGCCCTGGATCACCTTCACGATGCCGTCCTGGAGCAGGGTGGTCAGCCCTTCCGCCATGGCAACCTTCAGGAGCTCCTCGTTCGACGACCGCTTCTGGATCATGCGCTTGATCGGATCGGTGCCGACGAGCAGCTCGTGCATCCCGGTGCGGCCCTTGTAGCCGGTGTTCTTGCAGGCCTCGCAGCCTTTCCCACGGTACAGCATGAAGGAGTCGTCGTAGACATAGCCCAGCTTGGCGAAGGCCTCTTCGCCGTAGGCGCGGGCGAGATCGTCGAACTCCTCCTTGGTGGCGTGATAGGGCTCCTTGCAGGACTTGCAGAGGGTCTTGACCAGGCGCTGGGCCAGGACCCCGAGCAGGGCGTCGGCGAAGTTGAAGGGGTCCATGCCCATCTCGAGCAGGCGGGTGACGGTCTCCACGGCGCTGTTGGTGTGGAGAGTGCTGAAGACCAGGTGGCCGGTCAGAGAGGCCTCGATGCCCGTTTCGCAGGTCTCCTTGTCGCGCATCTCCCCGACCATGATCACGTCCGGATCGGCCCGCAGGAAGGCGCGCATGGCGGCGGCGAAGGTGAAGCCGATCTTGGCCTGGACCTGGACCTGGCGCAGGCCGTACTGGGTGATCTCGACGGGGTCCTCGGCGGTCCAGATCTTCCGGTCGGGCGTGTTGATGTAGCCCAGGACCGAGTGGAGCGTGGTGGTCTTGCCGGATCCGGTCGGCCCCACCACCAGGATGATTCCGTAGGGCTTCTCCGCGATGCCCTTCAGCTCCTTCATGTTGCGCGGGCTCAGGTTGAGCTTTTCCAGCGGCAAGGGCTCGCTGGCCGCCAGGATACGCATCACCACGTCCTCGTTGTTGTTGGAAGTGGGGATCGTGGCGACGCGCAGCTCGATCTCTTTCCCGCCCATCGCGAACTTGATCTTGCCGTCCTGGGGCTTGCGGCGCTCGGCGATGTCCAGCCGGGACATGATCTTGTAGCGCGAGACGAGGGCCCGCCAGTAGGCCGGAGGGATCTTCTGGTACTCGAAGCAGGTCCCATCCACCCGGAAGCGGATCACGGCCTCTTTCTTCAGGCCGTACGGTTCGACGTGGATGTCGGAGGTGCCCAGCTTGTAAGCCTCCATGATGATCTGGTTGGCGAGCTTGACGATGGCGCTGTCGTTCTCGTCCAGGGAAAGCGCGGCCGCGGTGGCCTCGTCCTGCTTCTCCGTGTCGGATTCGCTGACCAGCTCCCCCATGATCTCGGCCATCGAGCCGGTGGCCCCGCTGCCGGCGCTCTCGCCGGTCGCCGCGGCGATGAACAGCTGGATATCCTTGCGCATGGCCAGGGAGAACTGCACGCGCCCCGGATAGATCCGCCGGATATCCTGCAGCCGGTTCAGATCGTTGGGGTCGTCGATGAGGATATGGACCGTTTCCTTGTCCCGCTTGAGAGGGATCCAGAAGTTCTTCCGCAAGAAGTCCATGTTGAGGTTCTTGAGCACCTCGGGGTCGATGATGGTCTTGGGGTCGTACTCGACGAACGGGACCTTGTAGAACTGCGCGAGCGACTGCCCCAGGTCGGCCTTGGCGATCTTGAACTTCTCCAGCAGGAGCCCCTCGACCTCCGCGCCGTTCTTGCGGGCCTCGGCGATCGCGGCGTCCAGCTCCGCCTGGGTGATCTTGGCGTTGGAGACGAGGTAGTCGTACTTCGTGGGGGTCTTTCGCGACATCTTGAGCTGGTTGAAGAAGGCGATCCCCAGGGTCTTGGAGATCTCGGAGACCGACTCCTCGTCCTTCTTGGTGAACCGGCCGCCCGTCTTCTTGTTGACCAGCTGCATCACCCCCATCAGATACTTGTTGTCGGCGATGATGGGGTAGGTGAGGATCTGCTTGGTGACGAAGCCGGTCTTCTTGTCCCAGGAGCTGTCGAACGAGAGGGAGGGGCTGATGGCGGTGAGCTCGGAGCGGTTGTAGGCGTCGGCGATATTGATCGGGCGGCGGTACTTGGCCACGAACCCCGCGATGCTCTGCTCGGCGATGGGGACGCGGATCTCCTTGACCTTGTCCACATCCACGAAGCGGGAGAAGATCTCCTTGCGCTCCGCGTCCACCGCGTACAGGGTCAGACGCTCCGCATCCAGCACCTGCAGGATCTCGTCCTTGAGGTTGATGAGAATCTGGTCCAGGTCCCTGGCCGAATGGATCTGGTTGATGATCTGCTTGAGCTGCTCGGCGAAAGCGACCCGCTGCTGGAGGTCCTGGAGAGAATCGGGTCGGGCTGCCGTCTGCGTCACCATGACAACGCCTCCGGGCTGATCGTCACGTCGGGACCGACGGGGCGTCGATCCGCCGCCGGGACCGGAAGAAAACGCTCCCCTGCCCGGGAAGGGGGCAGTCGCGTTGCCGGACCCGGCAGGGGCTCTCGATCTCGGGGCTACAGCCTATGCCGATTTTCGATTCCTGGCAAGACGAAATCCTTTTGCCGCCGGAGGGCGGCCGCAGTATGCTCTCCCGGTCGGCCGGCATCGTGATCCCCGGCCGCGCCGCACCGAGGGTACCGTCCTGTGGCGTCGCCCGCCACGAAGGAGGCCAAGGTGATTCCTCCACACCCGTTCACGGTCGCCCCCCGGATCCCCGCTCGGCTGCAGGACCTCTTGCGCATCGCCCGGAACTTCTGGTGGAGCTGGGACCCGGAGGCGATCGAGCTCTTCCGGCGCCTGGAGCCCGAGCGATTCCTCTGGGAGAGCTGCTATGCCAATCCGATCCGCATGCTCGGAGTCGTGTCGCAGGAGCGCCTGGACGAGCTGACGGGCGACGAGGGATTCCTGGCCCAGCTCGACCGCGTGGGGGCGCGGCTCACCGAGTATTTGGAGCGGCCCACCTGGTTCAGCCGGGTCCATCCGGACTCCCGCCTCTCCGTGGCCTATTTCTGCGCGGAGTTCGGCATTGTCGAAGGGCTGCGGGTCTACTCGGGGGGGCTGGGGATCCTGGCCGGAGACCACCTGAAGGCCGCCAGCGACTTGGGGATCCCGCTGGCGGGGGTCGGACTGCTCTATCGCCGCGGCTACTTCCGGCAGTACCTGAACGCCGACGGCTGGCAGCAGGAGCTCTATCCGGAGAACGATTTCTACAACATGCCGCTGCACCGCGTGACCGACAACAGCGGCCGGACCGTGAGCATCACCGTCGATCTGGCCGGGCGACCGGTGATGGCGCAGATCTGGCGGGTCGACGTGGGCCGGAGCCCCATCTACGTCCTCGACACCAACGTGGAGCAGAACCACCCCGCCGACCGCGAGATCACCGCTCAGCTCTACGGCGGCGACCTCGACATGCGCATCCGTCAGGAGATCCTCCTCGGCATCGGCGGCCAGCGTGCCCTCGAGGTGCTCGGCATCGAGCCCACGGTCTGCCACATGAACGAGGGGCACTCGGCCTTCCAGGCGCTCGAGCGCATCCGCCGGACCATGAAGCGCCAGGGGCTCGGCTTCCACGAGGTGCGCCTCGCCATCGCCGCCGGCAACGTGTTCACGACCCACACCCCGGTTCCCGCGGGCAACGACATGTTCCCCCCGGGGCTGGTGGAGAAGTACTTCGGCGGCTACTGGGGACAGCTCGGCATCGGCCGGGACGAGTTCCTCGGGCTCGGCCGCATCAACCCGCACGATCCGAACGAGCCCTTCTGCATGACGGTGCTGGCGCTGCGCCTGGCCTCCTACGCGAACGGCGTGAGCAAGCTTCACGGCGCGGTCTCGCGACGCATGTGGGCCGGGGTCTGGCCCGAGGTCCCCGCCGACGAGGTGCCTATAGGCTCCATCACCAACGGGGTTCACACCCAGACCATGGTCTCGCGCGACATGGCGGCCCTCTACGATCGCTACCTCGGTCCGCGCTGGCGCGAGTTCTCGGCCGGCAGCGCCAAAGTGTGGGACCGCGTCAGCGCCATCCCCGACGAGGAGCTCTGGCGCACCCACGAGCGTCTGCGCGCGCGGCTGGTCGCCTTCGCTCGCCAGCAGCTGCGCCGGCAACTCATCCAGCGCGGCGCGCCCCAGCGCGAGATCGAGGCCGCCTCCGAGGTGCTCGACCCCGAAGCCCTGACCATCGGCTTCGCGCGGCGCTTCGCCACCTACAAGCGAGCCACCTTGCTCTTCCGCGACGCCGAGCGGCTGAAGCGGATCCTCGGCAACACCAGCCAGCCGGTGCAGCTCATCGTGGCCGGTAAGGCGCACCCCCTCGACAACGCCGGCAAGGAGCTCATTCGCCAGGTCATTCATCACGCCCGCGACCCGCAGCTGCGGCGCCGGGTGGTCTTTCTCGAGGACTACTCGATCAGCCTGGCCCGTCACCTGGTGCAGGGGGTGGACGTCTGGCTCAA
>Ga0265297_10012190_pt1 | contig 10366 bp, 9 predicted proteins | sample Munlanlwell13791_FD_192502 | JGI IMG/M metagenome (GOLD analysis project Ga0265297, IMG submission 192502) | Leachate microbial communities from a municipal landfill in Southern Ontario, Canada - Leachate well 137-91 | ecosystem: Engineered > Solid waste > Landfill > Unclassified | place...
TTAAGTGAAAATGCGCTACGCATCATAAGAGATGACTTCTGTGCAGTTGAATTTAACCCTGATGCGTATACCCGTAACACCAGGCGCCTGCGTGAGTATACACGCTTCGCGCAGGGAGTAGGCATTATTCTATTCCTTCCCCGCGTTGATTCCTCTTTTGTGGTTCCGCAAGAAACACCGCTTATGTTCTTCGGACTAGGAGCAATGCCGAGGCCGCACCGCCACCTTTTTGAATACCATAAATTTCTCTTTCCGCAGAATTCTATATTATTATCATGCACGTCAGATATAAAGATTTTTCGTGAACTCTTTCCTCGCTTCAGGGAGATGGCGTATCTTTTGCCATGGCCGGTTGATAAGGAGCTTTTTGCTCCGGTTTCAGCGCACGTTCGGCTCAAGGTAAGGAAGGCGCTTGGAGTAGGAACAAACCAGCATTTAATACTCTATGCGGGCAGGGTGTGCCCGGAAAAGAATATTCATACGCTCCTTCAGGTTTTCAAAGGGGTGACGCGGCGCTTACGCAACTCAATGCTTCTGATAGCAGGCCTTGATTCAAGCGCGCGCTACGATGATTTTACACACAATATAAAGGATTACTCTGGGTATTTGAAGAGCCTGATGAGCCGTTACGCCTTAAAAGAAAAAGTTCGGCTCATTCCTCCGGTTAAGGAAAAGGAGCTCCCTGCGTTATATTCGGCAGCAGATGTGTTTGTAAACTGTACCCTTTGCCCCGATGAGAATTTTGGTTATGCGCAGATAGAGGCCATGGCGTGCGGTACTCCCGTAGTGGGTTCTTGTTGGGGAGGTCTTAAGGATACGATACGCGACGGCCTCACCGGGTACCACATTCCCAGCAGGCTTACCGATAAAGGCCCAAAGCTCAATTGGCGACAAGGCGTAAAAAAAATTATTTCGCTTCTTAAGGATAATTCTTTACGCAAGTCGCTCAGCGCGCACTGCCTGGTGCTTACAGAGAATAATTACTCATTTGCGAGCTTTTCCCGGCAGCTGCAGGAAATTATTCTCGATACCTTGCGGAGAAAAGCCGGTAATGGCTTTGGTTGTTGTGAGTCTTTATTCAGGCATAGCCAGCCTGACATGATGTCGTTTTATCTTAATTTCTTTCATATGCAAATCGATAAAAAGCGCCGGTTGCAACGGATTTCCAGGGGCGCTTATGAGAATAACGGAGAAATATTCAGGCGCTGCGCAGGAAAATACGTTTAATGGGCCAGACTATATGAAAGAATACGAAGCAGGGCAGTTATATACGCACCTGAAAAATACCCATGTGGCCTTGCGCATGCAGATTGATTGCACCTACCGGTGTAACCTGGAATGTCTCCATTGTTTTCAGAGCAAACATATAGACAAGGAGCTCACTTTTTCCCAGTGGCATGCGATTTTGACACAACTCAAAGATCACGGCTGCCTTGAAATAATCTTTTCCGGCGGAGAGCCTTTTATAAGAAAGGATTTTTTAAAAATAGCCATGTGTGCGTCTAACCTGGGATTTGCGATAAAAATTAATACAAACGGCACCCTGCTTAATGAAAGCGCTGTAAAAAAAATTCGTAATTTAAGGCTTACGTTTATACAGGTGAGTCTTTACGGAACAACTCAGGAAGTGCACGACCGCATTACATCCACGAAAGGCTCGTTTGTAAGAACGATGCAGGCAATATCCTGGCTGGAGAAGCATACGGTCAATTTCCGGATCGCATTCTTGGTAATGAAGCATAATGTATGCCAGCTGGGGGATTTTAGAAGGATTGCGAGAGAAAGGAAATGGCAGGCGATGTACGACCTGATTATTTACCCTACCTGCGATAGGAATAACGCTCCCCTTGCGCACAGGGTTTCCGATGAGCAGATTGAACAGATTATATCAGATCCGTTGTTCAGGAATAATATTATCAGCAAGAAGGACATTCGTCCTTGCTTGACGAACTTCGGCAGCTCTGTCGGGTATCTGTCGCCGTATGGAGAGGTGTATTCTTCCGCAAACCTGCGGGAACTCTGCGGAGATATCAGGCACGCATCGTTCTCGGACATATGGGAGCACTCATCCTGCCTTAAAAGGCTCAGGGAGCTCAAATTGAAAGATTTTGAATGCGTCAGGTGCGGTTATTTCTCAAGATGCCTGATGTGCGAGCCGACGCTTGCATATCTGGAACACGGAGACCTGCTGGCAATACCGCAAGAAGCCTGCCGGTTTACGAAAAAGGTAATGGCAATGCGCAAAGAAGAGTGCGCAGTGCAATGATTTTTATCGCGCAAAGAGAGGAGGAAAAGCATGAAACATACGAATAAGGGCACGCATAAGAAACAAAAAGGCGCTGTGGCCGGATATGAAAAGCCCGCGTTAGTGAAATTTAAACGGCTGAACGCAAAAGTCGACACATCTTCGCAAAATCCCGTGGCAACAAGGGGATGCTCGTAGGGGAAGTCTTTTTAAAAAGGAGTAGGCATACTATGGATTCAAGAGGGACAGGGTCTTACGCGGTTCATAAGGATAAGATTGCATATCGGGTCATCGAAGAAGAAGCCGTGCTTTTGAATGTGGATAAGGGCGTGTATTATTGCCTTAATAAAACCGGGACTGCGGTCTGGGAGTGTTTGGCTCAAAGCAAAGGCGTCGCTGAAATCCTCAAGTTACTAAGCAGGCGTTTCCCAGATGTTCCTTTAAAGAGGCTCGAGAAGGATTTACACGAAGTGCTGCGTGATTTGGAGAAAGAACAGCTTATTTACCGAAAGAAATGAACGCAGCGAATATATGCCGTACACAATCACGGCTTTCGCACACTTTTTCCGATGGCCGTATGTGCCGCCTTTTCCATTTTCCCATCCTTTACTGCAATAATGAATGCCTGCATTGTCTGGTTCCTGCGAAGCCGCAAGGCAAGGTTATCGGGCTTTCAGAAGTTACTCCACTTATTAAAAAAGGCAGGAAGCGCTTTTCTCAGGTGAGTATCGGCGGCGGTGAGCCGACCCTTTGGGCCAGCCTCTTGCCCTTGATACGTTATTGTAAAAATTTGCATTTTAACGTACAGCTTCATTCAAACTGCCGGAAAATGTCTGACGAAGCCTTTGCATTGCGCATAGTAAAAACAGGCATTGACGGCATCACCGTTCCTTTACATGCCCATACCAGCACCATACATGATGCGATTACCCGAAGGAAAGGGAGTTTCCTTGAAACCATAAGGGGCATCCGTAACCTTCAAAAATGCGGTAGTGCAGAAGCTGAATTATCGCATCCTGCCTGTCATTGCGGAATTCCTTTGCCGCAAGGGAATACAAACGGTCAGTTTTGACGCAACGGTTTTTACCGGAGCCGCAGTAAAAAATTTCAATTTGATAGCAGTAAGGATTAGCAAGGCTGCTGCGTATCTTCAAAGGGCCTTATCGATATTATCCCATGGCAATGTGGAGGCGTATTCGACTTCGTTTCCTTTCTGTGTCATCAACAGGCCCTATTGGCGTTTTCTTGTAAATACGCGTAATTCTTTCGTAATTACTAATCTCTCTCAATCCGTGGGCAATAATTCCGGATATCGTTGCCAGGGTTGCGGCACAAGCCTCGCTAAGGTATGTGCCTCCTGTAAGGCGAGGTTATTCTGTCCGGGAACGTGGTATACGTATTATGATTTTTTTGGCGAGAAAGAATTTAAGCCGCTTAAAACCGTGGCTATGGCGGATATTGTCAGGGCCGTATCAGGCGCCGGCATTAAGAATATTTTTGGCATACCGCCTTTTTAAAAGGCATAACCTAATACTCTCATAATGAACATCTGCATAGTGGCGCATTCCTATCTGCCTGATTTGGGCGGCAGCGAAGAGGTTATCAAACGGTTAAGCAGGGAATTCCGAAAAAAATCACATAAGGTGATCATTCTTGTGTTTACTACAAGAAAAGAACTACCTGCATTTGAATTGGTTGACGGAGTGCCTGTATATAGGTTGGCAGTGCCTTTCCTTATCTTGTTCCATGACGGCCTGCACGGCGTAAGTGAGGTATCCAGGCTATGCAGCCGGCTGCCGTTTCTATTGCGCAGTTTCAAGCGCCTTATGGATGAGAACCATATAGAGGCGGTGAACGTACAATTTTGCGGGGTAAATGCATTTTGTACCTGGTTATTTTCTTTTTTTTATCCCTGCCGTTACATCCTGACGCTGCAGGGATTCAGCATGCAGGTGTTTCCTTATTTAAAAGGCATCAAAAGGCGCCTGTATCAGGCGCTATTCAGGCGTATTCTACTTCGCGCCTCCTGCATTACTTCCTGTTCGCAGGCGCTTCTTAATGACGCGCTCGCGCATATTCCTTCAGCCACCCCGAAAACAAAAATCATTCCCAACGGGGTAGAGGCAGGTGAATTTGAAAATAAGGGCAAGCCCTTAGTCGACCCTCCCTATATTCTCTGCCTCGGAAGAATGCATGCGCCGTTTAAAGGATTTGATTTAGCGCTTATGGCTTTTAAAGATATTCTTGACCAGGGATATGATATCCGTTTTGTCATCGCAGGGGAGGGAGAAGCACTAAAGGAATACGAAGAACTTGCGCAGCTTCTTAGGATCAGCAACCGGGTTATTTTTTACGGCAGGACCGAAAGGGCGCACGCAATAAACCTATTTCAACATTGCCAGTTTTTTGTGATGCCTTCAAGGATTGAGCCTTTTGGAATCGTGAATTTAGAGGCTATGGCCGCAGGGAAGGCAGTTATTGCCGCAAGGACAGGCGGTATCCCGGAAATAGTAGAAGACGGCACGGACGGGTTGTTATTTACGCCTTGCGATGTCAACAGCCTTTGCGCAGCGGTTAAAAGACTGCTTGACGATAAGGACCTGCGGCAGCGGCTTAGCCGTAAGGGAAGCGAAAAGGTAAGGACAGATACGTTTAATTGGGAAAAAGCCGCTGAAAAATATTTAGAAGCGTATAGGCTTGCAAGGCTATGACAACGAAGGGTCTTTCTTATAATGATGCCTTACGGGTAAAAAATATCCTGGAGGCAAATTCTTCTTTTCACAAGAGGCGTGCGATAGCCGGGGACATGCCTGTTGAGTTGATAGTCAATGATACATTGAGGTGTAATTTAAGGTGCCTGATGTGTCCTTTGCCGAAGGCAAGCCGTTATGCCGATATGGATTTTAAGCTGTTTCGTAAAATAGCTACAGAGGGGTTTCCTTATGCGGCGCGCGTCACATTGAGTGTCGCAGGTGAGCCTTTTATGAACAGGAATTTTTTCCGTCAACTCGACTTGATTGAGCGATATAAAGTTACACTGTCGCTTTTCTCAAATGCCACGCTGTTGCCGCAGGGCAAGAAATTATTGAGGGTTATAAAGAATCTTGAAGCTTTGTTTGTTTCGGTTGACGCAGCTACCAAAAAGACCTATGAGCGCATAAGGAAGGGAGGGTCTTTCAAGAACGTAATCAATAATATCCAGAGGTTTAATGCCTGCCGCAGCGCGTTGCCTGTCCGGGGGAGGCCGTTACTTATTTTTTGGCTTGTTTTGATGAGGTCCAATATAGAAGAATTGGGCGCGTATATACAGCTGGCGCTGCGCTTAGGCGCAGACGGCGTAGGATTTTCGCACGCTACTATTTTTGACGACAAAATGAAGAAAGAGTCGCTTTTGTTTCATAAAAAGCTGGCGAATGCACGGTTAACGCAGGCTAAGCGGTTGCTTGCATCGGTTAGGTTGCGCGCATGGGCATTTCCGCCCCTTTTTGCTTCAGCGCAAAGCAAAAAAATGGCTGTATCGTTACAGCCATGCAGATTCCCCTGGGAGAGGGCAGTCATTGAGATAGATGGCGATGTGTACCCCTGCTGCGCGCCTGACAGGAGAGGCTTGCGTATGGGCAATTTGCGTAATCAAAGCATGAGGGAAATCTGGAATAACAGCCGTTTCCAATCATTGCGCAGGAGCTTCAGGGAGAAACAACTCTATCCGGTCTGCCTTCACTGCTACCAGAGGCTTAAGGAAATGACCTCTGACGATGAATCCATATATGTAAACTCCAGAATTGAAAATGCCTGAGCCTAATCATACAGAAGTTATCGCACGCCAGCTACTTGAAGAGTCTATGGTAGGCGATAGAGAGGTCGCATTACGCTGCGATGGCTTTAGTATGGAACCGATGATATCAAGCGGAGACGAAGTATATTTCAAAAAAAGCAATGCGCTTTGCTTTGGCGACATCGTCGTGTATAAAAAGAACGGCAACTATATTGTACATAGGTTTATGGGAAAACGGATTGCCGATACCCAGGCCATTTATTTTCTCAAGGGGGATAATGTCGCGCACTTTGATGAACCAGTAAGTCATGCGCAGGTGTTGGGTAAAGTAACAAAGTTGAGGAAAAACGGAAGGATTATAAACCTTGAGACTCTTGCCGGCAGGTGCGTAAGTTTAAGTTACTTCGCATATGCGCACGTGGCGCGCCTGGTAAGGCCGGCGCATAATAAGACCAAAGCGGCGTTAGTGGATGAAAGGCGGCTCCTTAAGCTTATCGCTTCAGGCATTTCGGGAGAGGAAGAAGCACAAGGCTTTGTTGCCTTATTATCCGCTACGCTTAACTGGGACTATCTATTTGAGAGAATAAAATGGAATTTTATCTCGCCGCTGTTTGTCTCAAAGGTAAAACAGATGGGAGTCACAGAAAAAGTTCCGCTGGATATTTTGAACGAATTCGAGAATATAAACAGACTCCAGCTGGTCCTTGATACACGCAAAAGGCACCTGCTTGTTGAAGTGCTCAATGCATTTAACGCCTCCGGCATAAGGGCGTTGCTTTCAAAGGGCATACACCTTGGCAGCGAGGTATATGAAGATTCCTATCAGCGGTGGATGGGCGATATCGATATTATGGTAGAGCCAAAAGACTGGATGCGCGCACGCAAGACCCTTGGCGATATCGGGTTTTCAGGTTTACAAGAGCCATATCCTGGCTGCGATGAATGGGGTATCCGTTACCTTGATAGCCATAATGATTTCCATAAAAACGGATTACGCGTAGAGTTAAAATCGAATAACTGGGCATTAGAATTTCCCTATTTTGAATATTCGTTGTGGGAAGGCGCAAGGCCGTATCGGCTGGCTGGGGAAGCGTGCTATGTCCCTTCGCGCGAAGATGCCCTGCTTATCGCCTGCCTGAATCTGGCCCGTCATAACTTTGAAGGCTTAATCTGGTTTATCGATATCAAAAAGCTGACTGAAACATACGTTAATAGTATAGATTGGCAAAAAATTGTTGGGACTGCGAGGAGATACGATATTGATACCATAGTCTACTACGCACTCTCTCTTACCGACCAGCTTTGCGGTATGGCGCAGGCTTCCCGGGCCTATGAAGCGCTTAAACCCGGCTGGGTAAAGAGAACACTTTTTCAATTTTTTTGGGACAAAGAAACGATTCTGTTGCGCAAGGAGGGCAGGGCCAGTAAAGCGAAAATACCTTTTGAATGCGTGCTTATTTTATTCGGCGGCAAATTCAGTTTTTATCCCAGGAAGCTTACGCGTTATCTCAACTATCTTTTTAAAGTAATTTTTGCGCCGCCCGGCTATCTTAAGGAAAAACACGGAGAGGGTCTGGGCACTTGCGTATGTATGGCATACCTGCTGAGGATAAGAAAATTCTTTTTTGCCCTGCTGCAGGCCGCGGGTAATCTTGTCCTGAAAAGGCATTAAAAAGAGGGATTATCCGATGAGTGTTTCAAGGATAGCGGGTATGCGCATGGCCCTTGCCAGGTCATAGGTGACGGCATACGATTTGGCGGATTCGGCGATATATGCAAGCGCCTGCATTTGGCTGCGCCGCATCTGTATATCCTGTTGGTGGGTAAGGCTATTTATTCTATCGTGGGCAAGCAGGGCGAAGGCATCGAGGCGGGTAAGGAGCGCAGGCCTTATTGCGCGTTTTCTACCTTTAAAAATAAATAGCGCAAGAGAGGGTTTGCATTTTTCAATAATTTTCACGGGAAAGCGTTCTTGCGCATAAAAAGAATACACAGCGCTGGTTGTGTTGCGTATACCCAGGTGAGGCAGTGATTTTGGCTCTAATTTTATTTTAAGAGGAAAAGAATATAACTGGCGGCCTTTGACAATTACAAATTCATCCGAGAGCAGGTCAAAGCCTTTACTGATGCAGGCAGTGGCAAGTGTACTTTTTCCTCCTGCCGGGCCGCAGCAGATTAGTATCGCGCGTTTGCCTTTTACCACAGCAGCTGCGTGCAATAGGTGCATCCCGTGAGAAAGCAATATGTGCCTTAGCGGCTCGATAATTGCAAGATGAAGGATAGTTTCCGGGGGCAAGACGTTGGGCAAGAGTAGGTTTGCATGTATGCTATCGTTACTGCGGTTTGCATATACTTGTATGTTTTTTGTCCAGCTTGAAAGCTGGGATCCGCCGCGATACGAACTCATTGAATCTCCGCGGCCATTTTTGAATTCATGGAATTCTACGGCAAGGGTGACGGAGACCTCGATATATTTTGGGTACGCTCTGAATTTCGGAAACTGCATCTGTGCACACATTGATTCTAGGGTTTCCGGATGGTTGCTGCGCAGCCGGATTTTTACATTGTGCAGGAAGATATCTTTCAAGCAGTAGTTCATGGAATAGAGGAAAACAGCCTTTTTTGCGTTAATAATCCGAGGAATTCAATCACATCACTGCGCATCCGCCCTGAAGAAACTCGGTACTTTTTTGCAAGGGATTTGACAATAGATGGGAGGGGGCGTTTGGCTAAGAGGCTTTCAAGGATGTCCAACCCGCAGGGAGTGGTAGAATAGATAGAATGTATGATATTCAGGAAATTTTTCTCTTTTGCGATGATTACGACTACGGATCGCTGGGCTACGCGCGCCCACGCAACATTTTGGAACTTAAAAATATAATTTTTCGGCAAGGTTTTCATTTTACTCGTGCGTTTAATTTATTTATGTTAACATAGCAGGACAGCCTTAGTCAATTGTTTTAAACTTCAGGGCGGTATACTCAATTATGTGTAAATTGTTTGCAGCAGCAGGGCCTGTTTTGGCTTGTTCTCGCAGCGGGGCTGCGTTCGATGAAAATTTCCGCTCCCTGCCTGCGGCAGGCTGGGAATTTTCAAAATGCTGTTTGAATCAAGCCAAGCCACCCGCCGGACACACAGAAGGATGTATGCAATGTGCTTGATATCGTTGGGTTTAAAACGCCGAAGCAATAGAAGTAACGTGCGTGGTAAAAATAAGGAGCGTTACGCGTGCATACGAATTATCTGATGAGATTCAAGGATATACGAGAAGGCCTTGCGCTTACTCTGCGTTTTAATAAATTTATCGCCCGCTACTGGAAAATCCAGGTGTTAATTTTTATGCTCGGGAACTCCTCGATGGTACTTGGGTTGGTTAATCCTTACATCGGAAAATTCATCTTAGACAAAGGGATTCTCGGTAGGGACCCTAAGGCCCTGCTTGGTTATAGTATGATGGCAGCCGGGATCTTTGTTGTCGGCCTTATACTAAGCCTGGCCTACGATTACCTTAAAAATTATACCGTAGTTAAAGTTGAAGCTGATTTAAACAGGGAAGTATTCAGAAAGATCAGGCGGCAGTCTCTGGGCCAGCTGCAAAGCCTGCCCAGCGCCGTCAGCCTTTTTAGGATTACCAACGATATTACCAGCGCTTCAACGATTATCAATGTTACCCTGATACATTTTATCGGCGTTGTGCTTAAAATACTCCTTATTACTATAATCATCTTGTTGCTGAATCCGCTGCTCTTAGGCATTATTTTGTCGTATCAGGTACTGGTCCTTTTACGCGTGAGTATAGTTTCCGGAATATCAGAACAACTCAGCAGGCTATCGCTTCGCCAGGGCGAGATTATTTATAAGAAGCTGAATAGTTTCTTTGGCCGGATGTACCTGCATAAGGTGTTCGGTACGGTTGCGAGAGAATCAAGAGAATATATGCATCATTTTTTTGATGCCTTGCGCTTGAATATGAGGGGCGCGCGCCTGAAAATGCAGGTAGGCTTAGCGACGAGCCTGGTAGACAAGGTTTTCTTCGGCCTCATTAGTTTCGTGGGTGCGCTCCTTGTCATTAAGGGGGACATTACGTTCGGTACGCTCTCGGCAATCCTTATGTATATCTCCCAAGGCGTAGTTGCGTACAGCGCCTTAACGGGGTTAGCCGGACAACTGGTAGTAAACAGAGTGCCCTTGGAGAGGCTAGCCGTTCTTCTTGACCAGCCTGAAGGGGCGGGGATAAGCCGTGTCGGGACACATACGCCCGCAGATATCCGGGAAATAAAAGCAGAAGGCCTATCGTTTGGGTACAAGCCAGGAGTTCCGGTGGTAAGCGGTATGCATTTTGTTAT
>Ga0265297_10012191_pt1 | contig 10365 bp, 10 predicted proteins | sample Munlanlwell13791_FD_192502 | JGI IMG/M metagenome (GOLD analysis project Ga0265297, IMG submission 192502) | Leachate microbial communities from a municipal landfill in Southern Ontario, Canada - Leachate well 137-91 | ecosystem: Engineered > Solid waste > Landfill > Unclassified | place...
AAACGGAGCCAGAGTGGCAGTTAACGATTATATCGCTTTAGAAGGTGAAGACAGTACGCCGGAAAGAATTAAAGCAGAGGGCACCGAAGCAATTTTTATCCAGGGAGATGTTTCTAATGCAGCAGAGGCGGAAAGAATAGTTGCAGAAACAGTAAAAGCCTTCGGAAGAATTGATATTCTGGTAAATAATGCAGGTGTGGTTCCATCCGGAAGAGTTGATAACACCACCGAAGAGGATCTTGATAAAGCTCTGGCCGTAAACGTTAAGGGAACTTTTCTTATGTCAAAATATGCCGTGCTTCAGATGAAGAAGCAGGGCGGAGGAGTTATTGTGCATATTGCTTCAGTTGCAGCCGTTAAAGGAGTAAGAGACCGGGCCGCTTATTCGGCATCCAAGGGTGCGGTCAAATCACTGACCAAAGCTATGGCGGCTGATTATATTAAAGAGAATATACGGGTAAATTGCGTCTGTCCGGGAACGACTCATACAGCTGCCCTCGAAGCACGTATTCAGGCATCTGAAGATCCGGAAGCCACAAGGGTAGATTGGATCAGCCGTCAGCCTATGGGGCGCTTTGGTAAAGATGAAGAAATTGCCCATGCAGTTCTGTTTGCTGCAAGCGATGAGGTTGCTTTTATGAACGGAACCAGTATTCATATTGACGGAGGTATGACTTTATAAACTTCTATATTCATAAATTTTATTTTATTAGTATAAAAAAATTCTTAGATGATATAAACGGATTCTTTTTTAATAGAATAAATATGATGAATAATTATAGTCATGAAAAATTATGTTATTAAGCCTTCTCCTGAAGGAATTACAGACCAACAAATATCTAAAATCCTTGCTGTGGTGCTCAGAAACGGTAAGTCTATCAGAAAGGCATTGATTTTGCCGCCTGATATTACAAGGATAAACTCCTATGCCGGTCCCATTGTTAAAATGCTTGTAGAAATATTGGGTAAAGCGGAAATTGATATCATGCCTGCTACAGGCACCCATGCGCCTATGACCGGTAACGAAATCGAGCTTATGTATGAAGGAATCCCAAAAGAAAAATTTATGGTTCATAAATGGCGTAATGATGTCATAAAAATAGGAGAGATTCCGCGTAGTTTTGTAAGAGAAGTGTCCCTGGGAAGTATGGATGAAAATATAGACGTAGAAGTAAATAAAAGAATCATGGATAAGAGTTATGACATTATCATCTCCGTTGGTCAGATTGTTCCGCATGAAGTAGTCGGGATGGCAAACTATAATAAAAATATTTTTGCGGGCTGTGGAGGAGGCAAAACTATTGATGCGAGCCATTATATGAGTGCACTTTATGGAATAAACAAAATTATGGGCAGAACTGATACGCCTGTCAGAAAAATATTTAACTTTGCAGAAGAAAAGTTCCTTTCAGATATACCGCTTCTTTATATTCTTACGGTTACAACTCAGCAAGAAAAAGGTGTCAGATTAGAGTGTCTTGCGGCAGGAAGAGGAATAGAGTTATTTAAGGAAGCAGCGCAGGTAAGTGCCGAAAAAAACATCACTTTGCTTCCGGAGCTGCTTAAAAAAGTAGTTGTATATCTGGATCCGTTGGAGTTTAAGTCTACATGGTTGAGTAACAAAGCGATATATAGAACTCGCATGGCAATAGCAGACGGTGGAGAACTTTTAATAATAGCTCCGGGAGTGCGTGAATGCGGCGAAGATGCAAAAAACGACAGGCTGATAAGAAAATTAGGTTACAGGCATAGTGACGAGATAATTGAATTTGCATCCAGAGATATTGAGATAAAGGAAAACCGTTCGGTAGCCGCCCACTGTATTCACGGTTCGGTCAACAACCGTTTTAAGATAACTTATTCCCCGGGACATATGACAGAGCAGGAAATAGAAAGTTTGAACTATAATTACATGCCGCTTGACGAAGCTTTAAAAAAATATGATGTAAAAAATCTCAAGGAAGGCTTTAACATGGTTAAAGGAGAGAAAATATTTTTTATTAGCAATCCTGCTATTGGACTATGGGCCCATAGAAAAAATTTTAAAAAGAGAAATTGATCAGCAAAAAAGTTACTCCTGGAAATAAGGAAGGAAATATGGAATATGATTTTAACTTAAAGGGAAAGGTTGCAGTATTAACCGGGGCCGCTGGAGTATTATGTTCACAAATAGCAATGGGGCTGGCAAAAAAAGGAGTTAAAGTTGTGCTGCTGGATCTGGCTGATATGAAAGCTAAGGAAATTGCAGAACGGATTACAGCAGATGGAGGCGAAGCTTTTTCTGAAAAAGTTGATGTTCTGGATAAAAAGAGTATCGAATCTGCAGCGGATAAGATATTAAAAAAATTCGGAACCGTTGATATTCTGATAAATGGCGCAGGCGGGAACAAAGAAGAAGCTACAACCGGAAGGAATAAGTCATTCTTTGATATTCCTGAAGAGGCGATAAAATGGGTATTTGATTTAAACCTTATTGGAACTATTCTGCCCTGCCAGGTCTTCGGTAAAATTTTTGCTGAAAAAGGAAAAGGATCCATAATAAATATTTCATCTATGGCAGCATTCATTCCACTAACAAGGACGCTTGCATACAGCGCCGCAAAAGCCGGAGTGAGTAACTTTACAAATTGGCTGGCAGTGCATATGAATCAGGAACATTCACCTGAAATAAGAGTTAATGCAATTGCGCCGGGATTTTTACTTACCGATCAGAATTATTATCTTTTGATCGATAAGAAAACCGGTGGTTTTACCGAAAGAGGTAAAAAGATAATAGATAAAACACCAATGGGCAGATATGGGAAACCAGAGGAACTTCTGGGGGCCATTATTTTTCTTTGCTCCGAGGAGGCATCTTTTGTAAATGGTGTAATTTTACCAATTGACGGAGGATTTGCGGCCTACAGCGGAGTCTGAATTGATATTAACCAGGATAAAAACAGGAGAAATTAAATATGACAAAGTATAAAGTAGTCGTTTCGGATAACAGGCATGGAGATTATAGTATCGAAACCGGGATATTGGAAAAATGCAATGCGCAGGTTATCGTTGAGAACTGCGTGACTGAAGAAGATATGATAGAAAAATGTAAAGATGCAGACGGTATATTGCTTGATATGGCTCCTATGCCAGGAAAAGTTGTAGAATCACTGGAAAAATGTAAGATCGTGTCCAGGTACGGAGTCGGGTATGACAATGTGGATATAGAGGCCTGCACAAAAAAAAGAATATACGTATCTAACGTACCGGATTACTGCGAGGAAGATGTTTCGGACCTTGCACTCGCTCATTTGTTTGCCTGTGCCAGGGGGATTGCAGTAAAAGACAAACAAATAAGAGAAGGAGGCTGGAACCTTGGCAGGGAGAATATTTTTAGAATAAAAGGAAAAACGCTTGCTCTTCTCGGATTTGGAAGGATTTCGAGGTGTCTGTTCAGAAAAGTATATTGTCTGGGATTAAAGGAAATCCTGGTGCACGACCCATATTTAAGCAGGGAATTAATCGAATCAACTGGAGCAAAAAAAGTGAGTTTCGAAACTGCACTAAAACAGGCGGATTACATTTCCCTTCATATGACATTGACGCCTGAGACAAGAGGCATTATTGATAAAAAAGCGTTTTCGATCATGAAAAAAACAGCAATACTGATAAATACTTCCAGAGGCCCGCTTATAGATGAAGAAGCATTAATAGATGCGCTGGAAAATAAAAAAATAGCATGTGTCGGTCTGGATACTCACAATACAGAACCGCTTCCGGCTGATAGTCCTTTAAAGAGACTGGATAACTGCGTTTTAACGGACCATACCGGATTTAATACACAGGAGGCAATTATAGAGTTAAAGACAAAAGCAGCCTGCAATATAAAAAACGTGTTAGAGGGCAGAGAGCCTGAATACTGGGTAAATGAATTTTAAGGAGGATTTTAATGAATAATGTGCTGGAAAGAATAGGAAACATGGGACTGGTTCCTGTTGTTGTTATTGATGATGAAAACCTTGCTGTACCAACAGCAAAGGCATTGATAGATGGCGGCCTTGAAATCATGGAAATTACAATGCGTACAGAACAGGGGATACTGGCAATCAAGAAAGTTAAAGAAGCTTTTCCGGATATGCTTATTGGTGCAGGGACCGTTCTTTCAATTGAAAAAGCAAAAGAATCCGTAGATGCGGGAGCTGAATTTATCGTATCACCGGGTCTTGATCTTAAAATAGTAAAGTGGTGTATTGACAGCGGAATTGCGGTAACACCCGGAATTGTAACACCAACGGAGATAAACCGTGCTCTGGAATTCGGTCTTACTATATTAAAGTTTTTCCCTGCAAATATATTCGGAGGTATTAAAGGGTGTGAAGCTTTATACGGTCCTTACAGAATGGTTAAATTCATACCAACCGGAGGCATAAGTAATGATAATCTGCAGGATTTTGTAAGCAAGCCGTATATACATGCGATAGGGGGAGGCTGGTTATGCAAACCTGCCGATATAAACGAAAAAAAATTCGATAAAATTACAGGTATAGTAAAGGAATCTATTAACAGGCTGCTGGGATTCGAACTGGCACACATTGGAATCAATACAGATAATGAAAAAGAATCACTGGCCATTGCTAAAAAGTTTTCGGATGTTTTTGGATTTAGTTTGAAAGAAGGCAGTTCATCTAATTTTTCAGGGAGCGGAATAGAAATAAATAAATCCATGGGTCCGGGAACCGGAGGTCATATAGCGATCAAAACTAACAGTATAGACAGAGCAGCATTTTATCTTGGGAGAAAAGGATATCAAGTCGGTTGGAATTCAAAAAAAGTCAAAGGATCAAAAACCATTGCAGTTTACCTGGAAAACGAAATAGGCGGCTTTGCCGTGCATCTCTTACAAAAATAAAGGAGGATTGTGAGTTAAAATGAAAAGGATCGTGACCTTTGGAGAAGTAATGCTGAGGTTAAAGTCGCCGGGTTTTGAAAGGTTCTTTCAGTCGCCTTTAATGGAGGCTACTTTTGGCGGCGGCGAGGCAAATGTGGCTATATCTCTTGCAAATTTTGGCATGGATGTCGCTTTTTGCACAGCATTACCAAAAAATATAATTGGGAATGCCTGCGAGAATGAATTAAGAAAATGGGGGGTAGATACTTCTTTGATAATACGAAATGACGGGAGAATGGGGATTTACTTCCTTGAAAATGGGGCAAACCAGCGTCCTTCGATTGTTGTTTATGACCGGAATTATTCAGCTATCTCGCTGGCGAAACCCGGTGATATAGATTGGAAAAATATTTTTAAAAATACGGGATGGTTCCATATCACCGGGATAACTCCGGCCATATCCGAAAATGCCATGAAGCTTTCTTTAGAGGCCGTAAAGAAAGCCAGAGAGAGCGGAGTAACTGTATCCTGTGATTTTAATTTCAGGAAAAATCTCTGGAAATACGGCAAAGACGCCAAAGATGTAATGCCTGAACTTGTAAAATATGTCGATTATGGTATCGCAAACGAAGAAGATTGTCAGAAATCTCTGGGGATTAAGATTGATGTAGAAGTTGAAAGCGGGGTGCTTGATACAGAGAAATATAAAGTGCTAACGGAGAAGGTTCTGGAAGCCTTTCCCAACCTGAAGGCTATAGCAATAACCCTGAGGGAAAGTATAAGTGCTGATATAAATGGCTGGTCAGGATGTATGAACGATAGAAGTAATTTCTATTTGAGCAGAAAGTATGAGATCAGGGATATTGTTGACAGAGTAGGCGGAGGCGATTCTTTTGCTGCCGGACTGATATATGGTCTGAATACTTATAAAGATAAGCATCAGGCATTGGAATTTGCAGTCGCAGCAAGTTGTCTGAAACATTCAATACTGGGAGATTTCAACAGGGTAATGATTTCAGAAGTCGAGAAATTGAAAGGCGGAGAAGCTTCGGGAAGAGTACAGAGATAAACTAAGCAATTCTTTATAATTTTTAAATTTAGATAATAATACCTTTAAAAAAGTATATGACGGCGTGGACAAATTACAGGAAGAAGAAGTGCCAGCAACTTCGATGTCTTCTGTTAAAACGATCCGGGATTAATGGAAGAATTTAGCCAATTGTTTACCCGTCATATAGGTTTCTTCACAGTACAGTCATTCAGATTACTGCTTATATTTGATTTAAAGACAGGGCGCTGCTTGATATAATGCTAATCTATATATATTATATTTTGCAATTACAATATATGGATATAAATTAAAGGTGATAGATTTGCGTTTTGTGGATTATAAATGCAAGGATTGCGGAAGCGTTTCTGAAGTAGTGATAAAAGGGGATAATGACTGCCGTATAGAGTGTGAGAAATGCGGAAGTAAAAATATGATAAAAATCTTTGCACCCGTGGGGTTCAAAAAATCCTCCGATAGCAATGGTAGTTCCGGGAGTTCTTCATCATGCAGCGGATGCACCAGCGGGAACTGCTCCTCATGTTCCGGCAGATAATCGATTATTGTTTTAAGAGTTTCGCGAATTTTACACGGAATTTTTTTATTTTGGGTGATATGATCAGCTGACAATAAGGCTGTGAAGGATTGTTCATAAAATATTTTTGGTGATAATATTCTGCTTTGTAGAATTTTTCCAGAGGCTTTATTTCAGTCACTACTGGCCCCAGAAATATTTTTTTATTTTCTGAATTATTTATAAATTCCAGTGCACTTTTTTTTTGTTCCCCGGAAGTAAAAAAAATAACTGAACGATATTGTTCCCCCACATCATTCCCCTGATGATTTAGAGTTGTCGGGTCATGAATATAAAAAAATACTTCAAGCAATTGATTATAGCTCACAATCCCCGGGTCAAATTCGATCTTTACCACTTCTGCATGGCCCGTTTCTCCCGAGCAGACTTCTTTATATGAAGGATTTTCCCTGAACCCTCCCGTGTAACCCGATTCGATACTTTCTACGCCGTTTATTTGCAGAAATATTTCCTCAAGGCACCAGAAACAGCCGCCTCCGAATACTGCGGTCTCATGATTCATTTTCATACTTTTCATTTACCTTTGACGATAATAAAATACTATATCATCTAAGCAAATATAGTAAAAGTTTGTAGTAAAATAACCCGGGCTTAATCAATTGGGCTATCCTGTTCAATTAAATATCTTATCATTTGAATATACTCTAAAGAATTTAAATGATATTTTAAAAGATTAATAAAAGTTTACTTTAAGCGGCAACAGTTTTCCTTATGAAAACTCAAACCTTACATTTTTCTGATTTGGTTGTAATTACTTTTCTATTTATAATTTCTTGTAATTGCGGCAGAGCTTCTCTAGCTGCTTTTTCACCAGCTATAATTATATCTTTGCCATTTAAAAACTTTGCAAGATGTACGTAACCAAATTTGGGATTAATCACGATATCAGCATCTATTATATTCCAGGAAGCAAGATGATAACGCAGGAGGTTAATTGAATTAATAGCAATTTTATAAAATCCTAGCTTATCTTTATGATCATTTGGGAAATAGTTAGTATCCAGATTTACAGCAATAACAATATCTGCACCCATTTTTCTAACAACTTCGACAGGAACCGGCAGGGATAATCCTCCGTCAGCCAGTAATCTGTCGTCCTGCTCAATAGGTTTAAAAACTAAAGGAAAGGAAATGCTCGCTCTAATTGCTGGTACTATTTCGCCCTTGTTTATTATTACAACTGCACCTGTTTTTAAATCTGTGGCTATAACCGAAAGAGGTATTTTGCAATCTTCAAAATTTGTTTTATCTATATTATCGCTAATAAATTTTTTTACTTTTCTGCCGCCAATAAGGCCCTGACGAAATGAAGGATCGATTAAATATAGCATCTGACGCCAATTAGTATTGAGGGCTATTTCCTCAACTCGTTTGACATCCTTTGTTACTGCATAAAAACCTCCAACCATAGCACCTATGCTTGAGCCGGCAATAAAATCAATAGGGATATTATTTTCTTCCAGCACTTTAATAACACCAATATGGGCCAATCCTTTTGCACCACCACTTCCCAGCGCTAAACCTATTTTTGGTTTTTTTGATTTTGAATATATTTTCCTAATCATATCCGGCATAGTTTTATTTTTATAAATTAATTTTTTCTCAAATATATTTTATGAATCTGAATTAGTTCAAGTGTTGATAAATCTGAATAATATATTAAGACCTTTGATATTTTTATAGATTGATTGCTATCTTTTTTTAGCCAGGTACCATAAAAGATATATAATAGAAGCTATAGAAGCCAGTATAGCCCCCACCCCATAAATAACTTCAGTTTCTATTGAGCTTAACCAGGCTATAATTGATAAAAAATTCATTGACATATTCCCTCTGGCCAAATTACTTAATAATGCAGATCCTTAATATCTGCCTTCTATACACTTAGAATAAAACAGCAATTATTTGATCTGCAATTTTGTCTGATTCAACTTTTTTATTTAAGAACGAATACTCTAAAATTAATCCATCCATCATACTTATAAGCAAAGAAGCAAATAACTGGTAGTCTACCTGTTTGGGTAATTTCTTACTTATAAGGGCATCTTTAATTAAAGGTTGGATTATCTCATCAACTTGTTTTCTGAATTGGAAAATATAATTTTGGATTCTGGATTCTGCAGGAGAAAATTTCAGCATAAAAGATCTAACAAAATTCTTTTCTTTTAAACCATAATCTAAATAACTTTTAATAAGTTTGTGCAGTCGTTTATCTATAGTAGCTTCGCTTAATGCTTCTTTAAGAATTGACTTCAAATTATCAAAGACTTCAGTCAGTACATTTTCATAGATGTCAGCTTTACCGACAAAATGATAATAAAGTGCAGCCTTTGTAATATTTAATCCTTTAGCAATATCACTCATCGAAACGCCTAAATATGTATATTCCGAAAACAGTCTGCGCGCTACATCAATAATATTTTTCTTTGTATTCTGAATAATGTTTTTTGTTGGTTTTTCCGATATCTCCATAATTTTGCCTTTTTCTTTCAATCTACTTACCACTTGGTAAGTAGATACAGTATATCAATATGGTTACAGACATGTCAAGTATTTGATTGCATTATTCTTATAAGTTTATTCTAAATTAAAAACATATAACTATATTTTCTATATTTTATTATTTGACTTATCAGTTAATTAATTATATTATTATAATCAACTTACCTATCGGTAAGTAAGCAATATCTTAGCATAAAATAATAGAGAGGGGAAATATGGCAGATTTAATTAAAAATATGATATTGGCAGGTCTGGGTGTTGCATCAATCACGAAGGAAAAAGCAGAAAAATTAGCAAAAGACTTAATTAAAGGAGGTGAACTTTCCGAAACTGAAGAAGCTAAATTTATAAAGGAACTAATAACGAAATCTGAAAAATTCGGGGGCGATATCAATAAAAAAATTGAAAAAATAGTTGAAAAATCCCTTAAAAAACTGGATATTCCCACACGCAAGGATTTAGATGATATAAAACAAAAACTTGACAGGTTAGTTAAACAAAAGAAAGATTAAAGCTAGATGACAAAAACTTAGTACTTTCATTTATCCTTATGTTAAAGATTTCCTATATAAAATTATTTTCAATATTTATATGAACTTTAAGACTAAATACAACAAATTAAAAAGAAGCGAAAAAATCATAAATGTCTTTATCAAATATGGTCTGGGTTATTTAATTGACAGATCAAAATTAAAGTTACTATATAAAATAAAAAAGAATCCAGGTGATTTCGAAGCGATAAGTCTACCTGAGAGAATAAGCCTGTCTTTAGAAGAACTTGGGCCAACTTTTATTAAGTTTGGCCAGATTTTAAGCATGAGACCGGATTTTCTACCATCTGTACTCATTAAAGAACTTGAGAAACTTCAAGATGAAGTCCCGGCTTTTGATAGTTATCGCGCCAGAGAGATTGTTGAACAGGAACTTGGCATGAACATTGAAAAATTATTTAAAGAATTTGAAGAAATTCCTATTGCTTCTGCCTCTTTAAGTCAGGTTCATAGAGCAGTTTTACCGAATGACGATATTGTTGCAGTAAAGATTCAAAGACCAAATATTAAGGAAACAATTGAACTGGATTTAGAAATTTTAAAAGATCTTGTGGGTTTTATGGATAGAAGATTAGGAAATAGCTGGGTTTATCACCCTCAGTTGATAATAAAAGAATTTAAAAAAGCGATCCAAAAGGAGATTGATTTTACAAATGAGGCGCAGCACTATGAAAAATTCAGAATAAATTTTAAAGATATCAGTTATATAAAAATACCAAAAATTTACTGGGATATGACCACAAAAAAAGTTCTCACCATGGAATTCATTGAAGGAGTAAAAATTAATGAAATAACCAGCCCT
>Ga0265297_10012192_pt1 | contig 10365 bp, 6 predicted proteins | sample Munlanlwell13791_FD_192502 | JGI IMG/M metagenome (GOLD analysis project Ga0265297, IMG submission 192502) | Leachate microbial communities from a municipal landfill in Southern Ontario, Canada - Leachate well 137-91 | ecosystem: Engineered > Solid waste > Landfill > Unclassified | place...
ATCCTCGACGGCCTCGACCCCGCCCTGCCGCACGACGACGCCACCGGGGTCATGAAACCCATACTCACGCGGAGCCGCAGAGAAGAATAGGGTGGCGGTTCTTTTCTTCTTCTCGCCGTGGTATTTATGTTTGGAACCCCCTTTTGAGGAAAGGCGGTTCCCAAACCCTCCGTCAAACCTGTTTGTTCCTTAACGCGGATGGCGCTTCCGCCACAAGCTACTCTGGCAACGCGTAAGGTCAGAGAAACGCGCTTGTGGCAGAAGCGCCATCCGGTTTAAGATGCAAAAGTTTTAGGAAGGGGTTTGGGGAGCACCCTTTTTCAAAAGGGTGGCCCCAACCTCATTCGACAAAACGGTCCTGCAACCATCACGATTTAGTAATTGCCTTCGCGGCGCCAGAGGTCGAGCATGCGGTGGTAGCGGCTGAGGCGCATGCCGGTGTAGATGCAGTTGGAGGTGGAGAAGATATAGCCGCCGCCGGGCATGCCGTGCTGCAGGGCGTAGCGTACGGCGGCGTCCACCTGCTCGTCGGTGCCGGTGTCGAGCAGGCCGCAGTTGACGTTGCCGATGAGGCACAATTCATTGCCGTACAGACGCTTGATCTCCGCGATGTCCACCCCGGCCTGGGGGTCGAGCGAGTGCAGGGCGTGGGGGCGGCACTGGGCCAGCTGGTCCAGGATCGGCATGATGTTGCCGTCGGTGTGCTTGATGGCGTAATAGCCCTGGTCGCGGTACCCCTGGATGAGCCGGGCCAGGTAGGGGGTGACAAACTCGCCGAACATGGCGGGGCTGAGGAACGGCCCGGAATTGAGGCAGTAGTCCGCGCACAGGGCAAAGCCGTCCAGGCCGCCGGGCCGGCGCAGGCGGCGCGCCCGCTCCAGGGCGTTGTCGACCATGGCGTCTGCCTCACGCTTGACCTGCTCTGGGGCGTCGGCCAGGCGCATGGTGAACTCCATCATCTGGTGGCCGTCGGGAATGCCGTAGGTGGCGTCGCCGTGCATCATCAGGAAGTAGCGGTCGCCGCTTTTCTCGCGGATGATCTCGATCAGGCGCAAGATGTCTTTTTCATCGTCGGGCGGGCCGTGAATGAAGATGGCGCTGTGTTCATAGCGTTCGGCGGTCAGGAGGTAGGTGTCGGCGATGTCCTGCAACTGCAGTTCGCGCTCCTTGGCCTCCATCTGGTCCCACTGGTGGAAGACGCGGTGGGTGGGGTGGACCTTGCCGAGCGCCTCCATGGTCAGGAAAAAGACCAGCTCAAAATGCGGCACGCGCCCGGTGAGGGGCTGATGTTCCAGGGCGGCGATGAAGCGTTCACGGGGGGTGGACTGGGCGGGGCTCATGGCAATTCCTTGGTTAAGAAGGGAAACCGGCGGCCCGGTGTGGTAGGACCATTGGGACATTTGGGACCATTAAGACTCTTGGGACGACCGGCCGCCCAACCACGACCGTCACAGATTGGTAGAAATACGTTTTTAAGGGGCTGGCGGTGAAGTATGTTGTTTCCATATTTTATCATCAAAAACGCGGCAACGGTATGGCCACCCGATGACAAAGATTGGTAAAAAATCAACACTAATTTCCACGGCCGGCGCCTTTCGCTGGCCGCTGCGCGCGCTGCCGGTGATCCGCACCAGCGGCCTGTTCCCCATGACGGTGGACGACTACCGCCGCCTTTACCGCTCCCCGGGCACCCATGCGCTGCATGTCTACCTGTACCCCGGTGAAATCCGCCTCGGCGACCGGGTCTGGCCGCTGGCGCCGGGCACCCTGACCCTGACTCCGGCGGGAACCGAGAGTGCCTACCGGCTGCTTCGGGACGACCGGCACTGGTGTGTGCATTTCGAACCGGCTGAAGCGGGGGTGGCCGGCCCGACGGTGGCGCTGCCCCTCTGCCAGTCCCTGGGCATGCTGGAGCCGCGAGTGGTGGAACGGTTGCGGCGGATCACCGAGCTGCACCACCGGCCGACCGTTCTGCCGGAACAGCGGGAGGTTCTGCAGGCGCGGGCCGCCGCGCTGTTCCAGGAACTGCTGCTGGAACTGGCCTCCGCCCTGCCGGCCGGCGGCGCAACGGGGCCGGCCGGCAGCGGCCGGCTGGAACTGGCCCTGCAGGAATTGACGGAGCGGATTGAGGCGCGGCTGACCCAGCCGCTGACCGTGCCGGCCCTGGCCCGGGCGGTCCGGGTCAGCCAGAACTACCTGGCCCGCCGCTTCCGGCAGCGGTTCGGCATGACCCTGCCCCACTACATCCTGGCGCGCCGGGTGGAAATGGCCCGGCACCTGTTGCGGAACAGCTCGCTGCCGGTGGGGAGCGTGGGACAGGCGGTGGGGCTGCCGGACCCGCACTATTTCAACAAGCAGTTCCGGCTCCTGGCCGGCGTCAGCCCCACCGCCTACCGGCAGGCCCCGGAGGGGTGACGGCAAGTCAGGGGGTATTTACAGTTGCCGATACATCCTTACCTCTGCGCGATCACCCCAGCGGCAATCAAATAATTGCGCAAAAATATCAATGCGCAATTATTTTATTGCGTAAGTGGTGGGGCCGTTGTACATTATTGGCAAACCAAGAACCGAAGGAGGCGTCATGAAAACACGTGTCGGACCACCTGTAACCGGGGATGATTTCTTTCCGCGGCATCTCGTGATTGATCGTCTGGTCCGTGCGTTACGGCGAGGAAATGTCTCTTTCCTTGGCCCTCGGCGTACGGGCAAGACCTCTATCCTTAAAGCCATCAAATCGGCTGCGCCTGATGGGTGGATCGGGATTTACGTCAATTTGGAAAAGCATCTGAACTGCCGGGAGGCGGAGGCATCAAGCTGGCCCCCGCCGCCGCCAAGGGATGGCGGCCGGCCGCTGATGCGTTTCTGAACTTCCTTATTGACTCCCAACTTCCTGTCCTGTTTCTGCTGGACGAGTTCCCGTGGTTTCTGGAATTGGTCGCCAAAAACTCCTCGCCGGATGATGTCAAAGAGGTTCTGTCTTGGTTTCGTAATGCCCGTCAGACGCTCAGCGACCATCCGGCGCGTTTCTTGGTGACGGGGTCGATTGGCCTTGATGGACTGGTACGGCGTCTCAGGTTGTTGCCGACCGTCAACGAATTCGACACGGTTGTCATTCCACCGCTTTCCGACGAGGAGGCTCTTGCCTTTCTCGAACAGCTTGCCAGCGGGGAAGGTGTTGCGCTTACGGCCTCGGGGCGGAAACAGATTCTCCAGTTTCTTGGCGCCAACTGGCCGATTCTTCTTCAACTGTTCGTTTCCGAGATACAGGAATGGCAGGTCGCGAACAAAAAAGATGCACCGTCGAAAACAGACCTTCAGCGCCTTTATCGCGAAGGATTGGTTGGGGGGAGCCGCAACAAATACTGTTCGGAAATGTGGGAGCGGTTGCCGAAGACTTTCAATGAAAGTGAATTGAGGCTCGCCCGCGAAATTCTGAAGGAGATCCGGTTGGCAGCGACAGGCGTGACGCGCGACCAACTCGAAGCGATTCACACCCGCCTGGTTCCCGACGCGGCCCATCGGGCGCTGGTGGCGGATGAACTGGACAACGTGCTCGACACATTGCGCCATGACGGCTACATCCTGAAGAGTCCGGCCCATGGTAACCGGACCGTTTTCGCCTCAAACATCCTGCGCGACTACTGGATTCAACGCCTTTCATGAACGCCATGAACTCCACCGCTTTTGCCCTTTACAATCCGGCTCTGTTGCCGCCCGATGTCCTGCTTGCCGAATACACGGCGCGCCGGGACCTGCTGGAAACCTTGCTTCGTGTCGTTCGCGAGAATGAACGCGGTAAACCGCCTCAACATGTCATTTTGATCGGCGCCCGCGGAACGGGCAAAACGACGACGCTCTGGGCCGTGGCCCATTCCATCGCGCGCGATCCGGAGCTTGCCCGCGCGTGGCAACCGGTCGTTTTTGACGAGGAAAGCCGCCGGGTCGGCGATTTGGCGGACTTCTGGCTGGAGTCCATTCGACAATGGGAATTCGCAACGCATTCCGATGCCGGACAGGCCGAGCGACTGCTCAACGAGAATCCCCCAGAGCTTGAGACGCAGGCGCGCCAAACTTTTTTAGCTGCTGTCGGTCGTTCCGGCAAGCGCGCGTTGCTGTGCATCGACAACCTGAACGATATTTTTGCCTCGATTCACGACCCCGAATCGCAGCACCGTCTCCGCGCATTCTTGATGGAAGATGATCGTGTCATGTTTCTGGGGGCGGCGACGCAGCTTTTCGATGCGGTCACCGGCCTGGATCAGCCGTTCTTTGATTTCTTCCGACGTTTCGAGCTCGCTCCGCTCTCGCTGGCCGAGATGCGCGCCGCCCTCCTGGCCATGGCCGCCCAGTGCGGGAACAGCCAAGTGCGCGAAACCATTGAGACACGCTCTGGCACGATTCGCACGTTGCACGTGCTGACCGGCGGGAATCCGCGGCTCATCAAGACCTTCTACCGCCTTTTGGCCGAAGGGTTGCGCGGCGACGTGCGGCAAGATCTGGAGCGGCTGATCGACGAGTTCACGCCCTATTTCAAGGCGATCCTCGACGCGCTGCCCATGCAGCAACAGCGCGTCATCGATGCCGTTGCGCTCGCGTGGGAGCCGGTCGAGGTCGCCTCAATCGCCCGCGCCACGCGCCTTCCCAGCAACCAAGTGAGCGCCCAGCTCCGCAACCTGACGCGCTCCGGCCTCGTCGTCGAAGCCGCCGGCACGCCGAAACGCAAGACTTATTTGCTCTCCGACCGTTTCTCCAACATCCATTATCTTATGCGCCATGGCCGTGCCGCCCGCCGCCGTTTCGACTGGTTCGTCCTGACGCTGGGTGCGCTCTTCCCCAACCCGGAACAGGCCGAGGCCATTGCCGGCGTTGCCGCCCGCACCGCTTGCGCAGGCGAGGAAGGGCTGCGCGATACGCGCGACCTGCTGTCCAGTGCGCTCACCCATGCGGAGGACGAGCAGTCCCGCCTCGGCATTCTCCATGCGACGTTCAAGGCGACATGGGATCAGGAGACACACGACCAGCTTCAGCGATGGCTGGATCTGGATCTCGCCAAGCAGCACTTGCCCACGGCGGCGGGCGAACTCGATATCATGGCTTTCTTCGCCCACATGCCGCGCGAACTTCGCAAGAAACTCGGATATAACCCTGAAAATGCCACGTGGTGGTATCAGTTGACCGATACTTTGGAAGCGCAGAAAGTTTGGATGCTTGCGGAAGCGGCGTACCGAAAAGCCATTGAGCTTGATCCGACGTCCGCCTATCCATGGAATGGTCTCGGCAATTTGCTACAAGACCATTTTGATCGGTACGCGGAGGCGGAAGCGGCGTACCGGAAAGCCATTGAGCTTGATCCGACGTCCGCCTATCCATGGAATGGTCTCGGCAATTTGCTGAAAGGCCATTTTGATCGGTACGCGGAGGCGGAAGCGGCGTACCGGAAAGCCATTGAGCTTGATCCGACATACGCCCATCCATGGAATGGTCTCGGCAATTTGCTGAAAGACCATTTTGATCGGTACGCGGAGGCGGAAGCGGCGTACCGGAAAGCCATTGAGCTTGATCCGACATACGCCTATCCATGGAATGGTCTCGGCAATTTGCTGAAAGGCCATTTTGATCGGTACGCGGAGGCGGAAGCGGCGTATCGAAAAGCCATTGAGCTTGATCCGACGGTTGCCTATCCATGGCATAATCTTGGGATTCTACTGCAAAATCACTTGGGACGATACGCGGAGGCGGAAACGGCGTACCGGAAGGCCATCGAACTCGCTCCGAATTATGCCCGCCCCTATTCCGGTTTGGCGAAAGTACTCCAGCGGGATTCCCAGCGGTTGGGCGAAGCGCGTGTGGTGGCAGGCAAAGGTTTGTTGCTTGATCCCGCGTACGGCTTTGCAAGGTGGATGTTCACACGACTTTGCCAGGGCGAAGCGACCTCATGGCGGGAAGTGCTTCCGACGCTGGCCGATTGGTGCGTGTCCCATCCGGGCGAAGTGGCGGTGTTTGATTTCGTTGTGGACGGCCTGATCCGGTTGGCGCGGTTGGCGGGGCCGGTGGAGGTTCTCAACTTGCTGGACGGCGCAAGCGATCCGCAACCGTTCGAGACGGTACGGGACGCGCTATTCGCCAGCGGCAATCGGGAGCACCTGCACCGGCTCGCCCCCGAGCGCCGGGTTGCAGTCCTTGAGATCATGAGGCGGATTTCCGAAAAACCGCAAGCAAATGGAGTTGAAAAGCAGCAGTAGCCAGGATTTTTTGTCCGTGTAGGTCCGTGCCCGTCCGTGTGAGTCCGTGCCGCCCTACAAATACCGCACGGCGGTTTCCTTGAGATGGCGGGTTTCGAGGACGTTTTGGAGGCGGCGCACGATGTTGCGGCGCAGGTCGAGCTCGAAGGGGGCGCTGGGGTCGAGGTGGGCGTCGTTGACGCGGGCGCCGACCACGAACTCGATGATGTCGCTGTCGAGCAGCAGGCCGGCCAGGCGGGTGACGCTGTTGACCGGCCCCGCGGTGGGGTCGCCGGCGCGCTCGAGCCGTTCCAGCAGTTTCTGCAGGGTGATGGCACCCTCACAGACCAGGGCGATGCCGGGCATGATGGCGAGCGGGGGAAGGTCCTCGTCCAGGTGTTCCAGGTCGGCGGTGAGCGGCCGGTGCAGTTCGCGGGCGGCGATGACCGCGGTGGTGCCGCCGCAGATGGCGACCTCGCCCGGGAAATGGACGATGCTGTCAGCCAGCAATCGGTCGTTTTCGCGGACGAACGGCGGGCCGGTGACGACCAGCAGTCGTCGTGGCCGGCGGACATAGAGCACGGCGCAGGAGGTGTCGTCGCGCGGCTGGCCGCCGTCGCGGCGGACCGCCTCCTCGACCACGCGCCGGGCGAGGTCGCGGGCGGCCATGGTGGGCACCGCCGTGACCAGGTTGCGGATGAAGGCGTGCAGCGCGCCCAGTCCCCAGCCCAGGGGGGTGCCGGGCCGCCCCATGCCGGCCTGGGTGACGCCGTCGGAGACCAGGATCAGGCGGTCGTTTTCATGGGTGCGGACATCGCAGGCCAGCAGGGTGCAACCCTCGCCGTTGCCATCGGCCGGGGGCGGCACGCGCAGCGGCTGCTTGTGCAGGGGCACCACGGCGCCGTCGCTGTGCAGCAGCAGGGCTGGCGGATTGTCATGTTCGATGACGCGCAGACGGCCGTCCGGGCTGGCGTCCAGGATGGTGAAGGTGGAATAGCCGAGGCCGCGTTCCCGGCAGACCGGCAGGGTGTCCATGATCACCCGGGCGGCCTGCTCAATGTCCATGTCCTCGGAAACGAAGGTCAGCGCCATGGCCCCGGTGAGAGTGGACAGCACATTGGCCTTGACCCCGCTGCCCAGGCCGTCGGCCAGCACACATAGGGTGCGCCCGCTGACCCGCAGCCGCCGGCGGAACACGGCGTCCCCGCAGACGGGATGCCCGTGCTTGGGCGCCTGGTGGGTGCCCAGTTCCAGGAAGGGCGGCGCCGGGTGCGGCGGCAGCGGGTGATGGGGATGGGGTTCGTTCATGGGGAATCAGCAGGCTGTAGGCTATAGGCAGTTAGGCTGTAGGTTTGGGCTTGGAAGTCCGGCGGGGGTTACGGCGATTCCTCATCCTCGGTCAGGGCGGCGTCGGGATCGGCGGCGAAGGCGGTGATGATCTCGTTGAGGCTGGCCTGGGATTCGGCGGCGTTCTCGCCCAGCAGGTAGGCGATCTGCTGGACGGTGGCCAGGTTGCGGCGGATGACGTCGCGGGTCCGGCGCACCACCTGGTCCTGGCGCATGGCGGGTTCGGTGACGTCCTGGAGCACGCCGCCGGCGCTGCGGCCCGGCTCGATGCCGAACAGCGAGGCGGTGAACACGCGGTCATGGCCGCGCACGGTCTGGTTGGCCAGCTCCTCGCCGGTGGCCAGCACATGCCGCAAGCCGTCGGCCAGGAACGGGGCGACGCGGTCGAGGGCGACCCCCTCCAGCCCCGGCTTGGCGTCGTAGGCGGTGATGACGTCGGCGCCGGCCAGGCGGGCGAAACGGCGGTTGCATTCGATGATGCGCAGCTCCTGGTCGACGATGACCACCCCCGAGGGCATGGTCTTGATCAGGGCGTTGGCCTTCTTTTGGGCGAGCTGGCGCATGTACGACACGCACATCGTCGCCTCCGCCTTGCCGGCCAGCAGGGCGGCGGCGAACTCGCGGCAGTTGGCGTAGCCGCAGCCGCCGCAGTTGAGCTCGTCGTCGGCCGTGCGTTTGCCAACCCGGGCCAGCGCCTCGCGCAGTTTGACCTCGTCGGTGCAGGCGGCCGGGGCGGGGGGCGGCGGCGGGTGGTTGAGGGCCAGTTCGACGGCCGGCACCCGGGGAATGGCGGCGGCCGGATAGGCGGCGCCGGCCAGCACGGCGCGGCGCTTGGCGATGGTGCCGTCGCGGGTGCGGGCGCAGGGGCCGTTGACGCAGCCGCCGGCGCAGGCCAGCAGCTCCAGGAACAGCGGGCCGGCCAGGGTGGCGGGGTCGAGGTCGTGCAGGGCGCCCTGGATGGCTTCGACGCCCGACAGCGCCATCAGGTCGCCGGCATGCACCGCGCAGTTGGCGCGGATGCCGGCGATCATGCCGCCGTCCACCGGGTAGAGCACGCCTTCCTCGGCGGGGCCGGGAATGAACGGGGCGTCCGCCGCCGGCGGTTCCTGGGCGGGGTCGATGGTTTCCGCCGCCAGCCAGCGCCGCAGTTCCTTGAAGGTGAGGGCGATGTCCACGAGCTCGGGATGGGCGTCGGCCTCGCATTTCTTGCCGATGCAGGGGCCGATGAAGACCACCCGCAGTTCCGGGCCGTAGCGGTGCTTGAGCAGCCGGGCATGGGCTTGCAGCGGCGAGCACAGCGGCATGACCGCCGCCGCGAGTTTGGGATGATACTTGGCGACCAGTTCGACCACGGTCGGGCAGGCCGGCGACACGAGCAGCCGCGGCTGGGGATCGGCCAGGGCGGCGGCCACGCCGGCCGACACCTCCTGCGCCCCCAAGGCCGTCTCCGAGACGCCCCAAAAGCCGAGCCGTTTCAGGGCCGCGACCAACTGGGCCGCCGCCAGCCCCGGAAATTCCGCCACCCAGGAGGGTGCCAGGGACGCCACCACCCGCGCGCCGCCCGCCAGCAGCTGCCGGGCCGCGGGCACGTCGTCGCGCACCCGCTTGGCGCCGGCCGGGCAGACCTCCACGCAGTGGCCGCAGGCAATGCACAGCTCCGCCATCACCGTGGCGCTGCCGCCGCGCACCTCAATGGCCTTGACCGGGCAGTGGCGGACGCATTTGTAGCAGTCCTGACACTCCGCCTTTTCCGTGTACACCGGGTGCCGTGCGTTCATGCTTGCCTCCGCTGAAACTCTAGCCGCCGGGGCCGGGAAAAACCATGGCGCCGGGGGTGGACCCTGTGGACTCAGTGGACCCGGTGGACGGGGGCGCCCGGTGTCCATCCGGTCCACCAAGGTCCACCGGGTCCATGCTTACGCCCCCGTTGCCGCCGCCAGGGCCGCCTCGATGTGGGCCAGGGCGAGCTCGGCGGTGCAGTGGTCGAAGACTTGGCCGTTGACGGTCACGGCCGGGCCGCGGTCGCAGCGCTCGTGGCAGAAGGCGCCGGTGAGCTCGACGCGCTCCGCCAACCCCCGCTCCTCCAACGCCTTGGTCAGGGCCTGCAGCACCTTTTGCGACCCCCGCAGATGGCAGCTGGTGCCCAGGCAGACGCTGACTTTGACGGGGGCGGCGCCCCGGCCGTGGATCAGCGGCAGGCCGTCGCTTTTGCCGAGCCGGCGGCGGGTCTGGTATTTGGTGTGCAGCAGCTTGTGGGCGCGGGGGCTGCCCGGCTCGCCCAGGTGTTCCTGGTAGAGTTTGGCGATGAACGGGTTGTCCTGGGCGCCGTGCAGCGGCGTGGCGGCCGCCGCGTGGCGGAGGCCGCAGGCGCGCCGGGCGGTCGTTTCCGGGCCGGCCGGCACCGGCTGGCCGGCGCCGCCGATGCAGCCGCCAGGGCAGGCCATGACCTCGATCAGGTCATACTCGCAGGTGCCGGCGCGCACCTCCTTCAGGATGTTCTGGGTCTCGCGCAGGCCGTAGACGATGCCCAGGCGCAGGCGGACCGCGTTGACGGTGACGGTCACTTCGCGGCGCGCTGCGGCGCCCTCGGCGGCGCCATGGTCGGTGGCGGGCGCGGTGCCCCCGGAGAGTTTGGCGGCGGCGTAGCGGAGGACCGCCTCGCTGACGCCGCCCGAGGCGCCGAACAGCAGGCCGGCGCCGCTGGTGCAGGCGAACGGCATGTCGAGCGGCTCGGGAGTGAGGTCGGCAAAACGCACCCCGGCGCCCTGGATCATATGCGCCAGTTCCTGGGTGGTGA
>Ga0265297_10012193_pt1 | contig 10365 bp, 9 predicted proteins | sample Munlanlwell13791_FD_192502 | JGI IMG/M metagenome (GOLD analysis project Ga0265297, IMG submission 192502) | Leachate microbial communities from a municipal landfill in Southern Ontario, Canada - Leachate well 137-91 | ecosystem: Engineered > Solid waste > Landfill > Unclassified | place...
CCTTCATGTTCTTCCTGCCGGTGATGATTTTCCACGCGCCGTTCTTCATGGGCGTGCAGTGGTCGCTGGCGGCGGAGCTCGGCACGTGGGCGCTCTATTTCGTCTGGTGTCCGCTCTGGGACTATTTCTGGTTCGTGCTGAATCCGCACTACGCCGGACGGTTCAGTCGCCGCGAGATCTGGTGGCACGCCAAGAGTCCGTGGGTGTTCGGTCTGTTCCCGCTCGACTATCTGGTCGGGGTGACGGTCTCGCTCGCGTTCGCCACCGCCGCGGCTATGGCGGCGGGTTCGGCTGCGCGATTCGGCGAGCACCTCCTGATGATGGCCGGCTTCGCGGCGTACACGGTGTTGCTGCATCTCGCGGCCCCGCTCTACCGACGCTGGTACGCGGCCATGCGGCGCAGGGATGACCGCGACAAGGCGGGGATATTTCATGGGTAGGGGAGCGATTCGATACCCTTCCGTTCCGATTGGGCGGAGGGGTTTATTATAGGATGGAGGTTTCTCCTCAGCGGAATCCGAAACCGCAGGAGGTGGTATGATGAAGATGATTCCCCACATATGAAAAGATTCGTGCTTATCGCGATGTTTGTCGCCTGGTGCTTGCTACCATGGCCGACTCTTGCAGCCGCACCGCAAGGATCATTAGTGAAGCTGGCATGTCCGGACGGCGCCGATGTCGCCCATCCCTGCAGAGCCGTCTATTTTTACGGCCACGACGGCAAGCGCCACGCTTTCCCGCACGAAAGGATCTACTACACCTGGTACTCTGATTTCTCCGGCGTGCGCGTGATTTCGGCGGACGAGATGGCGGCGCTGCCGCTCGGACGGAACGTCGTGTATCGTCCCGGCTCGAAGCTCGTGAAATTCCTGACCGACCCTAAGACCTACGCGGTCGGGCTCGGCGGCGAGTTGCGTTGGGTCACGTCGGAGTCGGCCGCCACGGCGCTCTATGGTTCGGGATGGAACAAGACGACGGACGACATCCCTGACTCGCTTTATCCTGACTATAGTTTCGGGCTTCAGATCGCTTCAGTCGCCGACTTCTCTCCTCAAGCTGAACTTGCCGCCGCGCCGAGCATCGACGACAATCTGCCGGCAACGCAACGTTCGATCTCGGTCGCGACCTCGCGCGGCACCTTCGCCGTCGAACTGATCAAGCTTCAGGCGAGCCGCTTCCGCATGGTGACCGACGCGGCGGAAGACTCCGATTGTTCGGATGGATGCCTCACCAAGTCGCTCGGTGCTTACGCGCAGGACAACGGCGCGGCCATCGGCATTCACGGGACGTACTTTTGCCCGCCTGATTATGCCGATTGCGCGGCCAAGACCAATTCGTTCCTCTGGCCGTTCTTCGACAGCGTTTCGCGGACGATGTTGAACGCGTCGAGCCTGCCGGTCCATGAAGGGCCGATGCTCACCCTCGGAGCCGACGGCCGTTTCCGGTTCTATCACCGGACCGAGGACTTCGGGTCGGTCTCGGCCTTCGAATCCAGCAACGGCACGACGCTCGAAGCGGCAGTAGCGAACTATCCGTCGCTCATCGAAAGCGGCGCCGTCGTCGTGGACAGCGAGCCGAAACTTGATGAAGGCATGAAGACCGTCAAAGGGACGCGCGGCGGGATCGGCATCGACGACCGTTTCGTGCAACTCGTCATCGCCAAGGCCGCGACGGTCCTTGACCTCACCGATGTCTTCGTCGCGCTCGGCGCCAAGGACGCCATGAATCTCGACGGCGGAGGAAGCGCTGCGCTGCTCTTCGATGGGGAGTATGTCGTAGGCCCCGGTCGCATGTTGCCCAACGCGATTCTTTTCGTGCCGCGCTGAAGGCTGATCGGTTCCTGGCACTTTGGGGATAGGTTTGTTTGGGAGCTGAAAGCTTAAAGCAAAAAGCCCAAAGCTTTCCGCTCTTTGCTTTCAGCTTTGAGCTTACTCACCCGCCCGAATGGCGGCGTTTTTCTAGTATCGTAGGCTGAGGGAAAATTTAATTCTTAGCAAAGACCGCCGGCTATAGCCGGCGGTCTTTGTTAAGAATTACTCAGCTATCTTGCGTCGGTTTCACAGATAATTTCACCATATTCCTCCCTGCAGTTATAGCCGCAAATATAATCAGCTTTATCGTACGTCGTTGCCTTGGCTGCGGCCCAGGATAGGCATTCATCCTTAGTATCGAACTGCGGACCAGCGGCATCTAGGGTCGTTTGGACGGTATTTGGAAGATTATCAAGTCCGCCAACATAAACGAACGCTTGCCATTTTTTAGTCGTTGCACACCCTGCTCCGAGTAAAGTCAGGACACAGAGAGCGATAAATATTTGTCGCATATAATTTGCAAAAATTATTACGTAGAAATTGTAGCATAGATAATTCTAGCGCGGCGATGGATTATGGTTATCGTTTGACGCCCGATAATGTGTCGGTACTAGGTTCCGAGGGGACAGGTGAGATTTTGGGAGTTGTATCTCGGCCGTCGGATTGCGAAGATGGTCTAATGGGGAGTTCCGCGTCGCGCCGTCGAATACGGCGCTTCCTTGTCCGGGGGTCGATTGCGAACCAGTGAGCAATCGACGGGCGACATAGGTCGCTCGGGCTTCGCCGAGCCCTTTATATTCTTGGCGAGGCGAAGCGCCTGGCGCTGCGCCGGCTCGCACCAGTCGACGCTCGACTGCTCGCCGCTCGACGGCGGCTCGCGTCTCGCTTCCACCCGTTCGACTCCCCTCCGACAAGTTATCAAGAAAAGAGACCCTCTGGTGAGGGTTTCTTTTCTTGGTAGCCCAAGGGCTGAGAATTTTTAACGAGATTGTCGCGGATTTAAAGCGGTGGGCGCAGTTCGCGGCTGATTTTGGTGGAGCGATTAAGGCACAGGGAGCCAGCCCCAGACAATCTGGCGACGATCATCCTGCGCCGCAAGAAGCGGCTTAACGACGCCACTTAATCGACGGACTGTGATATAATCGAACCGGAGAATATGCCCATGCAAGCGCTCTCATCGACGCTTCAGCCGACATGCGACTCGATCATACGATCGGCGATTCTTAAGGCGCTCAGGGAGGAACTTGAGCGAGAGCATTGTGAGCACGAGAACTTTCGAATTATCGAAGAATTCAGTGTCGCGCATGGGGCCGCTCGCGTCGACGTCGCCGTCGTTAATGGCTTCATCCACGGTTACGAACTTAAGAGCGACGTGGACACGCTGAATCGACTCCCAAACCAAATGCGGGAATTCAGTGCCGTGATGGACGAGATGACTCTCGTGGTGGGCAAGCACCACCTTCTGGAAGCACTCCATCAAGTACCCGAGTGGTGGGGTATCACCGTCGCTAAGATCTCGCCCGAGGATGGGCGGGTTATATTGCTCAGGCTCCGCGAGTCCAAACAAAACCCGAATCTTCAGCTTCAAAAAGTTGCCGCCCTCCTTTGGAGGGAAGAGGCGTTGGGAATTCTTGAAGAATTCGGGCTCGCTCGCGGCTTTCGGTCGAAGACTCGCGGTATGATTTACGAGCAACTCGCCGCGTTGGTACCCGCGGAAGCCCTTAAGGTACGCATTCGTTCAGTGCTTTGTACTAGGTCAAATCAGCGACTTGCTTAGCGACGCAAGCGAGGTGGTGATTGATTCCCGCCGTCAACCATGTCTCCGGATTTCCCGTCTTGGGGCCATCAATATCTTCCCCCATCGTATAGATATAATCGTCGCCGAAGCTGAAGTCACGACCGTAGTAATCTTCTTTATAGATTTCTTTGCGTGACAAGAGCTGAGCATGCGCAAGATACTGGTTTGCGGGGCCTTTTTTTGTTCCGCGCATGACCAGCCACGTATTTTTTACGGTATACCGGATGCTTTTGCTCGGCAGGAAAAACTGCGCTTGTTCATTGAAGATGGGATGCTGAATCGTATAATCGCCGAAGCTAGGAATTCGCTTGAGACTTCCTGAATTCGTATAGCGAGCCCAGTTGTCCCAGTCAGTTCGAGGACAGTAGTTTTTGTTATCGACCACGCAATTGGTGAGGTCCTTTGGAAAGGCACCTCCAATAATGGTGAGCGACCTCCATTTCTCTAGGTGAGGAAGTAACTGCGACGCGCCAACAATGCTAGGATAGTCGACATCTTCGGCCGTGATGACCTGTAGGTCGATGATGACATCAATTTCGGCGGCAGCGAAGTGTATCTGACTCAAACAGTTATCGATTAGCTGGGAAAGAGTTGCTGGCGCCAACTCTAGGTGCGATCTAGTCAGTCGAAGAGCGATACCGTTACCGTGCTTTTTCCCAAGCACTGATAGTTGACTGAGTTCGTCACTTTCGGACGCCAGGTTAATAACGGGTGTCAGCGCAACTCCGACTGTCGAAGCATGCGAAAGAATTTGTGAAATCGTGTCGATTCTTTGGTGGGAGCTATAGAGCAAACCGGAATCCAAGAATGCCCTGTTGCTACCCCAGTCGTCCGATATTTCTTGCGCCACTTTTTGATACTGCTTGGAAGCACTCTTTTGGATGTCTTTTAATTGTGTCTCAATCGCCCCTCGCTTCTTCGTCGGTCTGGGTGGAATTAATTGAAAGACGGGCGTAATGTCCTTCTTTTGATCAGACGTTAGGGCTCGGAGAGCCCTTCGTTCAGCGCGCTTCCATTTCAGAACCGGTATGTAATGTTTCCGACCAAACGTATTCATATTAGTGATGGAAATATTTTCTAACAGTCGCCTCCTTTATGATTGAGTTGAGGTACGCATAGTTGTTTCCTTCGTATCGCATTTTTCCGGCAACGACTGCGATATGGACACCAAGTTCATGTGCCAGACTTTCGGCCGCGAGACGGGAAGGAATTAACTTCGCAGGACTTTTTTCCCATTTACTCTTAGGGACCAGTGCCTCGCCAGCCATGGCATCAGCTTCGCGTTCACAGTCGCTGGAGTCAGGCGCATCCAAGTCGTCATAAAAAATACTGCAACCCTGATCGGAATGGAGGGCGAGATGCGCCAACTCATGCATCAGGGTGAACCAGAAATTATCTAGTCTATCGTGCCGAAGTGTCAGTCCGATTATGGGATGCTTCTGATTGGCTAATAGAGTTGCGCCATCAAGATACGTCTGAGGAAAGTGGAATTCGATAACAAGAGCAATGCCATATTTCTTCAGAAAGTCCTGAGCCAAAATAGGCCCATCGTTCTCACGACTCAACTGCGCCACCTTTTGCATGAGATTAAGATTCACGACACCCTGTTTATAGGGAGTCGGTTTCATCTCTTTTGCTTTTTTCGTGACGAAAGCTGTCCACGCAAGTAACGCATGCTTATCTACCGGGCGCACAGATCGATAGCTAGTCTTTCGCAGGAGAGCGAGAACCGGTTCCACTGGTCCTGCCGATTTCATAAACGCCTTAAGTGCCTCAATCAGGTTTGCTTTCACCGGTAGAGGCTTCCCGAAGTAGCCGCGACGATTCATTTCTTTAATCGGAAACCGCCCCCACTCAATGTCTTCTTGGCTTCGGAACTGGTCAGCTTCCTGAACAAGAACTTTTGCAGGAATACCAAGCCCGCTCTCAAGTGCACGAATCATTGAAAGAGTAAGGGGGCGCTTGCGCGAAAGGATCTCTGAAACTTTACTACGGCTGCCAATATAGGGAACCAAGTCGACGGGCTTTAATTCCTGCTGCTCCATTCGAAATTGAATCGCATCGATTGGGTCCGGGAGAGTTTCCGGGAATTCGTGACTCTCGTAACTCTGAATTAAGGCAATTAGAACCTCGATTTGCTCGGCGCCCTCCGTGTTTGGTTGCGGATTAGCAAGCACGAGCTGCTCAAGAAGTTTGAGCGCCTCTTCATGATCCTGCCCGTTCTTAATTACTTTGATAGAGATGGACATATCGTTAGACGATTTTCCAAGCATTGTATTCTTGGTGCGTTCCGCATTCTTTGACAATCACCAGTTCGAGGGGGTAGTTCATCAGGACCCAGATGCGGTACTTGCGACCCTTGATGTTGAAGACGACGTTGCCGCCGCCGAGGATGGAGGCCGAGCTGTACATCGCCTTGACCTCATGCGGCGTGCTCCATTTCGCCTTCTCGACCTCGGCGCTCCAGGAGTTGACCGGGGTCGAGACCTCGGAATGCTGCCGCTTGAAGTCTTCCAGCTTGTTTTTGCCTACCAGTTGCACAGGGGACGGCAGTTACATGAGATTATTTTCCCAAATCGGGAACATCTTAGCAAGGATGAAAACGCTGTCAAATCCTGCCTTATTTTCGTATTTGTCCCCAATCATGGTCGACGATGATCTTGTCGCTGGACCGAATGGTGTGGGGAAACAGGCTCGGGCTGTGACCGCCGGAATAATGCCGATCCAGGGTTCGAATCCCCATGTAATTCGGGGTTAGGTCTTGTATTCAAACATCTGATCAGCTTCGCGCTACCCGTTTGTTTGAATAACAAAAGCACCACTTCTATGAGCGGTGCTTTTGTTGGTAGCCCGTTCTTATGGGGAATCTCGCCTCGCGGCGCCGAATGCGCCGCTTCGTTGTCCGGGGTGGCGCCTGGCGCTGCGCCAGCTCGCGCCAGTCGACGCTCGACTGCTCGCCGCTCGACGGCGGCTCGCGTCTCGCTTCCACCCGTTCAATTCCCCTTGGGGCCCCCGACCACAAAAGAGACTGACATTCAAGTCAGTCTCTTTTGTGGTAGCCCCAAGGGGAATTGAACCCCTGTTCCCACATTGAAAGCGTGGTGTCCTAACCGTTAGACGATGGGGCCGCGTTGGCCGGAATCAAGCGGATTCGGTTTCGATATTAGCAAGTTTTAGCCGCTTCGTCAACCGTCATGCTGGGGCCTGGCCCCAGTTAAGCCTGGGCGGGGACACCTCTCGGTGGACAAAGCAGCGGGCGTGATATACTCTGTTTGGCTATGAGGATTCTCGGCATCGAATCATCCTGCGACGATTCGGCGGTCGCCTATCTCGAGATGCAGCGCGGCAAGGTCGCGCGTCTTGAGCATGTCGTCGCGTCGCAGGCCATCCACCAGAAGTACGGCGGCGTGGTGCCGGAGATCGCGGCGCGCGAGCATTCGGCCAAGATGCCGCTCATCCTGGATATCTTGGCGGAGAAGGTCACGGGCAAAGCCGACGGCCGGGCGCTCGGGGAGGTGACAGACGCGGTCGCGGCGACTGGCGGGCCGGGACTCGTGACATCGCTTCGGGTCGGGCTCGATACCGGTCGCGCGCTCGCGGCAGCCTGGGGCAAGCCGTTCTACGCGGTCAATCACATCTCGGGACATGTGTACGCGAATTGGTTGCCGATTGAAGGTGAGAAGGAGAGGAGGGGAGGAGGGGAGAAGATTTTTCCGGCGATTGCGCTGGTGGTGTCGGGCGGACATACGGAATTGCTGTTGATGAAGGATCACGGGAAGTACAAACTGCTGGGCGCGACGTTGGACGACGCGGCCGGCGAGGCGTTCGACAAGACCGCCAAGCTGATGGGACTCGGATACCCGGGCGGCCCGGCGATCTCACGGCTCGCCAAGGACGGCAATCCGCTGACGTATGATTTCCCGCGTCCGCTGCTGCATTCGGACGACCTGCGCTTCTCGTTCTCTGGGCTGAAGACGGCGGTCAGATATTTCCTGCGCGACAATGCGGCGCGGATCGGCGAGCCGAAGTTCATGTCTGACGTTGCCGCATCGGTCGAACGGGCAATCGTCGACGTGCTTGTCGCCAAGACGGTGCGAGCGGCGGAGGAGAATGAAGTGCGTTCGGTCCTGCTCTCGGGCGGTGTGGCCGCGAATCCTGAACTCCGGCGCTCGCTTGAGGCCGCGCTCGCGGAGCGCGTGCCCGGCGTCAGGTTCTCCATGCCGGCGATCCCATTCTGCATGGACAACGCGGCGATGATAGCGATGGCCGGGTACTATCAGACGAAGTCGAAGGGACCGAACGACTGGAGCGAGACGGAAGCGGATCCGTTGTGGGAACTAGGTAGATAGCGAGAGAAGCGAGAGAAGGGACAGAAGCGGGAGAAGAATGTCTTCTGCTCCTTCCTTGCCCTCCGAAGCTTTTGCGAAGGAGAGTGTCCCTTCTTTCACTACTGCCTCTCAAAGTATGATCATCACCATCAAAACAATCGCCGAGATGAAGGAATACGCCGCCAAAATAGCGGGCGGTCTTAAGGGTGGAGACATCATCGGCCTCGTCGGCGAGCTCGGCGCAGGCAAGACGACGTTCACGCAATTCCTGGCCGAGGCGCTCGGCGTCGCGAAGGACATCAAGAGTCCGACGTTCATCATCTTCCGCGAGTACGGCACCGGGCCGGACGCGTCGGCGCACGGCATCCTCAAGCTGGTTCACGCCGACGCCTACCGCATCGAAGACGAGGACGAGCTTTGGTCCATCGGTTTCGACGACATCATCACCGAGCCGGACACGGTCACGGTCATCGAGTGGGCTGACAAATTGCCTTCCATTCATGATTATCCGACCTATCGCGAACTGCGGTTCGGTTTCGGCGGCGGGGAGGAGCGGATCATCACCGAAGGCTGAAAGGTTGCCTGAAATTCCACGTTCGGTAAGATGGTAGCCGGCATCAAGACGCCGGTTTTCTGACACAGAAACGGAGGGCACATTGAGACTGCCGATTTCAGTACTTTCGATCGTGCTGGTCACGGTCGCGATCCCCGCAACGGCGGAGCAGCAGCCCGCGGGCGATGACAGTGCGGCGTTCCTTACGCCGCGCGGCTGGGACGCCAAGGCCGTCATCCCGGACGCAGCGAGCAGGAAGGTCCGCGGCATCCGCGAATGGGATGACCTGCGGTCGCAGAAAGCGCTTCGCATCACGAACGGCCAGCGGGACGTCATCTTGTCTGCGGCGGACGATTACCAGGTTCCGGCGGGGCTGCTTGCCGGACTCTGGACCGCTGAGACCGGGCGGCTCTCCAAGAACTGGCTACGACGCGACTGGTATCGCGCGAAGTTCATGCCCCGATACGGAAGCGCCTGCGCGCGGCATTACGGCATCGTCAAATGCCGCGATAACTGGGCGGCGCTGCGGCGGATCTGCGCGCAACAGCGCGACGGTCAGCCTATCTGCGATCCGGATAGGGTCTTCACTTCGTTCGCCATTGCCATGGGGCCGATGCAGCACCTCGCGCGGCGTTGGTCGCCATCGGACGACACGTGGGGGGATCACGTCGTCGATTATGACGGCGACGGCGTCTACGATCCGCACCTGCTCCCGGACGCGATGGCCTCGGCGGCGCGCCACGTGCGTTTCGACTACGAGGCGGCGCTCGCTTCCGGCCAGTCGGACGCCGGAGCTTGGCGGTCGGCGATCGCCGGCTATCTCGGTTCGCCGAACCCGCGTTACATGAAGACCGCCACGCGTTACTGGCTGCGCTGGTGCGCGGTCACAGGATATTGCCGCAGATGAGCGGACGCCGGACCTCGATGAGGGCCGGTTTTTTCTAACTTAAAGCCCTAAGTAGAAAGCTGAAAGTAGAAAGCAAATTTGAATAATGCTTTAAGCCCCGCCTTTGTATCTCATCAAAGAGGGCGAGCGACGTGACGGGGTTCCCTGCCTGCCCTGTCTGCTGGCAGGTGGCAGTCAGGCGCCAAGGATGAGGCTTTAGGCTTTCAGCTTTTCGCTTTGAGCTTTCGGCTTCTCGGAGCCTTGACAAAAGCGCTCGTTTAGGCTATATTTAGCCGTTTCGGGGAACCGGAACGCGTTCCATATACAAGGAGGATACGTGCACTATCTGCTTGGTCTCGCATTCATAACGGTCATCGTCGGTGCAGCTGTACAGCCGTGGCATGCCGAACAGGCGCAGGCGCGCGGAGAGGAGCCGCAGACCATCATCGACGCGATGGTCGAGGCGCGGCGCGACAGCATCAGAGCTATGGAAGGGAATCGCGCGCGCCGGGAGAAGGCGCGGCAGAGAAGGCGCAACGGACGTCCGTCCGGCATGCCGGCCGCCATCTTCGACTTCAGGCATCTGGGGTCGCAGAACGCGAACGGCGTCAGCGACGCGCATCGGAACATCCTGATGAGCGTCGCGGATGCGAAGGGCGTGCCGGCCGGCATCCTCTACGGCATCTGGACGAACGAGTCCAGACGTTTGCCGGGAGGGTGGTCGGAGCGCTGGTCGACCGCGAGTTCGCTCGTCGCCTCGGACAGCCCGTGCCGCCGCTGGCTTCGCGCCCGCGGTCGCAATGCCGGACAATGCGACGTCTGGTTCCAGTCGTTGCGCCGAGTCTGCGCGCAGAGGCGGAGTGACGGCAGGCAGGTCTGCGACATCGGGACGGTGCGCGTGTCGGTCACCTTCGACATGGGGCCGATGCAGCACAACGCGTCGTCCCTGTGCCGTCGGCGTTCAGGCGGTGAGTATCGCTGGGGTCCGC
>Ga0265297_10012195_pt1 | contig 10364 bp, 11 predicted proteins | sample Munlanlwell13791_FD_192502 | JGI IMG/M metagenome (GOLD analysis project Ga0265297, IMG submission 192502) | Leachate microbial communities from a municipal landfill in Southern Ontario, Canada - Leachate well 137-91 | ecosystem: Engineered > Solid waste > Landfill > Unclassified | place...
TTGTGGTAAATTAATTCTTTATTTTTAATTTTTGTTTTAATTTTTTTCTCTGATATAAACAAAAAAATCGGCAGAGATATTATTGAAAGATATATTTCCAGAACAACAATTAAAACCGCATTAATAAGGCATACAGCTATGGATTTAGTTAATAATTCGTTCTTTTTTTTATAAATATAAGAAGAGAGATGAAAAACGTAATTGAGCCATCTTTCGATCATTTTAAATATCATTAAATTTTTAATAAGTTTTTTATATTTGTTACTATTTCACTAAGATCAACGGACGTTTTAATGAAATAACCGTTAGCTCCAAGAGCCATGGCTTTTTTTACATCTTTTTCCTGACCGAGATTAGAAAGCACCATAATTGGGATTTTTGCGGTTTCAGGATTGCTTCTTATTTTATGAATAAATTCAAAACCGTCCATTCCCGGCATCACAAGGTCAAGGATTATAAGATCGGGTTGAATTTTAGAGGCATCGGAAAGCCCTGTAGAACCATCATATGCAGAAAAAACTTCGTAACCGCTTTTCAGAATTTCAATATTAAGAGCCTTAGAAAGGATTTTTTCATCTTCAACAATTAAAATTTTCATTTTTATGGTTTTTATTTGTTTCTAACATATATTTTAGTTCTATATTTTGTAAAAGTCAATTAACTGGAAGTAAACAACGGAATAGTCAATGCACTTTAAAATTTAGCTAAATTCCGGAATTATTTGCATTGTAATAGAAATATGGTATAATTTCTTTGAAATCTTTAATAAATTTATATGGATTCACCTGATTCTCGCAATTACGATAAATTTCTGCTTACACCGAACCTTGTAGAAAGGCTAAGTTCACAAAAAAGAAAGGTTTTAGGCGATATTCAGAAGTTAAACTTTAATAATGGCATTAAAGATGAAGCCGACAGAAGGATAGTTGAGTTAGCATTCACTTTTGTTGAGAACCCTACGGAAAATTTACAGGAAATTATGAGTTATACTACCGCTGTTGCACAGGTGCTCGCAGGATATATGCAGATAGAGGATGCTCCGGGTGATCTTGATGCGTTGCAGGGAGATGAAGCTCCTGCCGAGATTGATGCATTGCATGGATATCTTTTGGCTATGCAGTGTCTTAATAGAATAAGTTTTATTGAAAATGAAATTGAAAAAGGAAATATTAATACTCCGGAAATTCAGCAGGCAATAAATAGAGCATTTGAATGGGCCTCAATTATATCCAGAGGTTATAAAGACCATGCATATTTGCTGGATGCTGTAAATGAGCTTAAGGATAGGCTTAACAGCTTTAAAAATTGATCACTTAGTTGTTTTGGAATGTAATTTACGCCTGCGCAGAAGATGCGGGATATTTATAAGCGGAAGAACTGAAAGTATCGATAAAAATGCAAAAGTTGAAACGCTTATATACAGCCCGGTATAAAAATCCTGCGGCCGGTAAATAAAGTTAACTTGATGTTTTCCTGCTGGCACAAAAATACCGCGTGTAAATCCGTTGGTCTTATAAATCTCGGTTTCTTTATTATCAATTAAAGCTTTCCATCCCGGATAAAAAGTGTCATTAACAACAAGAAAGCCGTTTTTTTCGCTTTCCGTATTCATGCTGATATTCTGAGCACCATAATCGATTTCGGAAATTTTAAGTGGAGTTAAATAAAGAGGAGCAATGTCGGTATCTTTGCTTTGAAGAGTAGCGTCCTTTTTTATATTAAAAGAATCCGACAAAATCGTGTTTTTTGCCTCCTCAAGGGAACGAACATAAAAAATTCTCTCCGGGCTGTAGATTCTTTGAGTATAATTTGTGTTTTTATATAAAATAAAATCCGGAGAAGCCTCAAATTTTTTAAATCCGCTATTTTGAATAAAATTTTGTTTTTCCGACCCGCCGTTTTTAGGGAAAACATAATATTTTAAATTATATAGGGAAAACAGTTTAATATTGTCAAAAATATATGAAGTTTTCTCAAAAAACAGATATCCGTAAGTGAACATATCCTTATAATCCTTTAAAACAAGCGGATTATAGCCATGTATGTATTCAAATCCATAAATAAAATTAGTATTGGCCGCAATAGAAGAAGACGTGAGAACGCGGGCTTCTCCAAAAGAAATATTGTCTTCTTTAATATTTTTTTTGAGGGTATCAACGTTTTGGGTAAATAAAACATCGTTAACGGTTTTATCCGATATATATGGCAGCGAACGAATTGTATAAAAACCCAAATCAACAACAAGCAGCAACGAAAGCACAATTACAGCTATATTTATCCATTTTTTCCCTTTGTTTAAAAGCCAGTTGATTATAAAAACAAAAGAAATTACCATCGCAAAATTTAAAATGACACCGTATCTGCCGGGGGATCTAATATTCCCGTATAAAGGAATTTGGTTTATATACTGATAAAGTGGATTGTTTTCACCCAGCATAAGAAAAACGGAAATAAAAACAAGTATGAAAGCCCACAAAATAAAATGTTTAAAAGTTGATTTTGCTTTAATAAGTAAAAGTATCAGCGGAAGTGAAATTATAGGCAGCAAACCTCCGTATAAAGAATAGTCGATATTATCGGGCTTCCATGAAGTTAAAGCGCTAATAATGTCGGAAAAACCCATGGACCCCTCATAAAAATGCTTTAATTCGAGAGCGGAACGCCCGGACTGCTGAAGTAAATTTAAAAACGGAAGCAACTGAACTGAGGATAAAATAACTCCCAGTATTATCATCAGTAAAAATCCTAAAAGAATTTTAAATTTTCTGTGAAATATTAAATGAGAAAAAACAAAAGAGCCGCTTATAAGAAGAAAATATCCTATTGATGCCGGATGGCCTGCGAAAATCATAAAACAAAAAACAAGGCTCCCCAAAAAAATCCAGATGATTTTAAATTGTTTTGTAAATTTAAGAAGTATAAAAAGAAACAAAGGCACTAGCGCCAATATTTCGGCCATATTAATAAAAGGAATTTTTCTCATTACGGCAGCTGAGAAAGCAAATGCAAAAGCTCCGATAAAGGCTGACGGTCTTTTTAGCCCTTCTTCTCTAAGAAAAAGATACATTCCGACCTGCGCAATAATAAGATGAAAAATTATAAGAAAATTATATGATTGCAAAAAATGATCAAAAAACAAAAAAGAAATAATATTGGGAAGATAAAACGCTCCCACCTGAATGTCGGCAAGCAGAGGAAATCCCATCATCAAATATGGATTCCATAAAGGCAGCTGGCCTTGGCTGATATAGTTAAATAAAAGAATTTTATTCGGGAGATTTTGCACCAGATCGTCGCCCATATCTCCTATAAAACCGCCGAAAAACAGGTGTCTGCCGAAAAACAGGAATGGAATAATTATTATTGCCGCAATCCAAATCCAGTTAAGTCTCTTATTAAGCATGAAAATATACTATTTTATAATTCAGCATGAGTATACTATAAAAGATTTTCTTTTCAATTATTGCTTTCATTTAATCAAAAGTTGCTTATTATATAACAGAAATTAACGACCATTTATGAATCTGGGGTCACGTCTTAAAGTATTTTCCACTTTCTTTAAATATAGTGTTGTAGGAGTTTCCGGTACGGTTTTGGACCTTGCGGTTTTATTTGCACTGGTTGAATATGCTCGTTTGGATGTCCTTTTTGCCGCCACGATATCTTTTCTTGCGGCTGTAATAAATAATTATACCTGGAATAAATTATGGACTTTTAAAGACAAATCCAAAAACATACGCAAACAATTTATTAAGTTTTTAATTGTTTCAATCATCGGTCTTTTGCTGACTATCCTTTTTATGTATTTATTTGTGAATTTACTTTCTGTTTGGTATATGTTCGCAAAAGCGCTCACATCCGTTGTTGTATTAACTTGGAATTTTCTTGGCAATAAATATTGGACTTTTCAGATTAAAGAAAGGGAAATTCCGTTTTATGAAAACTTTTTATATGATCTGTCGGTTGTAATACCCGCCTATAATGAAGAAAACCGCATAGAAAATACATTAATTGAAGTTTTTGATTATTTTGATAAAAGTAAAATCAATGCCGAAGTTATTGTTGTAAGCGACGGAAGCATTGATAGAACAGCCGAAATTGTTAATAATTTAAAAAAAATTAAATCAAATATTAATTTAATAAATTTAAAGACGAATTTCGGAAAAGGTTATGCAGTAAAACAGGGGATAGAAAAGGCAAAAGGCAGATTGGTTTTGTTTATGGACGCGGATAACTCAACACGCATTTCCGAATTGGATAAACTATTAAAATTTATTGATAAAAACGATTTTGTATTAGGATCAAGATACCTGAAAGAAAGTTTAATTCGAATAAAGCAAAGCAGGTTTAGAATTATACTCAGCCGTATAGGAAATTACCTGATAAGGCTTTTTTTAATCAGCGGAGTTCGTGACAGCCAGTGCGGGTTTAAACTGTTCAAAAACAATATTGCTCAGCAGATATTTTCACGCCAGAAAGTTAAACGTTTTGCTTTTGATATGGAGCTTTTGGTTGTTGCACAGAGCCTTGGATATGCCTTTAAGGAAGTGCCGATAGAATGGACGAATTCCAAAGAAAGCAGGTTCAGAGCAATAAAAGATTCTTTCTTAACTCTTAAAGATTTAATTTATATTAAATTGAATTTATGGAGCGGCAGATATAAATAATTTATCCCGGGTTTAATCGGTAATTTTTTATTGAACGTTCGACTTTATAAAACCATCTCCAGAAAGTTAAAAAGATATCCGATTATCATTATTCCGATTCCGACGATTCCAAAGAAGGTAAAGAGCAGTTTAAAACTCATTACGCGTTTTAGAATTATGCCTTCGGGCAGTGAAAGCCCGGCAATCGCCATCATAAAGGCCAGAGAGGTTCCAAGGGGCACACCGTTAGCCGTAATACTGAATATCAAAGGCACAATTGTTGAGCAGCCTGCGTAAATCGGGATGCCAACCAATACCGCAATAGGAACGGAAAGAATGTTGTATTTGCCAATAAATTCCGAAAAGAACTCAGCCGGGACATAGCCGTGGATAACCGCGCCGATGGCGACCCCGAATAATACATAAATAAACATTTTTTTAGTTGTTCTAAATCCGGAATTCAACGCGAATTTAATTTTTTCAATAAATTTTTTCGGCATTATTTTTGATTCAATATCCTTTCCGTCTTCATTTATAATTATTTCTCTATCGAGTTTTAATGCACCCAAAATCAATCCACCAACAACACCCAGCAGAATACCTGAAATTGCATAAAGAGCAGCAAGGTGCCATCCGAAAAGACCCCCCATTATCACGAAAGCAACTTCATTAACCAAAGGAGAAGTGATAATAAATGAGAAAGCGATTCCCACAGGCAATTTTGCCTTCAAAAAACCAATAAATATCGGAATTGATGAGCACGAACAAAACGGCGTTATTGCGCCAAAAAGAGCGGCTGCAAAATTGCCGATTCCAAAGCGCGATTTAGCCATTAAATCTTTGAGCTTGTCAGCCTGAAGAAAAGTGCGGATAAATCCGATTCCGCTGACAACCGCAAAAATTAAAAAAGTAATTTTTAAACTGTCGTAAATAAAAAAGTTCAGTGCAGATGCCAAACTTCCCTGCTGCAGCTGAAACAAATTATAGGTAATTAAATCGGCAATATATTGAAACATAAATATTTTGTTAGTATTTTTTTTATATACCTATAAAAAGATTATGCAAATAAAAATATTCTTTACATAATTTAAATAAATACTTTCTGTAGAGATTTTGTGTGGCATAATCTTTTCACGCAAAAAAAATAAATATATTCCGAAATGAATTCCGAAACTGATGCAACAAGACAAGAATCTCCTTTTAATAACGTAAATACCGACAGAGTACTGTTAGTAATGATGGACCTTTTAAACGATGGAGCAATTGCTGATAAAGATGCAAAAAAAATTATTAATCTTTATGCAAATGAAGGTGCCGCCGGTATAAACATTAAAGGCTTTTTTCCTTTAACCAATGAGGATGAAAAAAAAATGAATAAAGAATGTGAGACCGCATCGGAAAAATTATTATGGATGCTAAATAATGGAAAAATTTTATCGCATGACGCAAAAAGGCTGATGGAATTATATTTTGGAAATCTTGAAGCAAAGCCTTCAGTTAAACAAAATTCTCCTGAACTCCCGACGGTCCCGGATCAGAGTACAATAGTGGTTTTTCGCGACAAAACAAGAAGACGCGTTACATACACATTAGATTCTTATAATGGCAAAACCCCCGAATTTAAACCTCTGCGTCCCATCAGCGCTAAAGCTATTCCAAAAAAAACTGAAGATAAACAATGAGGATTGACAGATTAAACAAATTATGACAATATTAGAGGCAACTTGTAAAAATATTGTTTTAATTTATATCTGATGGCTGCAAAAAGTGAACAAATTAAGCTTTACGATCAACCTGAACAACCCGTGGTAAAACGTGAACGTGCACCACTTGTTAAACAAAAAAAATTAACCCGACAGGGCGAACGTGATTTAGAAGCTGCTGAAAAACCGGATATAGAAAAACTTAAAATAATAGCTGAACATCAGGCCAGGGAAAGAGCCAGACTTGAGTTGAATGCCTATGCGGATAAATGGGGTTATTTGATTTCCAATGAACTTTCTGACGGCACACTTGCTCCGCAAGATCTATATGACTTGTTTAAAAAATGGAATTATAAATGCGTAGATACTAAGGAGGCTGAAGGAGATGAGATAGAAAATCTTGCAAATAATGTTGAAGATGCAATTAAAACAAAGGAAATACATTGGCAACGTTTTCAGGTGCTTTATAATTGTGCATGGGTAATTGAAGATATTACAAAACGAATTAAAAGCGGAAAAACTTCATTAGGGAAAGTATTAAGTTTGATTGGTATTAACATAGGAATAACACATGAAACACCTCTTGAAGTTGCCATTAAAAGACTTAGAGAAGTTTTAATAGAAGATAAAATTTTACATGTTGAACAGGTAATGAGTTTTGTCAGTTATCATAACATGAAGGTTGATATTGACGGTAAGAATGGCGAAAAATATGTTTACGGAAAGGGCAGTTATGGACAGATTGAAGAAATTTGGCAGGATTTAAAACTCGATTTTGAAAAAGTTCATCTGCCGTTTGTTTTTGTTAATGATGAAGTTGTTCTGGAAGACGGCTCAAAGGGTATTGTTGAAAGTATAAATAATCCATTAGAAATACGACTTAGAAGAAATGGAATCCGAAAAAGAATCGGAAATTGTATTAAAATAAAGCTGGAAGACGGTAATATAAAAAAAGTTTCTCCAAAAGACATAAAATCAAGAAAATTTCAGGAATGCGATACTTAGCAATAAATACAGCATCTTTTTTAAGCCAGATTGCTCTTGTAGATAAAGAGAGAATTTTAGGCGAAAAAAAATGGAAATCGGAGAATAATGAATCGGAGATGCTGATGCCAGAGATTCAGAAACTATTAGAAGAGAATGGTTTAAAATTTGAGGATATTGAAAAAGTTGTTGTAATAACCGGCCCGGGTCCGTTTACCCCTTTAAGGGTCAGCATAGCATTAGTTAATGCCCTTGCTTACGGTCTGAATAAGCCTGTTATTGGGATATCGGCTATAGAATACTGGAAACTTTTATTTAAAGGTGAATTTGTTATAAATGCGGGCGGGAACAGAGTTTATTACAATGGTGAAATTATTGATTTTGATGATTTATTAAAGTTGGATTTTAAAATTAAAGAAATTTCCGGAGAAATTAAAGAAGAACAGGTTCAAAAACTAAATGAATCCGGATTTAAATGGATTAATCAGGAAGCTTTAACTTCTTTTGGAAATATTATTTTGGATTTAGCAAAAAAAGGTTTTGAAGGGTATGATGAAAAAGAAATTGTAGCACCTTTGTATTTTTCCGCACCGCAGATTACTAAAAGCACAAAATCATATAAATAAATATGGCTTTATACATTGTTTCAACACCAATAGGCAATCTTGAAGATATAACTTTAAGAGCAATAAATACTCTTAAAAATGTTGATTTTATTGCAGCGGAGGATACAAGGCATTCGATTATTCTGCTAAACAAATACGAAATAAGAAAACCTCTTTTAAGCTTCCACTCTCACAGCGGAATGATGAAAATTGAAAAAATAATTGAAGGTTTGAAGGAAGGAAAATCATGCGCTCTTATAACGGATGCGGGAACTCCGGGTATTTCAGATCCCGCATATTCACTGGTAAAAGCGGCAATTGAGCAAAACATTCAGGTGATTCCAATACCGGGTCCCGCAGCATTTTTAACTGCGATTGTAGCTACAGGTCTTCCTATGAATGAATTTGTATATTTGGGGTTTTTGCCGTTAAAAAAAGGCAGACAGACTCTTTTAATTTCCCTTAAAGAAGAGGAAAAAACGGTTGTTTTTTATGAATCGCCCCACAGAATTAAAAAAACGCTTTCTCAACTTAAAGAATTTCTCGGAGGAGAAAGAAGAATAGTTATAGGCAGAGAACTTACAAAAATTCATGAAGAGTTTTTTAGAGGCACAATCGAAGAAGCTGTCCTTCATTTTGGAAATAAAGAACCCAAAGGTGAATTTACAGTTGTACTTGGAGGAAGCCGTTTTTTCTGATATAAATTTAATGTTTATTAATAATTAGATATATGAAATTTAAAACAGCATTAAAAGGTTTTACACTTGTTGAACTTCTAATTGTTGTTGGTATTATTGTTGTTCTTTTTGGAGGCGTAATAATCTCGTCTTATGTTTTTAGAAACCAAATTTCATTTAACTCAGCTGTAAGCAACCTTAAAAGTATTACAGACGAGGCAAAGAATTCGGCTTTATCAACGCTTTCTTATCCTGACAGAGCAGATAAAGACGGTGACGGAAAGGGTTGTGGAATAGAGGTTGATACAAAATCCCCCGAGTGCGATAAAATTCTGCCAAACGGTTATATTATTAATGTTGATTCAAGCGGCGATACGGTAAAAGTTTCATTATATGCTGATGTTATGGAGTCTACAATAAATGCTCTTGATACGGACAAAGATATTCTTATAAGAACTTTGGAGCTTCCTGAGGATATAAATATATCTTCACAGACAAGCACGCTGACGGGTACGGTTTTAAATTTATCAGATGTATTTTCTGTTTTATATTCTTCACCCAACGGCGAGTTTTTAGTGCTTGGAGGAACACCGGATGCAGCCACAAAAGACAGCCTGCAGATGCATTTAACACAGGTGGACTCCAAGGGCACGGTAACAAGAGCTAAATATCTTTATATCCAGAATTTAAACAACACTGCTCAAATTACAGACGACAGAATGATAAGGGCGGCTTCATAATTTATTTATAAAAATGCCAACAGATCAAAATGAAATAAAGGAAAAACTCTATGCCCTTGCTGAAGCTTCGTCGGCGCTAAAAACACTTTCCGAAGAAGAAAGAACCGAGCGTATGGATGCAATGATGGGTGCGACTACTGAGCAAATGTTGAAGCTTATAAAAATCTTTGAAGATGAAAATTTGCGCATTAAAAACATAGATGTTGATTTTGAGGGCAGCGTGCAACAGATAAATCAGTTTATTGCGGAAACAAAAATTGAAAAGAAAAATAATGAAAGAAAAGAAAGAATTGAAAAAGAAAACATACTTAAAGCCGATGATGATAAATACGCTGAAGATATTATAAAAAAACTTGATGAAATTGTTTAAATTATTTTAAAAAGCGCTGCTACCGAAATTAAGTAACAGCGCGTTTTTATATTTTTTATCGTTTATTGAGCGGCAAGAGCAACAAGTTTAGCAAGTTCAGCTCTTGTTATATATCTGTTTGGTTCAAATTTACCGTCTATTCCTTCCACCCATCCGAGCATTTCGGCTTTATAGACATATCCGGCAAACCAGTCGGAAGATTCAACATCGGAAAATGGAGAAGTCTCAACCGTAGGCTCTTCAAATCCTTTGCTGGATAAAAGGATTTTTAATGCTTCAGCACGCGTTATGTCTCTTGCAGGAAATAAATACCCGTTGTCGCCCTGTATAACCCCAAGAACGTAAGCTTTTGTTACAACGCCGCAGAACCAGTCTCCGTCTTTTAAGTCCGGGAAAATGGAACTGTCGCATTCAAGAGGCTGGAATCCAAGCCCCACAAGCACCATCTTAACGGCTTCGGACCTAAGTATTGGTTCGTCAGGTTCAAAATTTCCATCTCTTCCTTCTACAACGCCGTCATTATATAACTGTGTAACATAGTCTTTTGCCCAGTGGTCTTCTATATCCGAAAAAGCTGTTTCAGTAGAAGCCTCGGGTGTTGTAGTTGTGCCGTCTCCTTTAATTAAAGTAACCGTATTT
>Ga0265297_10012196_pt1 | contig 10363 bp, 11 predicted proteins | sample Munlanlwell13791_FD_192502 | JGI IMG/M metagenome (GOLD analysis project Ga0265297, IMG submission 192502) | Leachate microbial communities from a municipal landfill in Southern Ontario, Canada - Leachate well 137-91 | ecosystem: Engineered > Solid waste > Landfill > Unclassified | place...
AAAGCTTGAAGGCGCGAACGGTGACCGACTGAAACTTGACCATGCCGATTTTGGCGGCAACATCAGGATCGTCGAGACTGATGGAATTCTGTTTGACGACGCGCACGTCGGGACAATCCAGCGCCTGTAAAATCCGCCGGAAGTCTTCCCAATACAAAGCGCCGCCCAGGCATTCGCCCAGCAAAACCGGGTCTTGGCGCAACGCGGGCGGGATACGGCGGTCGGCGAAGACATCGGAAAAATACAGTTCGCCGCCCGGTTTCAGCACCCGGAATATTTCCGCCAGCACCCGAGGTTTTTCCGGCGACAGGTTGATCACGCAATTGGACACCACCACGTCGATGCTGTTGTCGTCGATACCGATAGCCGCCAGGTTTTCGATATGGCCGTGCAGGAATTCGACATTGGCGTAGCCGAAGCGCTCGGCATGCCAGTCGCGATGACGCACCGCGACTTCCAGTTGCTCCGGCGTCATGTCGACGCCGATCACCCGACCGGTAGGGCCGACCAGTTTCGACAACAAATAGCAGTCGCGCCCGGAACCGCAGCCCAAATCCAGCACGGTCTTGCCGGTTAACACCGGCGGCAGCGGCGAGCCGCAGCCGTAAAAGCGTTCCAGCACTTCCGGGTGCAAACCAGCCAGCAAGGCTTTCAAGTAACCGGGCATTGCGTCGATACTGCAACAGGCGCTGGTTTTCAAGTCGTTGCTGGATTGCAGTACCTGACCGTAATAATGGCGGACGGATTCATTGATTTCGATACTGGTGGTCGTCATATTATTCTCTCGTGTTTCAGGTTAAAAACGGGCACTAACGGCGTAAATAACGGCTGAGCATAATGCCGCGCAAGGTAGCGTTAGCAGCCAGGATAATGCAATCAAGGCGATTATATCGTTATTTGCCTTGCCGCCGGTCAGGCCGATACCGAACAAGGCGCCGACCGAAACATGGGTAGTGGACACCGGCATACCCAGTTTACTGGCAAAAATCACCAGTAATGCGGTGGTCAGATTGGCTGATAGACCTTGGGCCGGGGTAATCGGGGTGATTTTATGGCTCATGGTTTCCGCCACGCGCCGGGCGTTGAAGAGTCCGCCCAACAGCATCGCCATAGCAATCACGACAATGATCCATTGCAAACTAAAACCGGGCGCGAGCAACAATAATGCCGCCATTTTAGGCGTGTCGTTGAGGCCGCGGGCAAAACATACCGCCCCGGCACTGCAAAAATGCAGGCTGTCGAGTATGCGCCGAGCGTCAAAACCCAATACGACGCCAAGGTCACGCTCGGCACAAACCGTTTGCGGGGCTACGATGAGTGCGGACGATGAATCAACCGATAATGCCATTGCTGCATTGGAGGAATCAGCAAGCACAAGGCTGTCAGGTTTCTCCACGCATAAGCATAAGGGTTGGTTAAACACAGACAGTTTATGTTGAAGCCGATACAGCAGCGCCGCCAGTAACAGCGCGACAAGCGGACTTAATAGCAGAGGTAAGACGAAATTGTTTAGCAACGGCGCAGGATTCATCTCGCCCGCTGTTGCCAACAGCGTACTGCCCACCATCGCACCCAACAAGGCGTGCGTGGTTGAAATCGGGAAACCGAAGCGCGTCGCCAGAATTACCGTCATCCCCGCGCCACCGGCTACCGCAATCATGAACGGCAGCGATTGAACGAGCGCATCAGGCGCCAGGCCCTTGCCGGAGAATTTGACCATCAGGGTCTGCGCCAGAAACACTGCGCAAACCGAACCGGCCAGCGTCGTCAGCGTTGCCCAGCTTAAAGCCAGCCGGTAATTCGCCGTGCCGCTGCCGAATAAGGTCGCGACACCTTTAAAGTTGTCGTTGGCGCCGTTGGCATAGGCCAGAAAACACACGGTAATGAATAAGACGCTTGTAATCATTGCTGTTCTCCTTTGTCGGTCTACGATATTACTCGTAAGTCGTCAGGAGAACGATAAACCTTACAAAAAATATTCAGGCCGTGGGGCAATAATAGGCGTAATGGTTAATTAAAAACTGATGTTACGCACTGCCGATTACAGCTGCGAAAAGATAGACCACAGAGGAGTATCCGCCGTAGGGCGTGCCGTGCGCGCCTTGGTGTCTAAGGCGCGCACGGCACGCCCTACCCACTGTCGGCTCATCTGCACGACCATTCAATTAGGACACGTTATCTATTACCAAACCACCTTTTTGCGTAATGCGTAACATCAATTAATAAGACGGCGGAAGAATCGGCTCGATGCCCTCAAACTCCGCCTCAGGATGATGTTTTATTATCAATTTCCTAATGGCCTCTATGCGGTCCTTGGGAATATCAATCAGAACCAGAAGTTCGCCCCGTTCGATGGCTTCTTCAAACTGCCTTAACCTTGAATTGCCGGAATTCATTCCCGCCAGCCCCCCCATCAGAGAGCCGATGGTTGCGCCTGCCATAATAATCCCCAAAAGCGGCCCGCCCGCAATGGCAAACCCCGCAAAGCGCAAACCGATTAAGCCGGCCAACAATCCCGTGGAGCCGCCTAATGCAACACCTCGTTCAACTGCGGGCAGAAAGTCGGTTTTTATCGAGATCCCGGCCTCGGGCAGTCCTTCAAGCGGCGTGTCCCTTTTCGCCAGGATATGAATATGGCGATCTTCTATGCCCTCAGCCTGAAGCTCTTCGACGATTTTATGGGTGATAGCTATATTGGGAACTAAAAAATAGATTCTTCTCATGGCGTTCTCCTCTTTTGATGATATTCACATTGACGATGAAGTCCAATGAGAGGTTATGTTAATTTGCCGACTATGGATTTTCGGGTAAACCGATACCAGCATAATAGATTGATTTCATTGCGTTTCAATAAGTTAAACTACGTATTTGCTTCGACTCATTGATAGTATATTCTCAGTATCCCGCTACCGCTCTCGATCTAAACATTTTTGCCGACTCCATAATATTGCTTAATAGAACACTTGAGGAGGGTAGCCTTGAAATCGATAACCGGCTTGTTTATGACCCGATGGTTTTTTGTTTTCGTCTGGCTCTCAACCTTTGGCTTGAGCTCGATTACGTTCGCCGGAACAGCACCCGCTTTGCCGACCAAAGCCGATGAATCTGCCGATATTGAGGTGTTCGTGCAACAGGGTTGCCCGCACTGCGCTGACGCGGAGGCTTTTTTACAGATTCTAAAACGCGAACAGCCCACGCTCAGCATCATTATTCATGACGTCATTCAGGAACCATCGGCACTGGAACGATTACAGATCATCGCCAGGAATCAGGGCATAAAGGCAGTAAGAGTGCCTGCTTTTCAGGTGGGCGGACAGTTAATCTTCGGTTATTCAAAAGAGGCAGGCACCGATCAGCTTATCCGTAACGCGCTCACTAAAGTCCAAACACCCAAAATCCAGGACAGTTCGGGCAGTTGCGAAATACAGGGAGCCTTGCCCTGTGAGGCGGCGCAAGACGTCGTTTTTCTCGGTCGCAGGCTGTCGTTGGACGAACTGGGTTTACCCCTGTTCACACTGGCAATGGGTCTGTTGGACGGCTTCAACCCCTGCTCACTCTGGGTATTAATGCTGATGATCTCGTTGCTCGCGTCGATGAACGACCGGATACGGATGTTCGCCATCGCCGGTACCTTCGTCGCCGTGGAAGGCCTGGTTTATTTCATTTTCATGGCGGCCTGGCTCAACCTGTTCCTGCTGATCGGTCTATCCCGACTTTCGGAAATCATCATTGCCGCCATCGCCTTGCTGGCCGGACTGATTAATCTCAAGGATTTCCGGTTTTACGGCCAAGGCGTGTCATTATCGATTCCGGATACTGCCAAACCCGGCATTTATGCCCGTATTCGGCAAATTCTCCAGGCAAAGAACCTTGGAGGCGCGCTGATCGGGGCGGTACTGCTGGCTATTTTGGTACAGATTGTCGAATTCATGTGTACTTCGGGTTTTCCGGCGCTGTACACGCGGATTCTGACGCTGAAACAGCTAAGCTCGATGAGCTATTACGGCTATTTGCTGCTGTACAACTTGGCCTATATGTTCGATGACATTGTTATTTTAGCCATTGGCATCATCACGCTGAGTCAACGACGGCTTCAGGAAAAGGAAGGCCGCTGGCTCAAATTAATCAGCGGCTTGACGATGATGGGAATTGGCCTGTATTTACTATTAAAACCTGTCTGACACATTTCATAGAGCGAGGCCGACCCTTGAACAGCAAACCGATAATCCCCCACTGGGAACATTTTGAACACGATGCGGACATCGGCATACGCGGCATTGCACCCACGCTTGAGCAGGCCTTCGAACAAGCCGCGGTCGCCATGACGGCGGTGGTCACCCCTCTTGAGCTGGTTTCGGCATCAAAAGTCGTCTGCATTTATTGCGAAGCGCCCGACAGCGAACTGCTCTTAGTCAGCTGGCTCAATGAACTGATTTATGAAATGTCTGCACACGGCTTGCTGTTCAATCGCTATGAGGTCGTTATCGATAACGGCACATTATCGGCGACCGCCTTTGGCGAAGCCGTTGACCGGCAAAAACACCAACCCGCCGTGGAAATCAAGGGCGCTACTTTTACCGAGCTGCGTGTCTATCAACAAGCCGATGACGCGTGGGTTGCCCAATGCGTTGTCGACGTTTAGAGGAGCGATTCAATGGATACCCGTCAATTTATACAACGTGACGAAACCTGCTGGGAAATAAAACCTTACGGGAACATGCGCGTTCCGGCGATTATTTATGCCGACGCACAATTGCTGGAGGATATGGACCAGAAAGTTTACGAGCAGCTCACCAATGTCGCGACCTTGCCGGGTATTGTCGAAGCGGCTTACGCGATGCCCGACGCACACTGGGGTTACGGTTTTCCGATCGGCGGCGTCGCCGCTTTCGATCCTGATCAAGGCGGTGTGGTCTCGGCAGGCGGTGTCGGTTTCGATATTTCCTGCGGTGTGCGCACTTTGCATACCGGCCTTAATATCGCCGAGTTGCAGCCGCACAAACAGGCGCTGGCCGATGCGTTATACCGCACCGTTCCCGCAGGTCTCGGCAGTAGGGGCCGTATCCATTTGAATCATGAAACTATGCACGGCATGCTGACCGGCGGCGCAAAATGGGCGCTCGAACAGGGTTATGGCGAAGCGCAGGATCTGGAACGCATTGAAGAACACGGCTGCATGGCCGGTGCTGAAGCACACTATGTTTCTCCCCGAGCCAGGGAAAGGCAAAAAGATGAAATGGGCACTCTGGGTTCCGGCAATCATTACCTGGAAGTGCAGCGGGTCGCGGAGATTTTCGACCAAGCTGTCGCCAAGACTTTCGGCTTGCACGTCGATGATGTGGTGATCACTATTCATTGCGGCTCCCGAGGCCTGGGTCACCAGATCGGCACCGAATTCCTGAAAGAAATGGCGATGTCGGCGGCCCAATACCAGATCGTGTTGCCGGACCGCGAACTGGCCTGTGCGCCGCTAAACTCACCTTTAGGGAAAAAATATCTGGGCGCGATGCGGGCGGGCATCAACTGCGCACTGGCCAACCGCCAGATTATCACCCATCTGACTCGGCAGGCTGTCGCGACGGTATTTCCAGGCATCCATCTCGGCCTGCTCTACGATGTCTCGCACAACACCTGCAAGCTGGAACATCACATGATTGACGGCCAAAAGAAAGCCCTGTACGTGCATCGCAAAGGCGCGACCCGTGCTTTCGGCCCCGGCCATCCCGATTTGCCGGACGTATTCAAAAAGACCGGCCAACCGGTGCTGATCGGCGGTTCCATGGGTACCAGTTCTTATGTGCTGTGCGGCACCCAAGAGAGCGAACAGCGCGCATTCAGCTCGGCCTGTCATGGCGCGGGGCGGGCGATGAGCCGCACCCAGGCCAGTAAGCAATGGCAAGGCAGAACGCTGATCGAAGAACTGGCCGAGCGAGGCATTATTATTCGCAGCCCGTCGATGCGCGGTGTCGCCGAAGAAGCTCCCTCAGCGTATAAAGATGTCAGTGCGGTGGTGGATATTGCCGACCGTGCAGGACTGGCCCGAAAAGTCGCCAGACTGGAGCCGGTGATTTGTATAAAAGGCTAAAGGCCAGGGCTAATGGGTGCCTTATTTTGCGAGTCTGCATCTAAGCAACCCGTCATCCCGGCAGGGAATGCCGGGATCCAGTAGCCATGGATGGCAAACTTCGAGCTATCCATGAGCATAGACAGCGGCATCCCCTGTCTGAATCCGGGCTGAGTATAAGCCAGTGATTTCCATCGGCACCAGCGGCTGGAGCTACCCACACTGGCAAGACCGTTTTTACACCGGCATGACCCGAAAAGACTGGCTTAAATTCTACGCAGAACGCTTTTCTGCGGTGGAAGTTAACGGCACTTTTTATCGTCTGCAAAGCCCCGCCACTTTTGAAAAATGGTTTAATGAAACCCCGCCAACCTTCAGGTTCGCAATAAAGGCCAATCGCTACTTAACGCATAACAAGAAACTGCTCGATCCGGAAGCATCAATACTGATCGAGAAAAACCACGCCGAAGCGCTGAGGGAAAAACTCGCCGTGGTGTTGTGGCAACTCCCCGGCCTGTTGAAAAAGGATTCGGCCCGGCTGCAAGGCTTTATCGACGCCCTGCAACAATGGTCTGAAACGCGCCACAGCATAGAATTCCGGCACCCATCCTGGTTCGATGATGAAACAGCGGATTGCCTGGCTCAAGCCAATATTGCCGTTTGCCTGTCGGACGCCGAAGCATGGCCGATGTGGGATCGCGTCACCTCAAACCTGGTTTATATCCGCCTGCATGGACATGCACGAACCTACGCCTCATCCTACAGCAACCCCGAACTGGCCTATTGGGCCGAGCGCCTCGCCCTGTGGTCGAAGCAGGGTAAGGACGTGCATGTTTATTTCGATAATGACGCCGAATGCGCCGCGCCTTTTAATGCCTTGGCCTTGCTGGCGATATTGAAAATTTCATAGGATAGTAGCGCTATAGTTATCCAAATAAACTTTGTAGGGTACGCTGCGCGTACCTTTATTTAAATTTCGTGGCGATTAAAATGGTACGCACAGCGTACCCTACATGGCTAACCTGGTTTATATCCGCTTGCATGGACATGCACGAACTTACGCCTCGTCCTATAGCAAACCCGAACTGGCCTATTGGGCCGAGCGCATTGCCCAATGGAATAAACAGGGTAAGGACGTACATGTTTATTTCGACAATGACGCCGAATGCGCCGCGCCTTTTAATGCCTTAGCCTTGCTGGCGATGTTGGAAATTTCGCAGGGTTTCTCGTTCCCACGCGTTGCGTGGGAACGTAGTAACACGCTGCGCCGAATGAAATGACATCGTAGGAGCGGGCCGCGCCCACAATATTTGAGCAGCAATGCAGAGCAGAGTTATAGCCCATTCATAGCGGGCATGGCCCGCTCCTACAACGCTTAACTTAATAACAGCGCCGCAGCATGTGGGAACGAGAAAACCGTGAGCCCTGATATATAGGTCGTCAACGCTCAACCTGTTCACTATGGTGATCGAATACACGGCTTAAAGCGGTATTGGATTGTGCAGGTTTATCGAGAGCGGCAAGAAAAGCTTGAAAATCTGCCGGATCTAAAGTGATCGATTCATGCGCCTGAATCACTTGTTCCGCTGAAGCCAAGGCATGAGAAAGTATAAATTCTGAAACGCTGACATGCGCGTAAGCAGCCGCTTTATTAAGCATTTGTCTGGAGTGGTTATCGCATCGTATGTTGAGACGATTTTCTTTGACGGTTGTTGCACTCATTGGGAATCTCCTAAACCAATAAATTAGATTGTGCGCCGTTTGTACAGACATTGAAAATTCGTATTGATCCCTGGGGAAAGTAGACTGAGTAAAATGCAATGCAACCCAGCGTCGACGGTCTTAAAGCTGGGTTTCGCGTTGCTCTACCCAGCCTACGGCACTGAATGTGTGATTGAAAGACCTGACCCCATGCTTTTTCGCATTTTTGCTCGAATTGATGGAGAACATGAAGTACGCCCGGCTCTCCACCGACTTTGTTGTGCGAGGATTCCCACCGCCGTACCAGTATAGTTTTTCATCATGAGGGCGAACCCAGTAAACTTGCTCACCGAACGGACCGAGCCAAGACTCGCAGACTTCTGTTTGAAGAATGCCTGGTACATCAAGCTCACATGGGCCCATGCATACCAAAGGGATTGCCTTTGGATTAGAAGGATTAAATTGTGCCCTTGCGTTAACCTGAAGTTGCTGCGAAACAAACCAGTTTTTTTCGAAAGATGCATCGACGAATAAGCCTAAATCGTTATTGCATTTTTCACATACGTCTCTGGTTTTGAGTTCATCCGGTGCAAGCGCTCCGCCAAGGCATTGTGGAATAACATGCTCTAAACTGAAATCTTCATCAGTTTTTTCTTTTCGGCAGTAAATGCAAGTGTGCATAAAAACCTAACGTGGAGCTAAGGGGCTGCGTGCTTCTACGCAGTCCCGCTTGAGCGTAGGGTTATGCATTGATATACGGAACCAGCAACTCACCGACTTGTGTAACGCTGCACTTGGCTTGGTGTTCTGCAATAAGATGGGCCTCGATGAGCCTTCCACTAATGAGTTCATTTATTGAATGACGAACTCGGCTGATTACATTGGAGTCGCTAATTCCTTTGGAATTTGCGTAAGCCTGAGTAAATTCCATTAACCAATCAGATGTAATCTTGCCTCCGTTTGCTGAGTAGCCTCCGAGATAAATTAACGGCCACGAATTTCGGTCTGACAGAATAGTTAACGCTTGTGGTGTGAGCTGTTCAATTTGGGATAACGCGTACTTGTGTTGCTCAAACAGACGTGCGAAGCTGTTGTTTACCATGTAATTGAGAGCTGACGATAAGTGGTCAGCAAGCTCCACATCTGGCGGAGTGTCGTCAAGGATATGAAGGATTTTGTTAAACAGCGTATTTCCTTGAGCATTCGTAAGAAATTTTTTAATTTGGGTCAGCGCTTCGTTATTCCTATCGTTTTGTTCAAAGTACTGCGCTAGCAGGTACTCCTTTTTTGCCTGCTTCAAGTCCTCGTCAACGGACTCATTCCAATTGATGATCTCACTTACGATTTCACCGATCTTAAAAAGACCAAGCGCCTTGTCGCGAATAAATTTTTTCGTGTGATTTGCAGTTATCTCAGATTCAACATCGTCAGGTAGTTTTACATCATCAATCCGAGCATCCAATGTCTTTTGCTGAGCATTGAAGTAGTGCTCAGGATGTCCAATGATCTCCCTTTTGATTAATTCCCCTTTTGACATGTCATATCTCCGATTTGAAATGCATAACGTAAAGCTAACCGGGCGCGGCGCGGGAAGCTGAAAAATAAAACCGCATTATAACCGCGCTCCGGTTGAGCGCCATGTTAGAGAGCGGCTTTTCATGCAAAGGAGCCAGAGTAATGTAGTGTTATGCCAGCTACCAAAACGACAAAAGCCACTATGGCGACAAACTCGCGGTTGTGTGGCTGTGACTGGGGCGGTGGATAGCGTCCCAATGTAAGTGAGCGAAGAACAACCCAGCCCGGCCAATAGAAAACACCAACAAACAAGACCTCGACGACAAACTGCGCAATGGCACGAACAACAAATTCAGCGATTGCATCAAATGCCATGGATTCAGTTCTCTAACGTAGAAATAACGGGGCGCGGTGTAGAGAATGAAGATTAAGCATAGATTATGTCCGCGTTCCCGTTGATTGTTATGTTAGGTTTGTTATGCAAAAGAACACTGCTTTAAAAGGCAATGTAAGGCCAGCGGGTTTCCCCGCTGGATTTAAAACTAGCTTGGGAAGAGCGTGAGCAGGAATACGATAATTTGTATTACCTGCTGGTAGCTCAACTTAAGCTTTATAGTCAGTTCAAACATGGCATAAACCTAGTTTGCGCTGGCTTGCAAGCCAACTTGTTAAAGGTTGGCATTTGTAAAGCGCCGTGCCGGGCGCTTGCTCTTGGCTTACCGCGAATGGCCTTGAGCGGCAGCTTGTCCTTTTCAAGCTTGCCGCGGCCTATGGCGAGAATGTCGTTCTCGGCAACAGTCACAGGGCTTGTAGGGACGCACCTTAAGCCGTGCAGTTACACGGCAGCTTGGGTTACTAGCCCAAGTACGTTACATGCCAATTGCTTTGCGATGGGCTATGTATTGAAACCTAACGTTAAATAAACACCTTTTAATGTGTATATTAAATTTAAATTGCCAGGGTACAGCGGTGTATAACGCCACCCCGAAAATCCGTTAGACCAGATGCTATAACAATAGCAATATTGATAGCAACCTCTATTATGCAAAATGAAAATACACCGCAATAGAATGACGAGATCGG
>Ga0265297_10012197_pt1 | contig 10362 bp, 22 predicted proteins | sample Munlanlwell13791_FD_192502 | JGI IMG/M metagenome (GOLD analysis project Ga0265297, IMG submission 192502) | Leachate microbial communities from a municipal landfill in Southern Ontario, Canada - Leachate well 137-91 | ecosystem: Engineered > Solid waste > Landfill > Unclassified | place...
AACACTTTTCGTACAGAAAAACGATAACAGGTTGTAAATCAGGGTGATAATGTTTTTAGGATTCTTGTCCCGATGGCGGGGATAACAGATGCCAGATGCCGGTCATTTTTTCAATGGGGTATGGGGTGTACATATACACATATCTAAATACAAACATTTGACATAATAATAACTATAAGACTGAATGCTACATTGACTATCAATGAGTTACGTTTTTCAGGTAAATGTTCAGTCCAATATTGCCAGATTGGACAATAATATCCATCCACCTGACAGACTGTCAAAAGAGCTGAATTGCCTGAATTAGGCTGTTATAGACCATTACAGACACTATCTTGCAATGCTGGTATATTAGTACATTCAGGGATTGATAGCCTTAAATAGCCTTATTTTCCTGATGTTTTGGGATGAATGGACCGGCAAATGACCTGGATCGGATGGGAATGTGAGCAGAAAACGAAAAAAACTTGAGAGGGCGCTTCCATTTCAGTTGTTTCAGCCTGTTTTGAATGTTTCAAGACCTTTGTTTCTGATTGGTCTTGTTTGCCTTAATGTGATTGACTGTTTGCCTTACTTGAAACAGTAAACCCTGCCATATAGGGATAGACAGGGTTAAGCACTTATAGCGATGAGTATGTCACTCTTGTTCTTAGTCTGGCGGTTCTGTATCGGGTAACTGAAGATTGATGTTAATTGATCCTTTGTGTTCGATCTCTGTTACTTGCTTGTCTATGTAGCCATACTTGGACTTGAGTAGGAATATAGATGCCGTTTCCTTTACCTTCCCTGATAACATAGCTTTGGTCAGGTTCGCTTCACAGATTGACAAGACGTTTTTTATGAGTTGTGAGACGGTTTTATTGTCCTTAAACTTTACTTTCAGGTATTCGTATTGGTCTATTGTGATCCTGGTATCAAGCACATGGATCAACAAATAACATTCATCTTGCTTTGCTTTTTCGCAAAGTTCTGTAAATAAGGCAATTACATCAGATTCCGGCCACTTCTCAGCATTCTTGTTACCTTTCAATCCGTCATACATGGCAGTCAATATTAATAGTAGCAAAGATACAAAGGATGAAGTTATCCTACAATAGGGGACAAAAAAGCCGGATCATTGTCCGGCCTTGTATGGAAAAGATTAGCCAATTATTTTACGGATAGTTTTCCATGTTCTCCGGGTGACTGATCGGTTTAGTTTTAAGTTCGTTGCATTTACAGAGCCACTGTCAAGAGTTATAATCAACCAACCTTCAGATTCGAGTTGTTTTTTAGTTTTCATGACTTTTGGTTTCATTTTACATATCCTCCCAGTCAATTAGTTCGTATTCATCCACAGGAACGGCCCAAACATCTTCATTCTGGTAAATGATAAACTGTTTTCCGTTGTCATTAGTCAGTTTACAGTTTCCAGTCAGATAATCCCATGAATCACAATAAAACTCATTATCCGGGCTTTTCAAGTCTGATAATGTTTCTTCGACCCTGCTATCATCAGGCCAAAGTATGTATTTTTCGTATGCTTCAACGAAAACCTGCGGGATATAGATACCATGTGCGCTGTTGACCAATAGTTCAGCATGGCTGTCAGCAAAAGATATTTTCTTTTTCATCTTTGTTCTGGTTTATAGTTGAATAGGAATAGACGTTATTTCGTAAACCTCAATCCAATCGGTTTGAAACCAGGGTTTACTGTTGTGGCTTATATCGCTGTTCCAAAATGAATGCAGAAACCCGATTACGGTAGGGTTGTTATTCGGGCCTATGTATATTTTTCTTCTCTTGTTTGGCATTTTTCCATACCGATCGATAATAGCATTCCTACATTCCTCAATGGTTTCAAATTCATCATTCACAATGTTAAACATAGTGGATTCATCTCTTGTCGAATTTCGCCCGGTTTCCGTAATTCTTAATTTATAGCTTTTCATCTTTGTAGTTTTTGATTCGTTTTTTACTTTCCTCATACACTTGTTCGCTAAATTTTGTCTTGTCTATCTTTGCACGTTTTTCGTAACTTTCAATAAAAAGGCAAAGTTCAATATATTCCTCTTCAGTCATATTAGTCCATCCCGCAATAAGTGTGCATCCTGATCCCGTTCTGGCTTAATATCTGGCAGCCAGAGTACATTCTCATCTCATCTGTCCAATTAGCGACAAGCTCAGCCCATGCTTTTTTTATTGATCTTGAGGTTCTGTTGAATCCCTTGGTATCATTATACTTATCATCCAAGTCGTAACAGTCAAGCGATTTGCCATTTATAATAAATTCAGCGTGTTCATTCTTTAAGACTGTCGGCAGGGTTGCAACTTCTTTTTTGCTGGTCTGAAATTGTTTCTGTTTCGGGAATAACTGATGAAGTTCATCAATTGTTAATAAATCCCATGTGACTGATTTAACGGCCAAGTTAATGAACCGTTTAACTCCCACTGAAGGATTAGGGTAATAATAATTAACATACTGTTGAGCAGACAAAGGAACGTAATTTTGAACAGGTCCATTTTCGCCACCGCTAAAAAACATAAAACAATATTTCCGGTTCGGGATGTCTAAAATAGTTATTCCATCGTTATTGTCGCCCAAGTCAATAAAGTTACGATACATTTCCGGCTTGGTTCTGTCACCATCAGAACATTTGAGTAATGGTACAACATAATGATAGCCCGATCCTTTTTCTCCTTCGTGATATTTATTATCTATCATTAGCAACCATTGCATAAACTCATGCAGTTCTGCTGTTGTCGGAAATTCATAGTCAACCTTAATCGGGCTATATTCAATGTCTGCCATTTCCATCACTTTACCGGCCATGAATAAAGCCGACCGACCATATAACCATTGATGATGATAAGATAAAATTGTCGTTTCCTTTGTTCCAAACATTATTTTGTCCTGTTCTGTTTTTACATTGCGGTTCTTAACTGCAATATAAATCTGATGTCTTTGTCCCATCTTTGCTAATTTAATGATTTTTAATAACTTATGCAACTTTTTACCGCAAATTTTGTGAGTTGTAGGAAAACTGGTAATCAGTCAGGCTATCCTCAAGAAAAAATAGTCTGATCTCATTCAGTTCCTTTCTGGTTCTCGGATTTTCTCCCAACACATTGGTTAAACCGGCCTTTACATTCCGGTTTACTTTCCTTGTCTTTGTCGTTTGTTTTGTTTTCATGGTGTTAATTGTGGTTTGTTATGTATAATATGTGATTGACGATCATTCCCCAATCGCATGACCGTTTCACGATTTTGTGTTGCTGGTTCACACTTGTAATAATTCCAGCAGCCAAAAAATATACATTATTTTCAATGTATGCTGTGAATAATGTTATTGATCCGGTCCGACTGACTGCTTGGATGTTAGACAATGTTTTCTCATCTGGCTTGAGTTTTTCCATTTTTGCTTTAATTTCCTGTGCTTTCATGGTCTTTAGTTTTTAGTTTTCTTGATTAATATACCTATTGTCAAAAATAGTGGCCCTGAAATTAACAGGATCAGGGCAAAAATTAGTTGAGGGTTCATAGTTCTGATTTTTTAGAATGTAAAAAACCTGTTGCCGTTAATTGAAAAAAACCGAAACCAGATAGCTGTATCATTTTTCACATCTTCCAGAGTTCCATTGGTTGAAACATGAACACCAATATTAAAACCATCAAAGTTAAATACTGATACCGTTCTTGTCATGGAGTTATTGACAGAATTAACGTCAATTTCAATCATTTGGCGAATGCCAGTAAATGATAGTCCTAATCTGTTTTGTAGGTTGAGAAGATTGAGTGTTTTCATCTTTTTTTGTCTTTGTTCGCCACAAAGTTACATTCAATTCAAACCTGAATTATATGATTTTTGTCATGTTTTTCAAGTTTTTTACATGGAGGGGCTAATATGGAATTGGTCTAAATAAGAATAACGTTATGTTTGTCAGTCAATCAGTTCTATGACATTTTGTCAATCCGGTGAACATGGTTAGCAGACCGGATGAAAAACCTGGATTGATCTATAAAGGCGGGAAACGATATATATTTACCTGCATGGCGCAGGGAACGTATATATTGATCTGTCGCACAACGATTTATGGACGTATATATTGTCCGATTGCGCACGCCCATCAATTTCATGGATATATTGATCGCTTCTCCTGCACGGAACTTCAAAACGTAAATATTGGCTGTTTTAGCCGTTTTAAGACACTTTCTTTTTCAGACGGTATCTTGTACCACTTCGACCCTAAAAGTCGTCAGAATGGAAGATTTGACGTATTTTCAGGGTGTTCTTCATCTGCCCTGCTTCTGTCAATGTCAGAAATCCCCCGATTCAGACCTTTTTCGTTCGAGTTCTGGCCGTCTTTCTTTCCGATAAACCGAATGGAATCAGCCACAATTTCAGATATAAACCTTTTATTCCCGTCCTTGTCGTCATAACTCCGGTTCGTAATCTTCCCTTCGATATAGAGTTCCTTCCCCTTGACAACCCACTTTTCAACAAGTTCGGCAAGCTGTCGCCATACCACAATGTTGTGCCATTCGGTATTCGTCACTGTTTCGCCTGACTTGTTTTTGTAACTTTCAGATGTTGCAAGCGTAAATTTTGCAACCGTTGTACCCCCTTCGAGGTGTTGGACTTCAGGGTCTTTACCCACGTTTCCGATTAAAATAGCTTTATTGACTGACATAATTAGTTATTTGAATTGTTACTTTATCCTTCGTTCCTTTTCTTGAAATGATCCCTATTCTTCTGACTACCTTGATCCCGTCTTTTGGGAACAGACAATCTTCGATCATTTTGAGCATAGCCACAGCATTACTGCAATCCAAAGGCTTTGACTGGAACTCGAAAAGATAGTCTACTTCACAAGGTTCGGTGAACTTCTCCTTGACCTGACTGCGGATGATCAACTTGTAAATGTCCTTGATCCGTTTGCGTTCTGACCAGTGTGTTCCTGAATACCAGTCGTTAAGTGAAATCTTCGGTAATCCCTTGATTGTAATTGTCATTGTCTTGTTTTAGTTTCTCTTTTACCTCTCGAAAGTAGTCAAAATAAACCTTTTCCGCTTCAGTCATATCGCTATATGCTTTATTATGAATGACATAATGCAGTTTTTGGCTGATCGCTACCAGGTTCTCTGCCTGAAAAACATACCATCTGGGGCATTGCGCCCTTGACCAGATGTGATGGATTTCAGTTAATGGTCCTCCGATGTCGCTGAAGATTCCGTTTTCACGGCATTCGGCAAAGATGATTGCGCTGATGGTCTTGTATTCCTTTTCGATTACTTTTCGCTTGTCACGAAGCGATAGGGATTCAAAATCTGATCGTGTTATTGCCATTCTGTTATTCCTTTCGATTTCATGTATTCCTCCGGTGTCTGAACCGGGATGCCTTCTTCGCCTAAAAACCGTATCAGCAAATCTATCAGTTCGCTCACCTCCTCTTTTGACGCATTGGCGCAACTTTTCACATCCCAATAAGGCTGACCGTCAACCTTTGAAAACTTCTGTTCGACAAAGTTCAGGTACATTTTCAGTTGGTCCCGACATTCTTCATCCGTCCACTCGTTACCGACAGATTTAGCCCATTCATAGACCCGTTTCCAAACCTCCGCATGAAGATAACCCAGTTGCGAAGTTGTCCGGTATTTGAACGGGTTTTTAATCTCAACCTCAAGTTCAACCGCCAAAACTTCAGGCCGAGTAAAAACTTCGACCGCTTCAGCAGTCAGTTTCGACCAATCCTGTGGGATCAATTTCCAAGTACCGGAAACTCTCTTTAGGGTCAATATGGAACGGATTTTCTTCATCTGCATTCTTCGTAAACCCGCTTAACCCGTTCTCCAAATTCCCTATCTTGCATCAGGGTATTATGTACCCGATTCCACGAAGCTAAGGCATTTACACGGCTCTGAAAACATACCGCCCCGGCTTGCGTGTGGTTATAGCCAAAGTTGTCTATCAGTACCGCTATCAGGATTTGACGGTATTTCGGGTAATCATCACCCCGGTAACGATCTTTAACCCATGTTCGGCTCTCTAATCGGAAAACCTTATTGATCTTCCTGATTACAATTTCTTCTGGCGCAGTCGGAATCCCCGGACGGGAATAGGCGGACATATCGGTCATAACTTCCCGATCCCTTCGTTAATCAACTCCGTCAACTTCTTGGGGGTCATAAACTTAACCTTCCCTTTCATGTACCGTGACCACAATAGGGTCTGACCTATTTCCAATGCCCGGCTTAGATCACAGGGTCGTTTGCCAAGTTCGACCAGTTTAATCCTGATCTGCTTTTCGATTACTTCATATTCATTCATGGCTTTTAATAAATTTCCGTTAAAATGCGTCACGCTGGCTTCCTCCAAGATAGCTTTGATACTCCTCGGTTGCTTCTGGAATACTGGATTCATCGTAAAAATTTGTAAAGGTTTCGTCGGTCAATAGGTTGTATAGTTTCGGTGCTTTACCGTTGCGGTCTTTTTCTTTCTGAATGATAACCCTTCGATCTTCGGGGTTCTTCATCCGTTCCTCTCCGATCATGCCCGGACGGGTGATAAAGAATACCTTGTCGGCATCCTGTTCAATATCCCCGCTCTCTCGAAGATCGGACAGGCGGTGAAGTATCGTATTCCTTGCTTCGCTATCTCTGTTCAGTTGAGCCAGTAGTACCAGAGGGATACCTACCTGCATGGCAAAAGCCTTAAGGGCATGGCATACTTCTCCGATGGCCTCGGCACGCTTGACCATCGGATTGACCCGCATCAGTCCCAAATAGTCAATCACCACCAGTTGGCAATCTTTTAACAACCGCACATTTGACCGGATGTAATCAATGTCGTTACCATTGTCGAACAGGTGGATCTTCCAGTTGCTGATCTTCCCGGCACCGGCCTCATAATCGTTGTACGCCCGGATCATCCGCTTGGCCAGTTCGGTCACACGCATCTCCATCGAGAAGTAGGCCACCTTAGCACCGGACTCACACGCCATCCTTGTCAGGGCAAGGGCAAAGGCCGTTTTTCCCATGCCCGGACGCCCGGCAATAACGATCAGTTCACCCGGACGCAGTCCCCTTGTTTCGGTATTGATCCTACCGGATGGGGTGGGTATACCGATCATCCCGATGGTATTTTTCTCGGTGAACAGTTCGTCAAGGGCTTGTTCGAGTATCTCGGTTATCCCCTGCTCGGTTCCGATCACCTGTTCCTCCTGAAGCACGGAAAGGGTCTTGATCAGGGCTGAAATCCTTTCCCCCGGATCATCGGTTACGGGTACCTCGGACCCGGTTATCCGGTTGAACTGTTCCCGGACGTAATCGGTTTTTAGTTCCTGAACATAGGAAAGTACGTTACAGGTCTGCGCTATCCCATTGGTCAGCGTAGCGATCTCATGCGCTGTCCAACGCTTTTTATCGGCTTTTTTATAGACCGTTATCGCATCAATCGGCTCTGAACGCTTGTAAAATCCCTGCATCAGTTCAAACAAATAACGGTTCTTGTCGGTGAAATATTCCGGTTTCAGTAGCGGAAAGACAAGATCATGGATCGAATTGTCCAGTAGGATTGAGCCGAGGATTATGCGCTGGATCATTGTACGGTTATCTTTTTTAGGTATTCAGCTTCAGCGTCCTTTTCGGGTTTCTTTGAAAACTTCTTATCGTTGGTTTTCCATGTCGCTATCCGGCTCGCAAAATAAAACTGCTTCTCTTTTTCCCATCGACATTTTTTATCTCCGGGGTTGTGGTCAGTCCAATAAGCAAGAAAGGTTTTTAGTTGGTCTGGAGTCAAACCGTGATTCATTGAAGATACTTTTTCTGTAAATTTTAAGATTCTATCTTCTATTGTATCTTCATTTCTATTTATATTTCCCATATGATTATCATATGATTTTGATATGATTTCCGTATCATCTTCTTTTTTAGTCTTTCCTCTTTTATTATTACCTCTTGATTCACAATACTTTTTCCTCTTTTCAATCTCTTCTTTTAACCTATGCTGAAAAAACTTACCCTCATCATCTTTATCAAACTTTGACCATATACTTTTATCATATGATTTTGATATGAACATCATTTGTTCTTCAGTTAATGAACCGTGTTGATGTTGAGCGCAAAGTAACCTGATATATTTTCCTGTCTGTTCATCGGTAAAAAACATTGTTCCACTTAAAAAATCAGAAGGATAAAAAAGGAAAGCAGGGTCTTTACTCATCGCAATTTCCTCCAAAACAAAACATCACCGGATGGGTTGAGGGGTATTGCGTTACCCGGTCTGTCGCTTAGTGCAGTCCGCCCGATCCGATGATGCTGTTGTAATTTCATTTTACGCAATTTTTATACTCATCCCAAAGATAGGTATTATTTCAATACGTTGTTACAGCCTGTTAATAATTTCGTACGCATACTCCGGTCGCCCGTAAATCCCCGTTCGTTTCTGGTCGGTCTTGAAAAGTTTAGCTTCCTGAATCAGGTTGCTCATCGGAAACCGTTGAGGTGTTTCCCCTCCAAAGCGGACAAGGTGAAACGTACCTTTTTCGTTCCGGTAGTGGTCTGTCGAAAGCCGTGTGATTGCCCTACGGATTGAAGTAATCGGGACACGAAAATCAGGGTACAACTTCATGACTTCTGAAGCGGTCAGGTCAGGGTATTTGCGGAAGATCTCAAGGATGATCTGCTCCTGGGTTCGTGCCTTAACCTCAAATAAGGTAGGGTCAGGCTCTTGCGTTGTGTTGAAGTAAGAGTTCATTTCAGTAGGTTTTTATAGAATGTGACTAACTCCCAAAACTGCTCTAATCGGGATTGAAGTCTTTCGATCATTTCTTCATCCCTGACAACCCGGTAAACGTATAGTTGCTTGTTTTCAGGGAATAACGGGCAGTAAGAAATCCAATCCACCCAATCCAGTTCAGCAAGCCATATTTGACCCGTAATCTGCCACTTGTACTTTGTATCAAACCCGCCCTTTTCCAAGATGTTAAAGTGGGTGTTGTACTTGACAGACTTAATTTCGATTCCCCCGTTTTCAATCAGTCCGTCCGGTGAAGCAGCAAACCTTTGACAGTCGCTTACAAATATCCCTGCATCTTCAACAGGTAACATTCGTTGTTCAGCATACAGTTGACGGGCAACGGGTTCTAAATTATTTCCCTGTTGCATCCATTCGTTCGTATAGGTTTCAACTTGCTTTCCTGTTTCAGATTCAATAGCGATACGCTGTGCGTACTGAATAGCCGGATCGCCAAACGCCTTACCTTCGTTCGCCATGATTGTACCGAAATTAGACGCTGTTGCCTTGCCTAATCGAAGCGCAAACCATTCTTCTGATCCTTGTTCGATGTCATGCCATTGAATCATCTTTCAGGTTTTTTCGGGTTTCATCAGACAAGAAATAGACCTTTTCAATATCTTCGATGGTCTTACCATCTTTTAAGGCTTTAACTGCATTCTGCCACTTGGCAGTCATGGTGCGTTCCAGTTTAGGAAGTCCGGGTTTACTGTTGTCCGGGTCTTGGTTGTCGTCAATCGCAAATAGTCCGTTCAAGGCGTATTTTCTTGCATAAGATGAAGAAGCACCCGTAATCTGACTGTCGTCCATTCCTTTACGGGTTTCCGGTTCACGAGCATAAGCGGTAACATTAAACTGCTTTCCGTCCTCTTCAATGAATGTTGCTGTTGCGACAACATAGTTTTTTGTGCCGATGTTTCTGACTTCATCGGACATCAACAACAAGCACCCGTTTAACAGAGGCTTGACTGCCTCAAGGATAGATTCACAGCTTCGGTATTTATACCCTCCAAAACTGTTCATTTTGTCCTTCGGTGCTTTAAGTTCTTTTTGAATGCGGATCAAGTTTTGCATAGTATTTTATCTTGTTAGTGATTTGTGTAATCTTCTTTTTCCCCCTCCGCAGGGTGAGAACTCCAAAGGAATCAACGTGCCGTAACCTTGACAACGGGAAACACATAGCGGTCTTATGTGCATCATGGATCAGGACAACAGCGTTTGTGCCTCCCGTCCGTAAGATGGTTCCTGTTAGCGAAGTTCGTATAACCCGTACTTCATCACCGTATTGGAAGTTAAATAGTCTCATATATCAAACATACAATTTAATTTTGAATTATGCAATAGTTCAAACATAAATTTTTTCACAAAGTACATTTCAATATCTTAAACTTAAAGCCTTTCTTTTTCATCCGGTCGATCCTTAACTTCAGGGATTGTCTCGTAATGTTTTCAAGATCATCGGTTATGACCTCCTTGCCTTTTATGTATTGGATTGTGACGTTCATGGTCAATTAGGGTTGAAGTCTGGTTTATATGGTATTTCTTCTACCAGGATACCATCAACCCGGCAGTAGCCAAGCCCGTTGTT
>Ga0265297_10012198_pt1 | contig 10361 bp, 6 predicted proteins | sample Munlanlwell13791_FD_192502 | JGI IMG/M metagenome (GOLD analysis project Ga0265297, IMG submission 192502) | Leachate microbial communities from a municipal landfill in Southern Ontario, Canada - Leachate well 137-91 | ecosystem: Engineered > Solid waste > Landfill > Unclassified | place...
CAAAAAAAGTTAATTAAGTTACTGAGCGGAAAACGATTTGACAACATTTGTGCAGCCACCCAAGAGCACTTTGAGGAACTTGTCACCAAATGGGTTTCCAATGCCATCGAAAAAACAGGGATTCATACCATTGCCTGTGCTGGTGGCATGTTCATGAATGTTAAGGCAAATAAATTATTACGAGAAAAAGAGGATGTCGATAAAATCTTTTTCTATCCAGCAGCTGGTGATGAAGGAACTGCAATAGGTGCTGCGTTAGAAGGATATTACCGCTTTTGTGAACGTGAAGGAATTAAACCATACAAAGAAACCCTAGGACCAATATATTACGGCATGGAATTTGACAATGAATATATTGAGAACGTAATTCAGAAATCAAAATGGAGCGAAAAAGTAAATCATATCGATAAGATTGGTGAGGAAGTGGGATCTTTATTAGCTGAAGATGAGATTGTCGGTGTCTTTCATGGAAAAATGGAATTCGGGCCAAGAGCACTAGGGAATCGAAGTATTTTAGCAAATCCTTCGGATCTCAAAGTAATTCAAAAACTTAATTTTGCCATTAAGAAACGTGATTTCTGGATGCCGTTTGCACCTTCTGTTCTATCTGAACGAAACCCAGACTATTTCCTTGAATCAAAACTTGCCCCATATATGATAGAAGCGTTCGACTCTACAAAAGAAGCGGACGATATCATCGCAGGATTACACCCACGCGATAGGTCAGGGCGACCTCAAATAGTCAATGAATGGAATGAAAATTATTATTCAATTATTAAATCATTTGAAGATATTACAGGCGTGGGCGGAGTGTTAAATACTTCATTTAATTTACACGGATATCCAATTGTTGGTACCCCTCAAATTGCTCTGATTACGTTTGAGAACAGTGGTTTAGATAAGCTTGTGATGGGCAATTGGATGGTTTCAAAATGATAAGAATTGTATAACAGACACGAAAAAGAATGAAAAACAGATTGTTACGAATAATAACTCAATGATTAATGCCAATTTGATACAGTGATAATATGGATGCGAAAGCAAGAAAATTCATTGAAAGGTAATGTTGGGAAATAATTACTAATAGATTTGAGGCTTCCTTAATAAAATTAATCGATAAGACCCAAAAAAGTGAAAATTAATAATTTGGGGAGTTAAATGAAAATATGTATGGTCGGTTGTGAAATTGCACCATCGAAAGGTGATGTAATTGTTGGCGGGGTCGCAAATAGTGTAATACGTCTTTCCCAGGGTTTAATCGAAGAAGGAGATAGTGTAAATATTATTACAAGTAGGCCAAGGATATTCAATGAAAATTTTCAAAATTCATTATTCCCAATTCATCAAATATCCATCCATAATAGATACCCTTCATTTGGATATGGAGTAGAATTATCTATAAGAGCACTTAGAAAAATTAATCAGTTGGATAAATCAGAACACTTTGACATCATCCATGGTCATTCTGGAGAATCTTCGATTGGTATAATTCCAAATGTTGTTGGTAAATTAATGAATAAGCCATCGATACATTCTTTATACTGCCCAATTAGGTCCCATGATCGTTATGTTCATCATTTTTTATCAAATATTGATCTTGTTATCGCCATTTCCAAAAATGTGGGGCAATCTCTCGAAAACAACCAGATACCTTCACAGAAAATTAGGATTGTACCGCCTCCAATTGATACTCTAAAGTATAATCCAACGATTTCTGGAGAGAAACTAAGAACAAAATTGGGAATAAATGCAGAAGACCAATTACTGTTATTTATTGGTAATCTAACTCGGACGAAAGGAATTGACATCTTATTAGATGCAATGAAAAATGTTGTTGAAGTATTTCCTGATGTAAAACTTGTCATGACATTGGAAATGCCTCATTCTAACTATTCAAGCAGGGCAACTGAAATCAATAATAAAATACAATTTTTAGGATTAAGTAACAACATTATCAAATTAGGAATTGTCGATAACATGGCTGAACTCATAGCTGCTTCTAATGTTTTAATCATTCCCTTTTTAGATACTTATGAACCTTCGGATTATCCATTACCGCTTTTAGAGGCTATGAGCATGGGTAAACTAGTAATTGCGACAAGAATTGGAGGAATCCCAGAAATTGTTCAAGATATGGAAAACGGCTTTCTTATAGATCCAAATGATGTTGATTCTTTGTCCCATTCGATTCTCAAGGTACTCACAGATATCAAAATTCAAAAAGTAATTGGGAAGAATGCTGCAAAATTAATCGCAGATACTTTCTCAATAAAAACCGTTAGTAAAAAAATGAGAGAAATTTATGAAGAAGTCACACGGAAATGATGTTATTGGTTTCTATGAAAAAAATGCTTCGAAATATGATACCGAACGCTTTTCAAATAAAGAAGGAATCTTTATTGATAAAATTCAAAAAAATATTATCTACAGTTTTGGTAATTCATTTGCCAATAAATCTATATTGGACCTTGGATGTGGGACTGGGAGATTTTCAATCGAACTTGCACATTCTAAAGCAAATGTGACTTCGTTTGATGCTTCTTTTTCTATGTTAATACAATTAAAGGATAAAATCAGAGACCAGAATTTGGATATTAATTTTGTAAAGGGAAATGGATATCAATTACCATTTAAGGATGATACGTTCGATGGATGTATATGTATCAATGTTCTAGATCATATCGCTGATCAAACATGTCTGATTAAAGAGATAAGTAGAATTTTAAAAAAGGATGGTTTTCTGATTATTAATTTTTCCAATCTTTTCAGCATCTATCTCCCAATAGCCCTATATATAAATCTTAGAAAAAAATCGGTCCAAAATGAAGTATATGCAGAGTGGATAAGTATAATGAAAATGAATGATATATTCAAACAAACCTTTTTAGAACTTTCTTCAGTCAAAGGTCAATTGCTGCTTCCAAACAATCCAAAATTAGATTCAATTAAAGATTTATTAAAAAAACTAAATATCTTTTTCATCGATTCACCATTACGATTTGCTTCCGGTAGCATTTTTGTTATGGGGCTAAAAAAATGAACGATACGTATCAAAAATTGATATCATGACAAAAAAATTGAAAATTTTACAAGTCTATCCGTATTTTTATCCTGCATGGAGTTATGGTGGGGTAACACGAATAAGTTACGAAATATCCAAAAAGCTAGCCGATAATGGAAATGATGTAGTTGTATATGCAACAGATACTTTAGATAAAAAATCTAGAATTAAAATTGAGGAAAATCCAATAAAACATAACGGAATTAAAATTTACTATTTTAAAAACATAAGTAATTATGTTACATCTAGATATAAAATTCCATTCCCTATCGAAATGCCCTTTATTGTGAAGAATCAAATTAAAGAATTTGACATTATTCATCTTCATGGTCATCGACACGTATTAAGCCTGATTGTATTTTATTTTGCTAAAAGATATAAGATTCCATATATCCTACAAACACACGGAGATATTCCCTATGTAAACCAGAGAACTATTGTAAAAAAAATTTACGATTTTATATGGGGGTATGAAATATTAAAGAATGCATCAAAAGTCATTGCTGTAACAAAAACTGAAGCAGAACAATATAAAAAAATTGGTGTATCGGAAGATAAAATAGTAATTATACCGAATGGTGTTGATCTCTCTCTTTTTCATCATTTACCCAAAAAAGGAACTTTTAGAGATAAATATCGGATTTCCTTAGATGCAAAGATTGTTTTGTATTTAGGACGATTACACAAAATCAAAGGAATCGATTTGCTAATCGATGCGTTCTCAGAATTACAGAAACAAGTGCCGATGAGTAAGCTAGTAATTGTTGGACCGGATGAGGGATTTTATGTAACGTTACGAAACCAAGCAAGTAGATCGAATGTTGGTGATAATATCATTTTTACGGGTCCTCTATATGGTGAAGATAAATTATCTGTATATGTTGACGCTGATGCCTATGTTCTACCATCTATTTATGAAGCATTTGCCATTACAGTTCTTGAAGCATGGATGTGTGGTACTCCGGTTATTGTCACCAAAGGATGTTCAATCTCTGATTTGGTTGGAAATGCTGGTTTGGTCGTAGAGTACGATAAATATGAGTTAAAAAACGCGATTCTAAAAGTGTTTAAAAATGATGATGAAATCAAAAAATTTAAGGAAAATGGAAAACGTTTAGTTACTGAAACATTGAACATCGAATCTTCTGTAAATAAAATTGAAGAACTATATTTACAATCTATTTCGGGTGGATGAATTATTTAGGATATATAAATTAATTCATAAGAATATACAGTGATAATTACAAATGGTGAGAAATCTGAAAATTGTTCATGTGATGAATTGGTATATTCCTGGTTTAGGTTACCAAGAAAACATATTACCTGTAGAACAGAAAAAACTTGGGCATGAGGTCAATATAATTACTTCTGATAGATTTCCTTATTATAGAGGTTATGAAAATCATATTGGTAAAATTAAAGGTAATAGAATAATGAGAACAGGTTGTTTTTCTGATAACGATGTTAATATTTATCGTTTACCGTGTATTTTTGAATTAAAAAGACATGGAGAGACATTTTTAATTGGATTAAAAAAACATCTTATGAAATTACAACCGGATATAGTACATGCTCATGGAACTTTTTCCCCTTTAACTTTACTAACAATACATTATTGTAAAAATATCGGGATTCCTATAGTGATTGATGACCATAGTCATGAAGATAATTTTTTTCTTCATTCACTTATAACAAACATTTATTTAAAAATTGTTAAGAAATTTTATAATATTTATATTCAAAATATTTCATTTTTTTTACCTGTTACATATTCATCCAGTGATATAATTAAATCCACCTTAACAATTCCTAAAGAAAAAATTGAAATACTTCATCTGGGAGCAAATACACATATCTTTAAAAAATCAAAAAAATCAAAAAAAGAAGGGAGGACAGAAATTGGCATTGAAGATGATGAAGTTCTTATAATTTCTTCAGGAAAATTCACCGAATCTAAAGATATTCATGTTTTAATAAAAGCTTTTGTAAGTATATGCAGAAAGTATTCGAATGTGAAATTATTATTGGTTGGAAATGGCTCAAAAGAATATATGAGATATCTGAAGGAATTAGTCGATACTTTTGATATAAAAGACGAGGTAATTTTTCATGATTTTGTGGTGAATATTGAGTTACCAAAGTTTTATAACGCAGCTGATATAGGTGTCTGGCCTGGAGACCATACGATTACTGCTATTGAAGCAGCTGCAACAGGTTTACCTGTCATAATTCCTTTGTATAATCCCGCTTATTTGATATTATTTAATAACCAATCAGCGATAGGTTTTGAGAGAGGAAATATTAATTCTTTATACGAAAAAATCAGTATGTTGATTGAAGATACAAAAAAAAGAGAAAAGATTAGCACGCAAGCGTTAAGAATAGTCGAAAAAGAACTCTCTTGGGAAATTATAGCGAAAAAATCATTGCAGATTTATATAAAGGCTATTGGAGTATAAATGTCTATCATTCATAAACATATTTCAGAAATATTTGTCTTATCAGTAGTTTCCGGAACATTACTTTTATTTATCAATATAAACCATTTACTCAACATTGACGGTATTTTGCTTGTTGCAGTTGCATTCATTTCTATTCCGATTTTATTAACCGTTTTTTCAGAATTTAAGATTAATAAAATTCTACTTTTAGTATTGGTTTTTTTTCCAATTATATTAATTAATTATATTTATCATATACAAAATGGTTCACCCGTTGGTTTCCAAGATGTTCATGATCACATATATCAATATCAGCATCTATTTAACAATGGAATAATACAATTTTCTCAAGCTCAAGCAATCTCTTATAACTCGGTTGGACTTTATATTTTTTATAAGTTTCTAGATATCATTATAAATACTGATATTGCTTGGCTTGCTTCTGTCATACCACCCTTTGTTAATATTGTAATAACTTTGGTTGTTTTCTTATTGATAAATCGACTTTTTTCGTTTCGATTAGCTATAATTACCACTTTAATATTTGGATGGTCTGATCAAGTTTTATTATTTGGTCATGAATTCAGAACCCAAACCATGGGAACATTATTTCTTTTTTGTGTTCTTCTTTTAATTGCGATATTTTATTTAAATAAAAAGACGAAATCTTTCCGAAAGACGATAATCATGTTATTGCTTTTTGGTGGATTAGTGTTAATATCATTTGTTTCATGGATTTTTGCATTCATAATATTTAGTATGATTTTAATTTCATCTGTTATTTTTGAACGAAAGAAGGATATCCTAATATCACCATTCATGATAATAATCTTTTTTCTGTTCTTCATTTTTTACATTATATATATTGGCATTTCATTAGATAGCACAGTAACATCCGTGGTCAATCTTTTAGAGAATTTTTTCGTAAATGAGTTGTCATCACCTCGAATTGGTCAATTGATTTATGGAAGTTTTATACAATGGTTTATGTATTGTTTTTGGGGAATATTTATTATTAGCTCAATTTATTATCTAAAAGAAATATTTTTTAAAAAACTGGACATACTCAAAATAGCTTTTTTTGTCAGTTTTGTAGTACTTTTTCTATTTGGTTTTATCCTTTCTATAAGTTCTGGAACTCTGTCCACAGCAAGAGTTTATATTGTTATTATGATTCTAATCGGAACAGTTATTACCTTCGGTATTTTTAAACTCTTCTCAGGAACCAAAACTAAACACAATAAAATATTCATAAAATTATTTACAACGTTATTCATAATCCTTTTTATTTCTACATCTCTTGCGAAGTTACCCAATTATGTAATTGGAGAGACAAAACCACTTCGAGAAAAAACAGATATTGACAAATACAATTACTGGCGATTAGATAACAATGATTATGCAGCATCTTCATTTATGGATTCTATATACTATAATAGAACTATTCATCTTCATCTACTCATAAAAAACTATATGTTATTAAAATTATATGATAAAAATCAGATGCCTGATGCTAAAAGCATTGATCCGACCGGAAAATTGATTAATACTAAAATACAGAATGGGGATATAATCCTGCTTCAAGATAAAGCATGGGGAAATGAATATGCTCTCAGAAACCTTCTACCAGCAAAAAACGCATATTACGAATATAATGCATTATACGATAATCACGATTATATTTTATTTATGAAAAACGAGGAATAAAAACTCTATTTTCGAAAAAATTGTTTAATAAACAAACCTATCAGAATTAATGCGATTCCTCCATATGTAATAATCCATACATATCCAATTCCAATAATTCCAAATTTTAATAGAAACAACGGACTTAATGATAATATAAGAATACAAGTTGTTATACTCACCAATATTAAATTTTTGATATCCATTTGCACTCTTTTCACAGAGATATATACAGTAACAATCGTCACAAAGAAACTTGATAACGCAAATAGTTTTAGAAGATCCAGTGATCCAAGATAACTTTTTCCCAAAAAACTCAAAATAACATAACCGAAGAAATACGTAGTCAGCACAGCAGGAATTAACAACATAAAAATCATAATGAATGATTTTACAACGTTTTTCTTTAAAGATTCCCCATGACTTCCTTCTACAAATAATGACGTACTTACTGCGTTAGGAATCATAAAAATAACACTAGCGATAGCAAAACTTATGAAATAATATGCAGCTTCGTTCACTCCTAAAATATTAAGGACAAGTAATGGAAGAATTAACACAGGAATCGAAGAAAAAAGACTCGCTATATAATTTCCTGTTGAAAATTTTAATGACTCTCCAAAGAAATCTTTTTTGAAAGTAAAACCCAATTTAAATTGATATCTTAAAATAAATAATGAAGCGGCGGCTGCAAGTAAAACGGATACCCAAAAAGAGTTATATATTCCAAATACTCCCCATGAAACAAAGATAAAGATAAGAAATATTCTAAGATCAGCAATCCGATTTTGGAGAAAGAAATAATTTCCTTTTCTTATAGCTAGAAATGATTGACCAGTATATGTAGTAACAGATGACAGTAAGATATAAAATAAAAAAAATAAGGCATAAATAGTATTTTTTAAAACCGAAAGATTCGGAGAAAAAAAATCAATTCCAATAACAAAGATAATCCCCAATAATACAGAAAAAAGGGAAGTTACAAAAATAGTTGTATTAAAAACATCACTTTTATCTCTTATCGGAAAAAAACGAATTATTGAAAAATCAAATCCCAATCGAGAAAGTATAAGGATAATTGAAGAGGCGGAGATAAGTGCTGTTGCAATACCTATTTCTTCGGTGGTATATAATCTTGCAGCAACAATCCAGAAGAAAAATGCAATCACCGATCCTATAATACTATTCGACAGTAAAAAAAACGAATTTCGATATAAAGGATCTTTTAGATGCATTTTTAATTCTTTCAGATTTTTTGGAATCAGAACCATCCTTCGTTCCTCATTAATCTCGGTTCAGAAGAAAAAACCTACATAAAAATCCTTTGTTTTCAAGAAGTCATAGATTTACATCAATTTATCGCAAATTAAAAAAAATGAAAGGTTTTAACTAAGTTTATTTAATTCGAACTAAGGAAAAATAATGCCAATCGAACCGTTCGAACTACTCAAACTTATCATTGGGCTCATCCTTATCACTATCCCAGGCTATCTCTGGAGCTATCTATTCTCAAGACATCTTACCACCCTGGAACGACTCCTGTTCGGTTTCCTCTGCGGGCTTGCTCTTTTTACAATTACCTACTTTGCTATAAACCTTATCTTTGTTATTGAGATCACTCAAACTACCATCTGGCTCCTTTATGCAATCGTCCTTGCCCCTGTTTTCCCTCTTCTATTCTACTTCCGACGAAACCCGTTCCCTAAGATACCATTTGGATTCTGCAAGAATAAGACAACCGTTCTCCTCCTTGTAATCCTATGCCTCTCCTGTTTTATGATGTTTCTGCCCCATCTTACGAATAACTACTATCTTCCATTTCATGTCGATGAATGGGAACACTGGCGTTTTACTCAAGCATTTCAGCAATATGGTTCCATAACCTTCCCATATCCCTATACTGGCATTGGAAACTTAACCCATACAGAGATCGGATTTCATATCACCACCGCTGTCCTCCAATGGATCTCCACCAGCAACCTCTCCACCATCTTCGTCTTCATGCCAGCACTCCTCGGGGTCTGCCTGAGTCTTACTGCATTCATCATCGGGCAACGCTCGGAACGAAAATTCGGCCTAGAAGCTACATTCCTCATGGCGTTCATTCCAACCACTATTCGATTCCTCGGGCCTTCCTTCTATGTCGCCAGCACCCTGGGACTCCTCCTCCTCCTTTTCATCATCTGGCTCGGACAGGTAAAAAAGATACAAAGCATCATTCTCATCCCGTTCTTCGTTTTTTTTCTGTTTATAGTTCATCCCACGACCGCATTAGCCGCTATCGGCATCATCCTTGTCTATTCATTCTTCTTATCTTTAGAAAAAGAATATCGCATCGCAGTACTCACTGCACTGCTCTGTGTCATCCCCATACTCCTCGTCGTACTCTTCACTTCCCAATGGAATGCCATCATCGATTTTTTCATCACCTCAGTCACGGGAACACCCTATCCTCAGGAACTCCCGAGAATCTGGATCTCCTTCACGGACCTTGGGCTCCTCCCCTGGGGGTTTCTCATCATTGGAGCATATCTCTCCTTCAGAAGAGGAACCGCGCTCCTCCGCACCCTGAGCATCTCTGCAATCGCCTTCATCATCGTCATCGGACTCTACGATAAATTCGGGTACGGGTTCCCCAGCATCTATGAGCGGATGTTCCTGTACTTGTTCCTCCTTGTCGTGCTTGTCGCAGGATTTGGACTAGCTGAAATCCGACGCATACTAACAGATTTGTTGCAGAAAGAACGATTCAAAGAAATGAAACAAAAGATCAAAAACATCGATATTCTCATCCCAGTAACGCTCGGGATCATTGTCCTTCTCATCGCGCTCCCCGCCCATCTCAACACCCCGTACTACATGATGATCACCGAACAAGAATATGACACCTTCACCTGGATTCATGATCACATCGGCGACTACCAGGATGCCAACCACACCTACAACAGAGCAGCGGTCGACCCGTACAAAGCATCGCCATTCACAGTCGTCACCGGACTATACACAATCTCTTCTCGCATGTCCCCCTTATACGGCTACGACCTTGCCCCCAAAATGGAGACCTTCCTCAGAGACAAATGCGCCAACACCAGCTTCCTAGACACCTACCAACTCAGCGTCATCTACGGAGACGCGGAAAACCAGAACCTGACGAAGATCCATGAGCAGGTGTA